>TBL_comb47_HYPODRAFT_10000352_pt1 | contig 61065 bp, 36 predicted proteins | sample TroBogypolimnion_40_FD_10682 | JGI IMG/M metagenome (IMG submission 10682)
AGCAAGCACTGGCATCGGAACAATTTAAGTCCCGCTACCTTGGTTATTTATTATCTACTTATGGGAAATAAAAACGATAAGAGAAGAATAATTGCCTTGACATGGAAGTATAATGGGCTAAATTAAGTAACATAAATTTTTCTTCTTAGCGAGAACGCATGAATGCACTTAATAAAATATCATGGATATTGATTACAATTTTATTTATTCTTTTTAGTGAATTAAACATTCCGGCACAAAAGATTACTTCATATCTTAAATATGCTTTGGCATTAAATGGGAAAAATATTGTTCTAAATTCTGATGGGCAAATCGAAACTTTATCTGATACTGTTGTGTATCCTATCTGCATTAATGGAATAGAAATAATTAAGAAAAATGGTTTATATGGATATTCAGATACACTTGGTAATATAATTATACCTTGTCAATTTGAAAAGGCTCATCCATTTTACCATGGGGTAGCTGAAGTAATAAAAAATAAAGAACATATGATTATTGACAAGCATAATAATAATTTAATTCCTAAAGGCTGTTATTTTTACGATTATTTCGATAAAAATGGAGAATTATTCATAATAGAGAAAAAATCTATGTGCGGAGTTATTGACCGGTTTGGAAATACTATTATACCTTTCCATTATGAATATATTTTGCCTTTATACGGAAATCGGGCGGAAGTTAAGTTAAATGGTAAAAGCGGCTACATCAATAAATCAGGTAAAGAAGTAATTCCTTTAATTTATGACAATGCGTTTAATTTTAAATATGGAGTAGCTAAAGTTGCTAAAAACCGGAAGTATGGTTTAGTAGATACAACCGGGCGAGAAATTATTCCAGTAATTTGCGACCAGATAATTGACAACTCCCGATCTTCAGTAAAAATAATAAAAAATGGTATATCTCAGGAGTTAAATTCCGGTGGAACATTAGTAACTGAAAGCTTAAATCCGGATTATTTTCCCAATAATTTTGCAATGGTTGAAAAGGACGAAAAATGGGGCTTCTACAGTTTACTGGGTAAAGAAATTTCAGCCGATTACGATTTAGTTGAACCATTTGAATATGGAATTGCAAAAGTAAAGATGGGAGAAAAATATGGCTATATAGATACCACAGGCAGAGTTGTTATTCCAATTGAATTTGATGATGCACTCACAAATCTTGATAATGGATTGCTAAGGGTAAAAAAGAGTTCTAAATGGGGTTACATAAATACAGAAGGAAAAATTATAATCCCATTCATTTATGAGCAGGTAAATGAAAATGCATGGGAAAAACTTATTAAAGAAAAATCATTCTTTAGATATAATTTTATTATTATACTTGGAGGCAATTATACATTTAGCGATTTTTCCGAAAATATCGTTGGGGTAAAAAAGGATAGCAAATGGGGTTTCATTGATAGAACTGGAAAAACAACTATACCATTTATGTATGATTCACTTGCGGGCGGGTTTTATCAGAATTTTGCTTTTGTCAGATTAGGGGATAAATGGGGCTGTATAAATAAAAACAATGATATTGTAATTCCAATTATTTACTCAAGTATTTGCTGGTGGGAAAATATGGACCTTTTTATGGTTAAAAAGGAAGATAAATCCGGCATAATTAATTGTTTTGGAAATACTGTTATCCCCATAGAATATGACGAGATAAATGATCTTTACGGGAAATACTTTCTTGTTAAGAAAAATGGGAAATGGGGTGTTCTGGATTATAACAATAAAACAATAATTGAATGCCTATATGATAGGAGCTATTAACCATTTTATTTTTAAACTCTTCCATACATTAATTAAGCAATTCAATTTTGGTTATATGGTAAAATAAGATTTTTCTTTCCTGCATTATTTCCTATTTTTCATTCATATTTTTAAAATTATATGCGGCACACAAAATGAGACTCACCAAAATTATTGCAGCCTGTTTAATTATTCTTTCAGGAACTTTTTATGCACAGGGTGTTACTTTTAATTCATCCGATTCTGTATTGAATGCCTCTTTTATCTGGGCTAAGAATATGGCACTATCCTATGCCCACCAGGGAGATAAAGTCGGAGATTGGTATGATGCAAGTCTTCCCAACCGTGAGGCATTCTGCATGAGGGATGTATCGCACCAGACAATGGGAGCAGCAGTACTTGGATTGTATTCACACAATAAAAATATGCTGCAGCATTTTGCCGAAGATATTTCTGAGAGCAGGGACTGGTGCTCATATTGGGAGATAAATAAATACAATAAACCCGCTCCAGTTGATTATTCCAACGATAATGATTTCTGGTACAACCTAACTTCAAACTTTGATGTATCGGATGCAATTTACAGAATGTATCTATGGACAGGAGATAAAAGCTATGTTCAAGATCCTGTATTTCTAAATTTTATTCATTATACCTTGAACTATTACAGAGCACGCTGGCAATTACTGTCCGAAAATATTATTACCCGCGACAGGAATATAAACCTTTACAAAAACGGAAACGCTGAAACCAGTAAATTTAAAAATGCGCGCGGAATACCGGGCTACAATGAAGGGGGCAAAGGGGAACTTGCTTTAGGAATAGATCTTTTAGCCGCACAAGCTGCCGCGTTAAATGATTATTATTATATCGAAGCTATGAATCAGAACACCGGTGCGGCAAAATGGCTTAAAGAAAGGGACAAGCTTATTGGGTTAATCAATAAATATTTTTTCGATAAAACAACCGGGCGCTATTATTCATGCCTCTATACAAATGGCCAAAAAGATTACAGCATAATAGACGAAAGCCAGGCCTGCGGGCATTATCTATTATATTTTGGAGCAGAGAATAATAAAACCAGAATTAACACATTGCTGGATGAACTGATACAATACAAAGACAAGCTTGAAGTGGAGTCAGCATCCCACATGCCCGAAATTTTCTTTAAGTACGGCCGCCCTGAAGAAGGCATTTATATGATTAAGCGGCTCACTGCTCCTTCAATGAAGAGGAAAGAATATCCTGAAAATTCATTTTCTGTGATAGGTGCATTTGCAAACGGCCTAATGGGAATAAATCCGGATGCTTCAAAGAATTGCATCACTACATTGTCCAATCTTGTCCCGTCTATATCTTATGCTTCAATTAGTAATGTGCCGGTATTTAGTAATTCAATTACTGTTAAGCATACAGGGATTGTAAAAACTGAATTCACAAACAATTCCGGAAATCAAATCAGATGGAAAGCATCATTTAAAGGAAATTATTCTTCTCTTTATGTTGACGGGCAGAAAGTAAAAGCGGCAAAATCCATAGATATAATGGGCAATCCGGTGTCTTCAATTGTGGCTGATGTCCCTGCCGGTAAAACCATAACTGTTGGAATAAAATGAGAAAATACTTCAGGGGTTAGAACTATTGCAGGAGTGTAGGCTATAGCGTTCAGCTTAAGAATATTTTTTTTGATAAAAATTTTTACTTAATATAAATGCACTCACCCTTTTCCCCTCTCAAAGGACAATACGAAGGAACTCACCCCAACCCCTCTCTTAAAAAGCGAGGGGCTACTTAAGAGGAACAGGGAGTAGATAATTCCCTTTTTTGATAAACCTTATATTTAACAATAAGAAGAAAATGTAAATTAAATAATTCAATGGGAAACAAAATATAGTCTTTTGTCACTCCTTTCCCTTCGCTAGCCGTAAAGCCCTTTAGCAGAGTGAAAGGAGTAGGAGCATGGAAACCGAATTTAATTGAGAATAAAGCATCAAATATAATTCTTAGGTCACTTCATTTTGTTTATTTTAATTAAAAGCCGCACCTGGCAATCATGACTCTCGGGATATTATTTTGTCGCGCATTAAAAGAATTACGTTAAGAAATTTCGTGTAGTGAAGCGATAAGCGATAAAATCTGTTTGACGAGTCCGCCTTGAATATTGGCGGACGAGGAGTTCTTTTATCGCCGCCGAACGCAACGAAATTTTAGTAATTCTTTTTAAGCGCAGGCTCTTTTCGTCCTTTTCTCCAGAGAAAAGGACAAGATACAAATGCGCGGATAAATGTAAATATGTAACGGTACATTTTTATTGGCTCGCTGCGGAGGCTATACCTCCGCGAAAAGGCAACAATGACGCACCAGATTCTACCTTAGAAGCTATTTACAACAAGTATTCACATTCTTGCTTCATTTTATCTTCAGAATTATTTTATTAGTTTGCATTATGAAAATTTTACTGGTAGAAGACGAAAAAGAGCTTGCGAAATCAATTGTGCAGTTTATTAGCAAGGAAGGGTTCATTTTTGAGACTGCTCATACCTTTTCAATTGCTGATGAAAAATTAAGCCTTAATGAATATGACTGCGCATTGATTGATTTGATGCTGCCGGATGGTTCCGGGCTCAATCTTGTAAAGAATATCAAGAAACATCAGCCCAACTGCGGGTTAATTATCATTACTGCAAAAAACTCTCTTGATGATAAACTTACCGGACTTGATCTCGGTGCAGATGATTACCTTACCAAACCATTCCACCTTGCCGAGTTGAACGCAAGGATTAAATCGGTTATACGCAGAAGAAAGTATGAAGGAAGCAGCGAAATAATACTTAACGAAATTACGATCATCCCGGATAAGCGGGAAGTTACTGTTAAAAACAAACCGGTGGAATTAACCCGCCGCGAATTCGATATTCTTCTTTTCTTTGTCAGCAATAAAGAGCGTGTTCTCACAAAGGAATCGATTGTAGAACATGTTTGGGGCAACGATCCTAATGCATTCGATAATTTTGACTTTATTTACACGCATATAAAAAACCTCCGCAAGAAATTAATTGAACACGGAGCTAATGATTATTTTCATTCTGTTTATGGAATCGGATACAGGTTTAATCTAAATGAAACTAATAAGTAAAATAAACCGTTACTTTCTTGTAAGTTCCCTGATTACGCTTATAATTATTTCGGGGGGACTATATTTCATAATTGTAAATGCCTTTACCGGGGAAATTGATGAACAGCTTTCTCACATTGCACGCAAAGCAGAACAGGAGTTAGCAAGCGGGAAAGAGGTGGGCTTTGCTCCTTTTATAGAAGTAACACCCGCTGCTCCGGCAGATTCGACAGCAGGCGAATACAAAAATATTTCAATAGAAAACAAGAGAGAGAGTGAACCGTTTAGGCAATATACTTCATTTGTAAGAGTAAATGGGAATGAATACAAAATAATTACGCGAATATCATTAATTGAAAAAGAGGACCTTCTTTTTTCTGTCCTTGTTATTGCAATAATAACAATTGTTTTTCTGGTGCTTGTACTTTTCTTTATCAATAGAACAGTTTCCAAAATTATTTTCAGTGATTTCTACGCCACTATTGATAAACTTGATTCCTTTTCCCTTAAGAATGATGACGAATTAGAACTGAGCAAATCTGATATTAAAGAGTTTCAGCAGTTAAATAAATCACTTCTCTATTTATCTAAAAAGTCAAAGAAAGAATACCGCAGCCTTAAGGAATTTTCGGAAGAAGTGAACCATGAAATACAAACTCCCATAGCAGTTATTAAATCAAAGCTGGAGCTTCTATTGCAGAGCAGTAATTTAAATAGCGAAAACCTGGTTCTGCTCGATACCGTATTAAAGAACCTCAGCCGGCTTGAAAGGATAAATAAATCTATTCTCCTTTTGAATAAAATTGAGCAAAAGGGTTTATTTGAAAGTACGGATATCAAACTATCAGAAGAACTTAATAATGTACTCAATACATACAATGAGTTTATCTCAGCTAAGAATATAACCCTCACATTAAAGATAAATAATGACATTTCAATTAATGCAAACCAGTCATTAATAATTATTCTCTTAAGCAACCTTATCTCAAATGCCATCAAGTACAATTTGCCTGATGGTAAATTGGACATAGAGATAAACGGCAAAATGCTTACTATTTCCAACACTGGGAATAAACCCAAATCAGATACGGATAAATATTTTGCAAGATTTTATAAGGATTCTGACTTGTCGGAATCTGTAGGGCTCGGACTTACAATTGCAAAGAAAATATGCAATATGTATTCAACCTGCATAATATATTCTTATACTGAAGGAATACACACTATAACATTGGAATTTAAAAAATAATTAGATATAATTTTATATCTCTTAGTGTCTTTGTGCCTTTGTGGCGGGAAAAGAGATTTATGCCACAAAATCTCTAAGGCACAAAGGAGCTTAAACTAGCTATAATTTATTTATTGCCTTTATCATCCCCTTTTTCTCTTCAAAATATTTTCAGATTTATATTCTATATTTAGTTTGTAGAAGGACAAAAATATCATAAAATGAGAGGATCAAATGAAAGTTAGAAATTTATTCATTCTGTTTATGCTCGTTTCTTTTGCAGTGTTTGCGCAAAAAGTAAACGTTCCAAAGAAGGTAACAGATGCATTTGCAAAAATGTATCCAAAAGTTACAGATGTTAAATGGGACAAAGAAAGTGCAAAAGAATATGAAGCAGATTTCAAAGACGGAGAAGTACACACTACAGCTTCTTTCGCCCCTAATGGTAAGTTTCTTGAATCAGAAGTCGTAATACCTGTTGCCGATGCTCCCAAAGCAGCACTTGATTTCATAGCGAAAAAACATGCTGACCACAAAATTGCCGAAGTTGCAAAAACAACCGACGCAAAAGGCAAAATTGTTTATGAAATCGTTATCACAAAAGATAAGAGCAAAAAAGAATTAGTTTTTGATAAGAATGGGAAACAAATTGTAAAGAAAGAAAAAAAAGAGAAAGAAGATTAATTTTTTAGCTCTTCCTCTTTAGAAAAATAGTCTTATTTTTTATAAGCCTGTATGCAACAGTACAGGCTTTTTATTTTCCGGCCTTGATTTTCCATGAAAATATATTCTTTTTTTAATATGTTAATATTATTGTTATTATTTTTAATTACATCAATATCATAGGGAAAAAAGGGAGCAATGATTATGGACAATATGAGTTCCGAAAAACAACGCGTCTGCCAGATATGCGGCAGTGATAACCGTGCAAATTTACGACCGGGGGTCTTGGTGCGCCCTGCTTTAGCCGAAATGATTCAGAAGGTTTCGGGGAAATGGTCTGAAGATGGATGGATTTGCATAGATGATCTGCAAAAATTCCGGGATCAGTATGTACAGTCCCTGCTTGAGACTGAGAAAGGGGAAGTTACTGCTCTTGACCAGGAAGTTCTTGATAGCCTTCAAAAGCAGGAACTTCTATCACGTAATCCGGAAAAAGATAATCAACAGCTTACTTTTGGACAGCGGATGGCGGATCATATTGCCGCATACGGTGGAAGCTGGCGTTTTATTTTCACATTTGCATTTGTACTTATTGTTTGGATTGGTATTAATGTTGCCGCGTTGTTTGAACATCCATTTGATCCATACCCTTTCATTCTGCTCAATTTAATTTTATCCTGTCTTGCTGCAATCCAGGCACCAGTAATAATGATGAGCCAAAACAGGCAGGAAGCACGCGATAGGCAGAATGCCATACGTGATTACCAGATAAACCTGAAAGCTGAACTTGAAATACGCAATTTACACCAGAAACTTGATCACCTTCTGTCCCATCAATGGGAAAGGCTTGTTGAACTGCAGGAAATCCAGATGGAATTAATAAATGAAATCCGCAGCCGGAAATAATTTAATCTCGTAATCGGAGAAATATGAAAAAAGGTATAATCTTTATTTTATTATTAGCAGCCGGTATTTCATTTGGACAAAATGGAGAAGGAATGCAGAGGTTATTATATGAATTTCCCCACAGCCGCCCTGCATATGCCCCATTGATAAATGAATTTGAAGTAGCTCCCAGAATTGACCTTTGGCAGCATGGGAAAACTGTTGGAGTATTTTCAAACATTGATATGGAATTTGCACTATCCGGTAAAATTATTTTAGAAGCCGGGATTTCATATTTAAATCAGGATACAGAACTGCCTGCGTTCGTAAGAGAATCGGGATTGGAGCTTGGTGCATACTATACATTTTTTAACCATTCAGATTTTGTCCTTACGGCGGGCCTGGAAAGCAATATTAAACTTGAAAATGAATCTGAAGATGCTAACAGCTTTACAATTGAACCATCTTTAACGGCAGCGTATGCCTTTGATAAAGTCCAGATTCATTTCGGAGTGAATGCCGAAATTTCTTCATCGGTTAAACCCGGATTTTTTGTTGCCGGTATTTATCACGGCAATCTAATAAGGCCTTATCTTGAACTTGTTAAACCGGGGGAAAATGATGGAATTGTAATTACTCCGGGTATGGTTTTCTTATTAGGAGATGACTTACATCTTGGTTTAGGTATACCCTTAGCTAACAGCAATAATGTAACTAAAGCAGGATTTACACTTTTTATTGCTATTGAACTTGGTGAAGAACAATAACAATAATATTATTTTACTCATAATTAATTTTAAATATATGCTTTTGTACTTTATTTGTTTTATCGATTAATTTGTCAGCCGGGGGGTTACGAACCCTCTCGTATCCGTTTGACTAATATCCTCCCTTTGTAACTTTTATTTATCACCTTTAAGATTAGTGGATTATTTTTTGCATTGTTTCTTGCCTCTTCTTTTCATATTTATCATTCAGAATTAGTTTAATACTTTTATTATTGAATTGGAGGAGCTGATGAGAGACAAATTACTATTACTGCTAACAATTCTGCTTATTTTCTGTGCCGCAGTTTTAGCCCAGAAAGGAAGTATAAAAGGAGTTGTAACCGATTCCAAAACCGGAGAAGCTATTATAGGTGCTACGGTAAGAGTTGTTGGGACTAATTTTGGGAACCAAACTGATGCCGACGGACAATATCGCATTCAGAACCTTGAACCGGGAGTATATGAATTTCAGGTTGCATATATTGGATACAAAACAATGGTTTTCAAAAACATAAAAATTCTTTCTGACGAAATCACAATTCATAATTTCCAGATAGAAATGGAATATCTCACCTCATGCGATGGTATTGTTGACTATTGGGGACTGAACTTAATTAATCGAAGAGAGCCAGCTACAAGCCACATTATTACTCAGGAAGATATTAGGTCGATACCTGCCAGAAGTACGTCTTCTATAATAGGTATAGTTGGAGGAGTTACACAGCTTTCCGGTATGAATACTCAAATGACAAATCCAATCATTCATTAATCTGCTAAGGCTTTTATGAGAGATAAAATAAAATATATAATAATAAGCCTGCTCATTTTTTGTTCGGTTATTTCTGCACAGAGAGGTGACCTTGTGGGTAAAGTTATAGATAGTAATAACAAAGAACCCATAATCGGCGCTACAGTCAGAATAGTTGGAACAAATATGGGAATGCAGACTGATGTAGATGGTGAATATTATCTGCCAAACTTAAGACCTGGCATTTATAAAATCCAAGTTTCTTATATTGGTTATCATACAAAAACCATTACTGATATCACTATTACCTCCGGAAAAATTAATTTTCAAATTTTTGAACTTGATGATGAAGGTGTACAATTAAACTGGGACGGAGATTGCTTTGTTTGCAAAAAACTTATTGAAAAATCAGAAGCTGCAACAAGCTACATTATTACTCAGGAAGATATAAAGTCCCTGCCCACACGAAGCATTTCTTCTATAATAGGTATTGTTGGAGCGGTAAACATGATTTCAGGAATGTCATCCTCCGCCAATTTAGGAGGCACTATAATTCAATAGAAAATATTCCATTACTCCATTGTATTAAATACAAAACATATTTTTTAGATGCGCGCAAAAAAAAACCCGCCTGTTTTATCAGACGGGTTTTTTAATCAGGAGGTTAATATGAAATTTATTTCAGGAGTACCATTTTCTTATTCATAATGAAAGAGCCGGCATGAAGCTGATAAATATAAACTCCGCTCGGCAGCCTGCTTGCATCAAATTTAATTGAATGATTTCCAGCCGCAAGTTCAGTATTAATTAAAGTTGCTATTTCCTGTCCTAAAATGTTATATATCTTAACCTGTACCAATCCTGATTGAGGTATAGAGAAATTAATTGTTGTGCTTGGATTGAATGGGTTAGGATAATTCTGATTGAGTACATAGCTTGTCGGTACATTACTTGTTTCGTCAATGGAAACAACCTGATCCAGTGAAACTGAGAAGCTTACTCCTACCGAAGGAACGGGACTGCCTGATTGGTTATAAGTAGGTGTTGCCGTAATTGAAGTAGGAGTAGTATATGACGGATTATCCGGTGTAATAAAATATGTATCGGGAGAAAGTCCCGGAATTGTATAAGAACCGTCAGCATCGGTTATGGCGTAACCCGCAACATTACCTGATGCATCAACCGCATAAACCAAAGTACCGTTAAGAGGATAATTACTCATTGATTTGCCAATAGTTCCAGCGGTAACCGGTGCATTTGGAGATGTAACACTCCCTGAAATGTAAGTATAACCGGAATGCGCTTTGCTCATCGGTTTAACAAAAATATGAACTCCCGTAACTGTATTTCCATTAATGACTATTGTACTTGCCAGTTTCCAACGGTTTGTAATTCCGGTTGTTGAATAAAATGCAGGAGCGTAATTACCCATAGGCACAGCCATTATTCTGTAAGTTCCCGGAGGCAGGCTTTGTAATGAATATACTCCGGTTGAATCTGTATCTGTAAAGTAATTGCGGAAGAATGGGATAGTGTCATGGGCGGTCCAGAACTGACGGTATGCAATTATACGCGCAGGAATCCCCTTGCTGTTTGTTGAATCTGTTACAACACCATCAATTTCGCCAAGAGCAACCTGAGGCAGCGCAGTAAGAGCGAAATTTATTCCTGTAGTATCCTTTGTTACATGAATAATATTTGCTTCAAGAATATTTGATTTGCCGTTATAGAATTGCCTGTAATAACCGGAAGTGATTGCTGTGGCAATATAATCACCATCAGTTAATTTTACAGAATAATTGCCTGAAGCATCAGTATAAACCTGGGTAACAAATGGGGAATTGCTCGTTAAACTGAAATCGCGGCTTGAAAGTGAGTCGTTAGGATCAAACATATCTCTAATGCCGCCGGCCATACCGGAATCTGCACTTTTAAATTTTCCTGAATTAAGTGCAAAATCGGCACGGGCAAAAGTTACAAGAGCATGATTTAACGATGCATTGCTGGTTCCGGTAACTGCACCCTGAATTGTCGCAGTTGAAGTAACAGAAGATTTTGATTTCAAAGTAAAATTAACAACAGCTACTGCAGGAGAATCGGCAACTGCTATTGCTGTCGCAGTGCTTAAACTTGAGGCGCCGTTATACCATTGGCTCAGATATGTAGAATTAAATGAAATTGCCTGTGCATAATAATTTCCGGGGCCAACATTTGTAATCTGATATTGACCGCTTGTATTTGTAACAGCTTGATAAAGAAGATGGTTCGAAGCATCTTTCTGATATAATTTAACCAGGATATTCTTAACCGGGTCACCGGAGCTGTTTTTTACAATGCCGGATACTTTCCCGTTGCCCATTGCAACGCTTATAACAAAACTCTGCAAAGCTTTCCCGCCGTGATTGGACATAGCTTCAATTGAAACAGGATGAACACCAGGCATTTGCGGAGTCCATTTGAATAATCCTGTAGAATCAATTGTCATTCCCCTTTCTCCCATTATAACCGCATAACGGATTTTTGCAGAAGGATTAGTTGAAGCAGCGGTTAGCTGATAAGTATAAAGAATATTAATCTGTGCGTGTCCTGCAGGAGTAGAGGTAATCTTAACAGTATCAATTGGAGGTGCAAGGTGTATATCCACAGCGTTGCTTCTAACTGTACCTTTATCTGTTTTAGCCTGCACATAAAACACGAACGTTACAGGAGCTGCTATTGCAGGAGTGTAGGTAAATGTTGTATCGCTATGAGTTGAGTCTATTACAGAAAATGAAAGACTGTTTTGAACAAACATACTATCGGCAAGGCCTTTATATACATAATATTCGCTTACAGTACCTCTGGGTTTAGTCCACGTAAACTTAATGGAGGGCCCCGAATTTACTACTGCTTTCAATTTGAAAGACGGCATTATTTGTGCCGAAACTGAGACGCTTTCAAATAACAGAAGTAATACTATACTGCAGAATAATAAAAGTTTTTTCATGGTTTCCCTTTAATTTATTCTTAAAAAATAATTTATAAAAATTTTTAACTCCGCACTGTGATAACGGACATAAAACGGACTGCTTTCCTCTTTTGTAATTTTTGAAACGGAAAAATTTTCGGGAATTCTGTAACCCGGAAGCAAGCCGAAGCAATTCTCTTCCGGTAGAAGAATGAATTTATTCACAATAGTAGTTTTCATACAGGCGTACATCTTATTTAACCTTAGATTGTACACATCATACATTTTGGACAATAAGATAAAAATAAAAGTTTAATTCAGCACTAAGCAGCATGTAAATTTTTTGTAAATTTTACTTATAAATATAGAACAATGATGTCCAATATAATTATTCCTTTTAGCCAAATAAAGTCCGCTATCTTCATTTTATTACTTTTTAGCAGTTAATTTACATTTTAACATTTTCCCTTAATTTTATAGTTTAAACCGGATAATATTAAAACCGGAGAATATTAAGCATGCAAAGAAAACATTTCATTTTTGAATTTTTTTCTCTTTTATGGGCAGCAAAGAATTTGTTATTTTTCTGCTTGATAGTTATTAGCGGAGGAGCAGTTGTTTTTCATTTTGACGGACTTAAAAACAGTACCGGTTCATGGGAGGACAGCGTATATGCAGCCTTTACAACTTCTCTAACAATTGGCTATGGAGATCTTATTCCTGCCGGCCGCTATGGAAGAATTACAGCTATCTGCCTTGGCATTGTAGGAATGATTCTGGTAGGTATTGTGGTTGGAGCGTCAATTAAAGCCCTGGAAAGAAGTAAATAATATTATTAAAATAATTTATTGCAGCGGCTTTAGGAGTGTAAAATAATTAATCGGGAAGTTCCACTTTGGGAATACTGTTTTCTTTTACAGGAAGAGTAAAGGAGAATTTAGTGCCTATCCCCTCTTTAGTATCTACCCAGATTTTACCTCCATGCATTTCAATGAATTCCTTGCACAATATTAACCCCAAACCAGAGCTTACTTCTCCTCCCGTTCCTTGTCTGCCAATTTTTTCTTCTATTTTAAACAATTTACCGCACAGTTCAGCATCCATTCCTATTCCGGTATCTGCAACATGGATTTCAGCCATACCGTTTTCGTCTTTTTTTGCTGATATGCTTATTGAACCTTGTTTATTAGTGAATTTAATTGCATTGGAAATTAAATTTCTTAAAATTGCGTTTATCATTTTCTCATCAGCATATATATTTATGCTTTCAGGAATAGATACATTCAAATTTATTTCCTTCTGTTTTAAGTTGGCATTAGCAGTTTCAATATTTTCTAAAACTATCTGGTTAAGAGACAGCATAGTGGGATTGAATGCTACAGTCCCTTTCTGCATTTGAGCCCAGTCAAGTAAATTAAGCAACAGCTTAAAAAGGCTGTTTGCCGAATTATGCATTTCTTTGCACAGAGTTTCAAGTTCGGATGTGGAGAAGAGTTTCACATCTTCGGCCATCATTGCTGTAAGCCCCATAAAACCCTGAAACGGGCCTTTCAGGTCATGTGCTATTATTGAGAAAAACTTATTCTTGGTTGCATTAACTTTTTGCAGTTCTTCATTTTTACGATCTAATTCTATATTCAGCTTTTTCTGGTTCTTTTGTCTTTTATAAAAGGAATACGATAGAAGCGAGAACATAATTAATACCACTAATGATAAAACAACCTGAAATAACATTTGGGAATTTTTATTTTCAAGTTCCAGAGATTTTATTTTTATCTGATTATCCTTTAGCTCAACTTCTCTTTCTTTTTCTATATTTGCAATTTTTATACTGCTATCGTTCGAGAACACCGTATCTTTTTTTTCGGAATAATTTTTGTAATTAATGAATGCGTTTTTATAATCGCCTAAAGCCTCGTTAACTTTTGACAATGTTAATGATACATCTGAAAAGGATTTTATATCATTAACTTTACCGAATAATTTCAATGATTTTTGTAAATTTTCATCAGCTTTAGTTAATAATTCATCTTTATTGGCAGAATAATACTGACAATTTTTAAGATCAGATAATTTTTCTTCAGATAAATCATAATAGGCTTCTCCAATTACTTCATATCCCATGGCAAGATTATAAGTGCTATTAATTTTCCGGCTTATGTTTATGGATTTAAAGGCATAATTGAATGCTTCGCAATAATCTTTCAGTTTCAGTTTATCATATGCAATATTAGACATGTGTCTTGATATCGCTTCTTTATCATTAAATTCCAAACATATTTTTAATGCTTTTAAATGATATTCAATTGCTTTGGAATATTCCTTTTTATCGGTAAATATATTCCCGAGGTTTCCGTAATTAAGTGCCAATCCTTTTTTATTTTTCAATTGTTCATTTATCTTTAGTGATTTATCAAAATATTCAACCGCTTTAACATTATTTTCCATACTGCTGTATAAAAGACCAAGATTATTAGACAGCGTAGCAATCATTATCCGGTCATTAATTTCTGTGTATTTAGTAAGAGACTTAATAAAATAATCAAGCGCTTTAGGATAGTATCCTTTTACAGCGTAATTAGTGCCAATTACATTAAATGAATTTGCAATTCCGGAATCCCAATTAAGCTTTTCTGAAAGAGCTAACCCTGCCTCGGCATATTTCAGGCCTGTATCAGTATCAACTTTGTAATATTCGAATGATAGCCTGCAAAGAAGTATTACCTTATTCGTATCCTCATTTGCACTGACCAAGACTGTTTTCAATGAATCAATTAGCCATGATCCCTGTTTTTGCGCAAATACATTTACCGAAGTAAGAAGAAGAAAACATAATATTATTTTTTTCATACATAGACCTCATACCGTAGAAAGCGGAATGCAGGTTTTTATTAATGTTACTACACCATTTTGAATTTTAACACTCTTTATTCAGGCCGCCAAATTTTAGCATTAGCGAATCCTGTCTACAATTATTATCGGCTATTTCCGGAATATATTAAAGGAATAATCTTTTTTCCCTTCTTTTGTTCATAAATAAACAGATTATTTGGAATTATATGCACAATATTCTTCTATTTATTCGGGTCATAAAAAGATATATTGTCTGTATTTCATTTGTTTGGCATGCAAATCTGCTCACTTATTTCTCTCCTGTTTTTACTTGACGGACATTGGCCTCTGCAAAATTATCTAAGCTTTATTTTTTATATACTTTTTATTATTATACAGTGGTTTTTATGATATTTGGGAAATATCCTTTTTTAAAAGCAGACAAAAGCTTAATAGTGCATTGTTTTTTGCATTGTTTTAAACCTGCTCTTATAGTAGAATAAAATATATTTTGGATGTTTTTTGCCTGGAATGAGAGTTTAAATTAAAATATATAGGGATTAGGCAGGAGAATTGCTGTGAAAAAAATATTTCTGTTCTTATCAATATTATTCATGATATTATTATTCTCTAATATCAGCGCACAAAAAGAAAAAAAGAGATCATTTAACACATTAAGGAAAGCTGCCACTTTTAATTCCTTTACTAAGCTTAATATGAATAATATTTCTACTTATATTTATAATGACGGGCTAACAGATATGGTGTCCTCGGGGTCGGATGGCTTTAATTACCCTAAAGGAAGCAAAAACTATGCATTCTTTTCCTCAGGTTTAATCTGGGGTGGTTATTTAGGTTCATATTGGACTGTTGGTGGTAGTGATTATAAATCGGGACTACAACCGGGTAGAATTTTACCTGACGGAACTCCTGAAAACCAGACATTACCACATGTGCGGATTTACAGAGTAAGAAGTGATTTTAAAAATTTTAAAACGAATATTGAAAAAGCTGCCCTATTTGCATCTGAAATAAATGATGAGGGTAAAACTGTAGATGAAATTTACCAACAGTATCTAAAAGACTGGAATGAATGGCCCGCGGTTTATGGAGCTCCTTTCATAGATAAAAATAATGATGGTGTTTATGATCCAAATATTGATGTTCCCGGTGTCTCAGAACAACCATGCCAGACTGTCTGGTATGTTGCAAATGATATGAATTCTACCCTCACACTAAATTTGTACGGCGGGCTTCCTTTGGATGTTGAGCTGCAAGTTACAATGTGGGCATATTCGGCTCCAAAACCTTTGGGAAACACTATATATAAAAAATATAGAATTATTAACAGGAATTCCAGCAGAATTGATTCGACCTACTTGTGTATGTGGTCTGATCCCGATTTAGGCAATCCGTATGATGATCTTGCCGGCTGTGATTCAACCATTGGGCTTGGTTACATTTGTAATGGAAAAGCCTACGATGAAGGATACGGCAACACTCCCCCTGCTGCCGGATTTGTGATGCTGCAATCTCCCTATATTCCGGGAGTTCCCTCCGATACTGCTTTAGTTGAATCGCGTAAATTACCCGGATATAAAAATCTTGGTATGACCGGATTTTTCAGAACCGATGATGTAAGTGCTGGTTTTACAGATCCCTACGGCGGATATACAACAGGTGCGTTAGTCTTAAAAAATTTATTTAAAATAACATATACTAATAACGGGCTTCCCGTAATAAACCCGGTTACTCATAAAAGAACTTTTTATGAATTCAGCGGAGACCCCATTTCAAACTCCGGCTGGCTGGATATTTTAGGGAATGATAAAAGAATGGGGCTTGTCTCCGGACCCTTTACAATGAATCCCGGCGATACACAAGAGATTTTTGTAGCACAAGTAGTTGCAGGAGGATATAAAAGCATAGATAATATTCAGGCAGTAAATATGCTTAAGAATTATGCTTCATCTATTAAAGAAAACTGGCGCGGGTACACTGTTCCTCAACCCGGCGTTGCACCTGTTGTTACAGCCTCAGAATTGGACAGCAAAGTAATTCTGCAATGGAGTGATTCAAGCGCATATATTAAAACGGAAAAAGATTTAACGGGAGGATATAAATTTGAAGGATATAATATTTACCGGCTTCCTTCTGCAACTTCCGATATTACCAATGCAACACGAATTGCCACTTTTGATCTGGCTGATAATTATGGAACCGTAACCGGATGGATTGAAGACCATATTACCGGCTGCCTCGAAAATAGAGTAATTGCATGGGGAACAAACAGCGGAATTAAAAGATTTATTGAAATTTCTAAAGACACTTTAACAAACTCTGGCTTAATAAATTACTCTAAATACTATTTCGGGGTAACTTCTTACTATGTAACATCAAACATTAATACCATTCCAAGAGTTATAGAATCACCTCTTAATATTATAACTATAATACCTCAGCCAAATGCACCTGGAGTAAGATTTTCAAGTTCAACTGGTGATACTTTGGCAACTTCTTTTTCAGGCATGGGGACAGTTAATCTCATACCTAAAGTAATAAATCCACAATCGGGAACAGGTAAACAATATACTTTATACTTCACAAAAAATTCATTCGGGAAGTTTGTCTGGAATCTTAAAAATGATTCCGGAATTCTATTAACTAACCGGCATGTTTATCCGATAGATTCAACAGCAGTTTTATCAAGTGACCCTGTTATTGACGGAGTCCAAATGCATGTTACAGGCCCGCAGAAAAAACAGTTAGGAAATATTAATTTAACTTCAGGCTCTTCCCCTTATTGGACTAATAATTATTTTTTCAGCTATGGAGGGGAATTTTGGAATGGAACCTTCTGTACCGGTATTCATTGGCTTACTGGAACATCACTTGATACTGCCGGTAACTCATGCTATCATAATATAAAGATTAAATTTGCTGATACTGATTCAAAGGGTGCTTTTAATTCAGCCGACGCAAATGCATCCATCGGTTATCGATTCCTTAGATATGCACAGAATGCCGCAGCCAGTTCCGATTTTACTCCATTTATAATAAATCATACTAATTATGGTTTTCAGGAGTTTGGAAGAGCCGGTGCCCCTAATATACCCGTATCAGTTTATGATACTGATACCGGGAAGAGGCTTGCACTTGGTTTTATGGAAAATAATGTTTCGGGTGCAGCCGTTAATGGTTACTACTGGCCTCCATATAATGCGAACAATACCGTTCAGAGAGAATTTTTATTTATTCTGGGGGAAGAGTACAGTACAACTCCAAATGCGGCATACACCGGCAATAACTTTAATATTTATCCGAATGGTAAACTACCATTAATGTATTTTATTACATCATCAAGACATGATACCACATTCTCTTCTTCGGCTGTTATTGACCTTTATTGGAACAAAGAAATAACTGCCAATGATAAATTTACTTTTACAATCCCGGGAGCAGCAACAAGTACTGAACTTGCAAAGGAAGATGCAGATAAAATAAATGTTTTTCCTAACCCTTATTATTTTTATAATCCGCAGGAATCAGGCGCTTATGAGAGGTTTGTCACTTTTACACACCTTCCTCAGAAAGCTATTATTAAAATTTTCAGCATTGCAGGACAACTAATTAAAATAATAAGAAAAGATGATACCGGTCAAATTGCCAAATGGGATTTAACATCAGACAGCGGGCATAAAGCAGCAAGCGGCATATATGTAGCCCGTATTGAAACCCCTGATTTAGGAAAAACAAAAATTCTTAAACTTGCAATTTTACAAAGGCGTTGAAAAAATGTTTAGTATTAAATATAAAAGAATAATAAATTCAGCAGGATATATTCTGCCTATTTTAATTAGGTTTTAACAGGAGAATTGCTGTGAAAAAAATATTTCTGTTTTTATTGGCTCTATTTATATTATCATTCTCTTATATCGATGCACAGAAAGATAAAAAGGGATCATTTAACACATCACATAAAACTGCGGCTTATAATTCATACACCAAACTTAATATTAATAATGTTTCAACATTTGTTTACAATAATGGAATATCAGATTTAACCTCAAATGGTGATGACGGATTTATTTATCCAAAAGGAAGCAGTAAAAATTTATTTTATTGTTCGGGCCTTTTGTGGGGAGGCAATATAGGCACTTACTGGTCTGTTGGAGGCAGTGCTTATATATCCGGCCTTCAGCCGGGCAGAATTTTGCCAAACGGAACACCTGAGGACCAAACATTATCTCATGTAAGAATTTTCCGCGTTAGAAGTGATTTTAAAAATTTTACTACTGAAGCAGAAAAAGCTGCTCTCTTTGCAACTGAAATTTCAGAAGAAAAAAATAGTGCCGAAGAAATTTACCAGCAATATTTAAAGGACTGGAATGAATGGCCTGCTATTTATGGTGCCCCGTTTATTGATGTTGACAATGACGGCATCTACAACCCCGCAATTGATATTCCCGGTATTTCGACTATTCCCTGCCAGACAGTTTGGTATGTTGCAAATGATTTGGATGCAACCATTTCGCAGAAATTGTATGGCGCACTTCCAATGTCAATTGAAATGCAGGTTACGATGTGGGCATATCCTTCAATCGGACCTACCGATAATACAGTTTTCAGGAAATACAAAATAATTAATCGAAATACAAGCAGAATAGATTCCATGTACACTTGCTTATTTTCTGATACTGATATAGGGAATGCTAAAGATGATTTCTGCGGATGCGATTCTACATTGGGGCTTGGATATGCATATAATGGCCAGTCTTATGATGATATATATTATTATACTCCACCGGCTGCCGGTTTTATTATGTTGCAATCTCCATATGTGCCCGGAAATCCCAAAGATACAGCAAAGTTTGAATTTCGTAAATTAACCGGTTATAAGAATCTTGGCATGACAGGATTCTATTATACCGATAATGGTGGATATGGCGATATGACGGACCCATGGCAGGGAGATTATATTAAAGGGGCATTAAGAATTAAAAATTTGTTTCAGACAAAAAGTCAAATAAGCGGAGCACCGATTATAGACCCCATTACAAAAAAAATAACTCATTACAAACTGAATGGAGACCCGGTTACAGGTACCGGATGGATAGACGGGATCGAATTGCTTAAAGAAGATAGAAGAATATACCTTACTTCAGGCCCGTTTACAATGAACCCGGGAGATACGCAGGAAGTAATATTTGCTCAAACTGCTGCTGGAGGTTATGGAAATGTGGATAATATAGAAGCTGTATCTATCCTTAAGAAATATGCAAAAACATTAAAAAATTTGTGGCCGGGGAATATTACTATTAGCGGCGGGACAGCACCTATTGTTACAGCTACTGCATTGGATAGCAAAATACTACTTACCTGGATCGATTCAAGCGCTTATGTAAATGCAGAAAAGAACATATCGAGCAGTTATAAATTTGAAGGATATAATATTTATCAACTACCTTCTGCAACTTCAAGTATATCTACGGGCAAACGTATTGCAACCTTTGACCTAAAAGATAATTTAAGAACTGTCAATGGATGGGTTGAAGACCCCGTAACAGGGCATCTTGAATATAAAGTAGTTGCTTTTGGTACTGATTCGGGAATTCAAAGATACATTAACATAACACACGATACACTCGGTAACTCTGCCATTTTTAATTATTCAAAATATTATTTTGGTGTAACATCTTATTACTTAACAAATGATAATGAAATGATGCCAAGGATAATTGAGTCCCCCTTAAATGTATTAACAATTATTCCGCAGCCTAATGCACCCGGCGTGAGGCTTAATTCTTCTGTGGGGGATACCCTTGCTGCAACTTACTCCGGGATAGGGACAGCAAGCCTTACAGCGCGTGTTTTAAATCCCAAATCAGGAACGGGGAAAGATTATACTATTTACTTTACCAAAAATACATCCGGCGAATTTTTATGGAACATAAAAAGTGATGCAAGTATCATTGTGGCCGGGAAGCATGTTTATTCATCAGATTCTACTAAATTGCTTGTAACGGACCCCGTTATTGATGGCGTGCAAATACATGTTGCGGGGCAGCAAAAGAAAGTATTGGGAAGCTTAACCGTGCCCGGATATGTTAATCCATTTTTAACAAGTGCTCAATACGCTTTCAGTTTCGGCGGCGAATACTGGAACGGTACATTCTGCACCGGTATTCATTGGCTTACCGGTACTTCACTGGATACAACTAATCTATCCTGTTATCACAATATTAAAATTAAATTTGCCGATACTGACGCGAATGGTGTTTTTAATTCAAGTGACGCAAATGCCTCAAAGGGATATAGATTTCTCAGGAATGCCGATCTTGCTGCTGCAAGCAGCAGTTTTGCCCCCTTTATAATTAACAAAATTAATTACGGTTTTCAGGAATTCGGCAGGGGAAGTGCGCCCAATATTCCCATAACTGTATATGATACCGATACCGGCAAAAGGCTTGCATTAGGATTTCTTGAGAACAATGCCTCCGGCGCCACTGTAAATGGATATTACTGGCCTCCTCTAAATGCTGTTAATACCACTACCCGTGAGTTTTTATTTATCCTTGGTGAAGATTACAGTGCTACACCAAACCCTGCTTATGCAAACAGCACTTTCAGCATTTATCCTACAGGTAAACTGCCTCTTATGTATTTTATTACAGCATCAAGAAGCCTCTCTATATTTTCTTCTGCTTCCGAGCTTGATCTTGTATGGAAAAAGCCAATTACAGAAACCGACAAATTTACTTTTACAATTCCAGGAACAACTATAAGTACTGACCTTGCAAAAGATGATGCAGATAAAATAAATGTATTTCCTAACCCTTATTATTATTATAATCCGCAGGAATCAGGTGCTAATGAAAGGTTTGTCACTTTTACACATCTGCCTCAAAAAGCGGTTATTAAAATATTTAACATTGCGGGGCAATTAATTAAAATAATTAGAAAAGATGATACCGGTCAAATTGCCAGATGGGATTTAACATCAGACGGCGGGCATCCTGCAGTAAGCGGTATATACGTAACACGGATTGAAACCCCTGATTTAGGCAAAACAAAAATTCTTAAACTTGCAATTTTACAAAGGCGTTAAAAAATGTTTAGTATTAAATATAAAAGAATAATAAATTCAGCAGGATTCATTCTGCCAATTTTAATTAGGTTTTAACAGGAGGATTGCCGTGAAAAAAATATTTCTGTTTTTATCGGCTTTATTTTTATTAATATTATTCTCTAATATCTTCGCACAGAAAGACAAAAAGGGATCATTTAACACATCACGTAAAACGGCAGCTTATAATTCATACACTAAGCTTAATATTAATAATGTCTCTACATTTGTTTACAATGATGGAATTTCAGATTTAGCACCGACCGGTGATGATGGTTTTATATATCCGAAAGGAAGCGGGAAAGCAATATTTTTTTCTTCTGGCCTTCTTTGGGGAGGCAATATCGGAACTTACTGGTCTGTTGGAGGAAGTGCATATATATCCGGACTGCAGCCCGGCAGAATTATGCCTGACGGAACTCCTGAAGATCAAACTCTGCCTCATGTAAGAATTTTTCGCGTTAGAAGCGATTTCAAAAATTTTACTACCGAAGCAGAAAAGGCTGCACTCTTTGCAACTGAAATTTCAGAAGAAAAAAAGACAGCCGATGAAATATATCAGCAATATTTAAAAGACTGGAATGAATGGCCTGCTGTTTATGGCGCCCCTTTTATTGACGTTGACGGGAATGGTATCTATAATCCTGCAATTGACATACCCGGCCTATCTGCAATTCCATGCCAGACCGTTTGGTATGTTGCAAATGACCTGAATGCAACCATAACACAGAAATTGTACGGAGCACTTCCAATGGCAATAGAAGTGCAGGTAACTATGTGGGCATTTCCGGCATCCAAACCATTTGACAACACCATTTTCAGGAAATACAAAATAATTAATCGGAACACAAGCAGAATAGATTCTATGTTTACTTGTTTGTTTTCAGATCCTGATTTAGGCTCGCCATATGATGATTACGTGGGATGCGATTCAACATTAGGGCTTGGATTTGTTTATAATTCTAAAGCTCATGACGAAGTGTACGGTTATACTCCTCCGGCTGCAGGCTTTGTAATGCTGCAAACTCCATTTGTGTCAGGTAATTCATCAGATATTGCTAAGTTCGAATCACGTAAGTTGGCTGGATTTAAGAATCTGGGAATGACCGGATTCTACTATTCCGATAATGGAGGATTTGGCGATATGGTAGACCCATGGCAGGGAAGTTATATTAAAGGGGCTTTGTGTTTAAAAAATTTGTTTCAAACTAAAAGTCAGGTTAGCGGTGCTCCCATAATAGACCCGGTTACAAAAAGAATAACACATTTTAAATTGAATGGAGATCCTTTTGCCGGAACAGGGTGGCTTGATGGCTCGGAAATGAAGTCAGCTGATAGAAGAATGTACCTTTCTTCCGGCCCCTTTACAATGAACCCCGGCGATACACAGGAAGTAATTCTGGCACAAACCGTTGCCGGCGATTATGGAAAAATTGATAATCTCCAGGCAGTTCTTTTACTGAAGCAATATACCAGATCGTTATTTGATACATGGAATGGAAATATTGCAATAAAAAAAGGCATTGCGCCAAATGTTACTGCATCAGCTTTAGACAGCAGAGTAATTCTCAATTGGAGCGATTCAAGTGCTTATGTTAATTCAGAAAAGAATTTACCGGGAGGATATAATTTTGAAGGTTATAACATTTATCAGCTTCCTTCGGCAACTTCCGATATTTCCCAGGGGACACTGATTGGCACTTTCGACTTGATTAATAATTACAGATCTGTATATGGATGGACAGAAAACCCTGTAACCGGTTATTTAGAATATAAAGTCGTTGCTTTTGGAACTAACAGCGGCATTAAAAGATATATTAACATTACGAAAGATACTTTGGCAGACGCTGGTTTAATAAACTATTCAAAATATTATTTTGGCGTAACTTCATATTATGTAACAGCACTAAGTGAAGCAATGCCCCGCGTAATAGAATCACCATTGAATATCTTTACTGTTATTCCGCAGCCAAATGCATTGGGGATGAGGCTATCCAGTGCCTATGGGGATACTCTGGCTGCAACTTTTTCAGGCACAGGGACTGTCAATTTAATTCCTAAGGTAATTAACCCTAAATTAGGAACAGGAAATAATTATACAATTAATTTCGCTAAAAATTCATCCGGACAGTTTGTCTGGAGTTTAAAAAATGATTCAGGACCTTTACTTAACAATTATCATGTTTACCCTTTGGATTCGGCAGCCATAATCTCAAGAGATCCTATTATAGATGGTGTACAGTTTCATGTATATGGACTGCAGAAAAGAAAATTGGGGGGTATTAATATTTCGGCAGGTTCAATGCCTTACAACCCATTATATAATGACAGCTTCAATGGCGAACTTTGGTATGGCAATTTCTGTACAGGTATTCACTGGTTAACAGGTACTTCTCTTGATACTACAAACACTGCATGCTATCACAATATTAAAATTAAATATGCTTCTGTTAACTATGACGGTACGTTTTCTACAACCGATGTAAATGCATCCAAAGGTTACCGATTTTTAATTAATGGACAAAATGCAGCAGCAAGCACCAGCTTTGCGCCTTTTATTATCAACCATGTAAATTATGGATTTCAGGAATTTGGGAAATCAGGTTCCGCAAATATTCCTCTTGCGGTTTACGATACAGATACGGGAAAAAGGCTTGCACTTGCATTCACGGAAAACAATATAACAGGAGGAACAGTAGATGGTTACTACATGCCTCCTTCAGGATCAAATAATAGTACAACAAAAGAATATTTATTTATTCTTGGAGAGGAATACAATACGACACCTAATTCAGCATATACAGGCAATACTTTTAATATAAACCCCAATGGCAAATTACCTATAATGTATTTTATCACATCAGGAAGATATGCCGGTGCATTTTCATCCCCTACAGTACTTGACGTATATTGGAATAAACCAATCTCAGAAACGGACAAATTTACTTTTACAATTCCGGGTGTAACAACAAGTACTGACCTTGCAAAAGAAGATGCAGATAAAATAAATGTTTTCCCTAATCCTTATTATTATATTAATTCGCAGGAATCAGGCGCTAATGAGAGGTTTGTTACTTTTACTCACCTGCCTCAGAAAGCAGTCATTAAAATATTTAACATTGCAGGACAATTAATTAAAATAATAAGAAAAGATGATACCGGTCAAATTGCCAAATGGGATTTAACATCAGACGGCGGGCATCCTGCAGCAAGCGGAATATATGCAGCCCGTATTGAATTGCCGGATCTTAGCAAAATAAAAATCCTAAAGCTTGCCATATTTCAAAGAAAGTAAATTCTTGGAATATCACGATATATTAAAAGCCGCTCATTGCACCTATGAGCGGCTTTTTTATTCCCTGTTCTGAAATTCATTTTTTGCCAAATAAGTGAATGTTTCCTATATTTCTGAAAATAGAATTTTATAAATAAAGGATTAGAATGGAAGAAGTTAAAGAATTACCGGAAGCTAAAGATCCATACGAAAAAAGGGTAGCATTAAGCATTGCCGTTATTGCCGTTATAATGGCACTATTTTCCACTTACGGCGATCATTCAAAAACAAGTGCTATAATTCTCACAAACCAGGCAAGCGATCAGTGGGCGTTCTACCAGGCTAAGAGTATAAAAAAGCATATTGTTGAAACAGAAGATAAACTTATGGCTGCAATTAATAAAAGCAATAAAACTTCCGAACTTTCTACAAGCGATGCCCAAAAGAAATATGAAGATGAATTAAAAGAGATAAAAGAAAAAGCGGAAGAATTGAGCGCCGAAGCAAGGCACGAAACCGTAATTACTCAAAAGTGCGATATTACAGAACTGATTATGCAGGTTTCTGTTGTACTTTGTTCTGTTGCAATCCTTTCCCGCTGGAAAAAAATATGGCATGCCGGCCTGTTGTTTTCTTTTGTTGGATTAATCTTTGGCCTTATTTCTCTTTTCTTTTAAAGTGTACTTTTAATAAGCCGGATTACACCTAATCCGGCTTGTGTAACATTCCTTCCTTACTTAATAAATTTTTTATCACAGAATGAAAGAATCTTTTTTGAATATTTATTGATACTTTTTATTAATGTTAATAGCCAATAAAATTAATATTTTATTTTAAAGCCATATTAACATACATTAGGTGTTATAATAAATTTTGTATCGTTATCTCTATTACAGCCAAATAATAAAAGAGTATTTAGGTTAAGGAGAATTGTTATGAAATTTGGGCTCTCTCAATACACATTAGATCTTTTTTTTGAAAAGGTTATTGAAAAATATCCTAACCGTCCGGCTCTTGCTTATGTAGGTGAAAGGCCTTTCTCCTACAGTGAATTTGGTTACCGCGTAAATTCCCTTAAAGAAACGTTGAATGAATTGGGATTTGTAAAGGGGGATAAAATTATTATTCTTGGCAGTTCATCTCCCAACTGGGCAATTGCATTAATGGCCATTACAACAATGGGAGCTATTGCTGTCCCTATTCTTGAAGAATTTCCGGAATCCGACATTGACCACATAATCTTACATTCAGAAGCGTCTGGAATTTTTATTTCAGATAATATCTATTCAAATCTTAATCTGCGTAACCTGAAAAATCTAAAGACTATAATAAAATTAAATGATTTTTCTCTTCTTGAGGATAGTACAATAAATCTGACTAAACTTTGGAAACAAATAGTAGATTTTTCTGAAAAAATAATCAGAAGTTTTGATAAAGTAATACTCAAGAAAAATAGTGAAGCTATTCAGGAAGATGATATAGCCGAAATATTATATACTTCAGGTACAACGGGACATTCCAAAGGAGTTGTGCTTACACATAAAAATTTGGTTAGTAATCTTTTTGAAGGCCCCGACTTACTGCAAATAATAAACGAGAAAAGTGTTGTTCTTTCTATTCTTCCATTAGCGCATGCATTCGGCACAACATCTGCATTCCTTTCTATCATTCGGTGCGGTGCAAGCATTTATTATTTAAATAAAACACCTTCTCCCAAAGTGTTAATTGATGCAATGCAGACAGTTAAACCTTCAATTATGGGGGCCGTACCTTTAATATTCGAAAAAATTTATCACAAGCAGATTGTCCCCGCCATTGCCGGCAACAGGGCATTCAGAATAATGGCAAAAACTAAGCTTACCAAAAAATTCCTGTATAAAATAATAGGGAAAAAGATTAATAAACTTCTCGGCGGTAACTTGGCTTGCGTTATAATAGGAGGTGCAAATTTTTCCCCCGAAGTTGAAACATTCATGAAAGAAGGGGGCATTCCATATTGCTGCGGTTACGGTTTAAGCGAATGTTCTCCCCTTGTTACATTCTCTTCAATGCAGGAACAAAAACTCGGTTCTCCCGGACATGCGATAACAGATGTTTCGATAAAAATTGAAGGGGCTGATCCCAAAACAGGAATTGGAGAAATCCTAATTAAAGGCCCGAATGTTATGAAGGGATATTATAAAAATGAAGAGGCTACACGAAAAAGTTTTACCGCTGACGGATGGTTTATTTCAGGGGATAAAGGTTATTTGGATAAGGACGGTTTCCTTTTTATTACCGGAAGATCTAAGAACGTTATTATCGGTCCCTCCGGTGAAAATATTTACCCTGAAGTTATTGAATCCAAACTTGAAGAATCTATTTTAGTAGAAGAAACTATTGTCTACAAGTCGGGTAACCAGCTTGTTGCAAAAGTATATCCTAATTATGCATATATAGATACTCTGCGCGGGCCCGAAAATGACGAAGTAATTGCTTCTGATATTCTTGACATTCTTGAAAATATAAGACTGGATGTAAATACAAGACTTCCTAATTTTTCTAAAATTTCTAAAATAATTGAACAGACTTCCCCATTCATTAAAACACCGACAAATAAAATCAAACGTGCCGAATATGTAGAAGGTTATCTGGATGGAAATTAATTTATAGAAATTGCCTTGTTATAAGCTGGTTTTTAATAATATATTATATCTGGATTAAGCGGATCACAATTTAAGGTTTTACTTACTATTTTATTTCATTTTTATAATGAATTACTTACATTCCAATTGAAATATTGACTGTAAACCGGATTATTCAGGCGGTTTCTTCCTTACCGGAGGCTAAAAGGTGTTAAACCATTTATTTACAGCAAGTTACAAGTGTATTATTTTCTCAATTATACTAATTAATTATCGATAATAGCTCATGAAAATCTTTAATAAAATATTGCATCCCGCCTTTATGAAAACTATCAAAAATTTAAAAATATTAAGCACCAAACGTATTTTTATTCTCTATAGTATCGTAATAATAATTGTACTGTCCAGTGCCTATCTTTTCTTTTCATTTGATGAGAATATTATTAAATCGGATAAACAGATGGAGTTGAAAGCCATTGCTGATTTAAAAGTTTCTCAAATATCAGTATGGTATAAAGAAAGGCTTTCGGATGCAAAATATTTTTCAACTAATCCATTAATAATAAACCATATAAATGATTTAATCAGGTCTGACAATTTACCTTCGGCCAGGACAAAAATAAGCGGTGAACTTTCGCGCATGAATATAGACACTACTTATAACAATTTAATAATAACCGCTCCGGACGGTAAAATTATTTATTCAATGAATCAACAGCCCGGAATTCCCGACCCTATTGTTGCTTCAAGCATTAAGAAAGCTTCATTGAATAAAGAAATAATTTCAACCGACCTTTATTACAGTGCGCCGGACAAATCAATTTACCTGGATTTTATCGCACCAATTATTAATAATGGGAAAGTAATCGGTACAATTATTTTCCGTGTTGATCCGGACAATTATCTCTATCCTCTAATTAACAAGTGGCCTGTTCCAAGTAAAACATCTGAAACTTTAGTTGTAAAAAAGGAGGGGGATAGTGTTCTCTTTCTTAACGAACTAAGTAAGAGAAAAAATACTGCATTAAAATTAAAAATTCCGCTGGATAGAACAGAAGTTCCTGCAGTACAATCCATCCTTGGGCGCACCGGAATTTTTGAAGGTGTATCTTATGCCGGGACAAATGTACTTGCTTATATAAGCCCGGTACCTAACACTTCATGGAAAATGATCGCAATTGAAGATACACAGGAAATATATGCTGATCTTTATTATAGAGGCAAAGTCATTCTCGGATTTACTCTTCTTCTTATAATCGTATTGAGTTTCGGCCTTGCCTGGTATTATCATTTCCGCCAAAGGAATATTTATAAAGAACTTTTTGTAAAAGAAACGGAAATGCGGCAATACCATGAAGAGTTTAGGACCATTCTCTACAGCATTGGAGACGGAGTTATAACCACAGATATTAATGGTGCTGTAAAACAAATGAATATTATTGCCGAAGAACTTACAGGCTGGCGTGAACGGGAAGCTAAAGGCAGGCCAATTGAAGAAATATTTAAAATTGTCTTGGAAGATACGAGAGATAAAGTAGTTAATCCGGTGCACAGGGTACTGAAAGAAGGCGCCATTGTTGGGCTTGCCAATCATACTCTTCTTATTTCGCGCAATGGAAAAGAAACGCCTATTGCAGACAGCGGTGCACCCATTAGAAATGATAATGGTAAAGTTGAGGGCGTTGTTCTTGTATTTAGGGATAAAACTGAAGAACATGAATCTGAAGAAATCATCCATAAAAGCGAAGCCCGGCTAAAAAGAGCTGAAATTGCATCTAAATCGGGTAATTGGGAACTTCACCTTGATTCAAAAATAATGATAGCCTCTGAAGGTGCATCTGTTATATATGGAATAAATAAAAATGCTTTTGACTATGAAACAATTAAAACTGTTCCTTTGCCCGAATACCGCTCTTTACTTGATGTCACTCTTAAAAATTTAATTGAAAGGGACTTGCCGTATAACATTGAATTTAAAATAAAATCTATTGATTCAGGCATAATAAAAGATATTCATTCTACAGCACAATATGATAGAAGCAATAGAGTTATTTTCGGTGTAATTCATGATATTACCGAACAGAAAATAGCACAAAGCGCTCTGACCGAAAGCGAAGAAAAAATGAGATTGATTGTTGAAGGTACTCCTTATCTCTTCTTTTACACACAGGATAACAATTTAAATATTACCTATATCTCTCCTTCGGTTGAAAAAATTACAGGATATTCTGCATTGCAATGGAAAGAGCAAAGGGAATGGTTTTTAACTGACGCCGAAATAAATCAAATAGCAAGAGAAAGAACCCAAAAGCACTTAAATGGTGAATATATAAAAGAACCTCTTCTTTTGGAAATGCACCATGCAAACGGTTCGAATATTTTACTTGAAATATATGAGAATCCTGTTTTAAAAGATAACAAAGTAATAAGTTTACAGGGGATAGCCCGCGATATAACAGATCGTAAAAAAGCCGAAGAAAATATTATTAAACTTAATCGTATTTATGCAGTTATCAGCCAGATAAATCAATCTATTGTGCGTACCAAAGATAAAGACAACCTGCTTAGAGAGGCATGTAAGATAGCTATTGATTTTGGTAAATTCCAAATGGCTTGGATTGGAATGATTGATGAGGAAACGAAAAATGTTTTGCCTTACACTTTTGCAGGATTTGAAGAAAAATATCTTTCATCTATTGTCACAATATCAGTTCTGGATATCCCCGAAGGACGCGGACCTACAGGCGTTGCAATAAGAGATGGAATACATGTTATATGCAATGATATTGAAAACGATTCAAATATGAACCTATGGAGAAAAGAAGCATTAGACAGAAATTATAAATCATCTATTTCTTTACCAATTAAAATATTCGGGAAAGCCATAGGAGCATTTACGTTATATTCTTCTGTACCTTATTTCTTTGATAAGGAAGAAATTGATTTGCTGGATGAAGTTGCAAGCGATATTAGTTTTGCCCTTGAAGCAATTGAAACCGAAAAAAAGAGAAAGGAAGCAGAAGAAACATTACGGAAATGGGCAAGCTTCTTTGAAAATGCAGACTGGGGTGTTGTTGCCCCTTCGGAAGATCTAAAAACCTTTGATCTTATGAACCCTGTCTTTGCGCGCATGCTTGGGTACTCTATTGAAGAACTTAAAGGCAGGGACATTATGGATATTTTCCCTCTTGATGAGCAAGCTTTCTTCCTTAAGCAGCTTCCAATTGCTCATATGCGAGGACATCATAATTTTGAATCTAAACATATCAGAAAAGACGGAACTATTTTCCCTGTACAGATTAATATTACAATTTTGAAAGACCAGGATGGCCTAGTATTATTTAGAGCAGTTAATGTTCAGGATATTACGGAACGCAAACGCGCTGAAGAGGCATTAAAGCAAAGCGAAGAAACCTACCGTACTTTATTTAACAATACGCAGGTGGGCATGTTTCGAACCATGCTTGACGGTTCTGAAATATTAAATGCAAATAATAAATTTCTTGAAATATTCGGACAAAAAAAGGAAGACGTTATCGGCAAACCCTCCGTTATTCATTGGGCTGATCCCAAAGAACGTGACGAAATGGTAAAATTGCTTAAACTTAATAAACGTGTAAATGATTTTGAATGTAAAATGCTCGATAAAAACGGCGGAATACGTGACTGTATTACTTCTCTGACTCTTAACCCCAATGGCAATACTCTTGACGGATCAATTATTGATATTACAGAACGAAAAAAGGCTATCGAAGAGCAGGCGCAAAGTGAAATGAAATACCGCAGCCTTATTGAAACAACTGATACCGGTTTTGTAATTGTTGATACTGACGGAAATATACTTGACGCAAATAAAGAATACCTGCGTATTACCGGCTTTGAAACATTGACACAAATTTTAGGGAGAAATGTAACTGAATGGACTGCCGAGTATGACCGGGAAAGGAATCATAAAGAGATTGCAAAATGTTTTGAACAAGGCTATGTGCGTAACCTGATTGTAGATTATATAAGCAGTAATGGGAATATTATCCCTATTGAATTAAATGCCACACTGGTAAAAATTTATAACAAGCCTATTATAATTTCCCTTTGCAGGGATATTTCTGAGCGAAGACAAATGGAAGAAGCATTGCGTGAAAGTGAGGAGAAATTCAGAAGAATTTTTGAAGAACACTCTGCCGTAAAATTCCTTCTTGATCCTGAAACCGGGAATATTATTGATGCCAACAAGTCCGCGGCTAAGTTCTATGGCTGGCCTCTTGAAGAGTTGAAACATATGAATATGAGCGAACTGAATACTGCGGGTTCTGATTATATTAAGAAGCAAATGGAAAAAGTAATTTTAGGACACGAGAACCATTTTGAATTTAAACATAAGCTTAAAGATGGCACCATAAAAGATGTTGAGATTTTCAGCAGTAAAATTATTATTAATAACAAGCATTACCTGCATTCAATCATTCATGATATAACTGACCGCAAAATTGCAGAAGAAGAACTTTTAAAATACCGAGACCATCTTGAAAATTTAGTTGAGACGAGAACAGAAGAACTTGACAAACTGAATACAGACCTTATAGAGCAGCTCGAAAAAGAAAAAGAACTTGAAATGCTGCTCAAACAGTCTTTAGGTAAAGAGAAAGAATTAAACGAATTAAGAAAGCAGTTTATTTCTACGGCATCTCATGAATTCAGAACTCCTCTTACCTCCATTCTTTCTTCAACTGAACTGATTGAACGCTATATGCACAATGGGAATGAAGAAAAAATAGATGACCATATTTTGCGTATTAAAAAATCGATTAACTATGTAACTAATCTTCTCGATGAGGTATTAACAATCAGCAAAATGGAAAGAGGGAAAATAGAGTTTACACCTGAACCTACAAATTTAAAGGAATTTTGTACGGATATATTGCAGGAAATAACATCTTCTGGTTTTTACAAACACAAACTAAATTTTGAATTCCAACCCTCTGAAAATAAAAATAAAGTTGACCCCAAACTTTTAAAAATGATTTTAACTAATCTGTTATCAAATGCTGTAAAATATACCCCGCCGGAAGGCGCCATTGCACTGAATGTTTCTCAGGAAGACGGCAATTTGATTTTTGAGGTTACAGATAGCGGAATGGGAATACCCGAAGAAGAAAAAGCACAGCTTTTTGAACCTTTCCATAGATGCAGTAACACTCTTGAAATACCAGGTACCGGGTTGGGTTTGTCTATAGTTAAGCAATCAGTTGAACTTCATAACGGTAACCTTTCTTTTGAATCGGAATTAGGCAAAGGCTCCGTATTTACTGTTAAACTGCCAGTTATTAAATAATAGTATATTCTAAAAATGGATTGATTTTAAATGCTTTTTTTTTAATTATGGTTATGATTATCTAAAATCATAACCATTTTTTTTGAGCTGAAATTAATATTTAAATTTAATCTGCAAAGTCTTCTTCAAGTATCTTAATGAAAGTATCGGCAAGATATTCTGCATCTTTTATATTTATCGGCATTGGCGGGCGTATCTTCACAACATTATGATATGGCCCGTCGGTTCCAAGCAAAATCCCGTGCTCTCTTAATCTGTTCACAATAAATGAAGCTTCTTCATCAGCAGGTTCGAGAGTAATTCTATCTTGAACAAGTTCAACACCAAGGAATAAACCGGATCCGCGTACATCTCCTACTATGCTAAATTTATCTTTTAACGGTGTTAACCTTTCTAATAAATAATTTCCAATATTCAGAGCATTCTGCATCAGGTTTTCTTTTTCAATTACTTCAATCACAGCTAATCCAGCGGCACATGATACTGGATTACCGCCGAAAGTACTGAAAAATTCCATTCCGTTATTAAACTTGTCTGCAATCTTTTCATTTGTAATAACTGCAGCAAGCGGGTGACCATTGCCTATTGGCTTGCCAAGGATTACAATATCGGGCACTACATTGTATCTTTCAAAAGCCCACATGTGTGTTCCTATTCTTCCAAAGCCTGTCTGCACTTCGTCTGCAATACATATTCCACCGGCAGAACGGACATGTGCATAAGCCATACCTAAATAATCTTTTGGAAAGAATATTTGTCCCCCTACACTTGGCACTGTCTCTGCAATATATCCGGCAAGCTTTCTATTTTGCCTTGTAATATTATCTATAACATTTTTAACATCATCGGCATATTTTTTGCCGGCCTCTTTATCCCCTCTTTTATATTTACCTCTGTAATCATCGGGGATTAAGGATTTATGCACCCATTCAGGTTTTCCATTTCCTCCCGGGCCGTCATGTTTATATGGGCTTATATCGATTAATGTATTTGTATGCCCATGATATGCCGCTTCAAGTACAATAAAGTCTTTTGCATTTGTATGTTCACGTGCCATTCTTATTGCAAGCTCATTAGCCTCGCTTGCTGAATTGAGGAAATAACAAACATTAAGAGATTTATCAAAATATGAAGTAAGTTTATTTGCATATTTTAGAATGTTGTCATGCAGGTAACGAGTATTTGTATTTAAAATGTTAATTTGTTTTTCAATTGCACTTACAACGTAAGGATGACAGTGTCCTACATGAGCAACATTATTGTACGAATCAATATATTTATTTCCCATTTCATCAAAAAGATACTGCTTCCATCCTCTTACTATTTTTGCAGGGTCTTTATATGCAATACTTAAGTTTCTCCCAAGCAATTTTTTCCTTACTTCCAAGGTTTCCTGTTTTTGAAGTTCGTCTGACGGGAATAGTGATTGATTTATGCCTAAAATTAAATTAGGGTCAGGTGAAAATCTTTTCCATATCTCAATATCAAGCGGTGAAGCTACACCCGGAAAATCAAATCCCATATCAAGAAGCTCGGTTATAATTTGAAAATGAAGATGAGGCGCCCATCCTCCGTTCTCGTGCGGCTTTCCTATTTCTGCAAATTTCTCCCCTTGTTTAATAATCTTTCCTGTATGCAAACCGTTAAAGGATGTTTTTGCAAGGTGGCCGTATAAGGTGTAAAATTTTTCTTTCCTGTCAGTTTCATGTTCAAGTATTATAACGTGGCCGTAATCCAATTCCGCGCTGTTATAATTAAATATAAATACTTTACCATCCAGAGGTGCAAATATTTCTTCGCCCGGCTCTGCAAATATGTCTATTCCCAAATGAATGGTGCGCGCGTGCCCGAATTTTTTATTTTTATTGAACAATCCGCTTGTATAAATATATCGGGGTTCGTCATACCTGCCTATTCCATAAGTTACATTCTTATCTATCAAATAATCAAAGATACGTTTAGTTAGTAAAGGTTCAATATTTTTTTTCGTATCGCCGTTAAGCAGCGGACTGCTTATGCTCAAATCAAGTACAGTTGTATTATTATAAGAGAAATCAGCTTTAATAACCTGCGAATATTTATTATACCTTTTAAGGTATTCAATTACCGGAGCGGCTGTGGCCGGCATTCCCGAGGCATGCCTGAATGTTTCTTCGACATATTTATGATTTAATGAGACAAATGCCGGAAGCATATTTTTAATAGGCTGCTGACTGATATTCAAATAATCATTTTCGGGCATGAGGCTTTGCTGATAAGCCGCAATGCAGACACTCATTGCAAGGCGCATACAAATCATATCGAACAGAGCACTTATTTCCGCATCATTAAGTTTATTTGCCGATGTATAACCTCTTACAATTTCTGCAGCACTAAGAAGAGGGTTTTCTTCATTAAGAATAACATAAGCTATTGCTACAGCCGGGTCGGATACAGTATAACTATGTACCATATCCCCGAAGTCTATTATACCTGCAATTCTTTGATGTTTTTCATAAACATTATTACTGTTTTTAAGAATAATATTGTAGTCGTTTGCATCATTATAAACTATACTTTTGCGCAAAGCGGCTTCACAAGAAAGTACATTCATTTTGTAACTATGTGCAATTTTAACAATGGTTTCGTTTAACTCATTGTCTTTCACAAGTCCGCTATAGTTTTCAATTATTTCAAGCCCGTTTTTTATATCCCAGAGAAATTCCCTGTTAAATGCTTTATTATTAAATTCATTCAGATGTTTATCTAATTCTCCAACCGACTTCCCCAGATCAAACAGCAGTTCCTTTGACCGTCTTTTAACTTTTGCAAGAACTTTTCCTTCAATGTATGTAATCATTCTTACATTAAAACTGTTTCCTTCCTTTTTATATTCCGATACAACTTCCCCTTTAATATTTCTTAACGCTTCGGGAGTAAGTTTTGTTTTTTCAAATAAATAATTAATTACATCTGTTTCAGCTTTAAGATATTCCGAATCTTCTTTAAGATTTGCAATCTTTAATACATATTTAAAATTATCCGCACTAATTATAAAATTCTGATCCCTCTCGCTTGGCAATATCTCTGCTTTACCGGCAATATTATAAAGTTCTTTAGATATTTTTTCAGCTTCTTCATTTGTAAACTTTGGTGAATATAAAACAGTTGACATTACAAAACCCCGACTGATTATTATTATCAAAATGCTAAACAAAAATAATAATATTTTATGATTCTGCTTGCACTAAAATAAATATGAATAATAAAATTGACAGGTATTCTATTGTTACCGGCTTTACATAATTTATTGGATCATCTCATTTTAAGATGATCCATTACATAATATTTATTGAGGGATCAAGATTGTATTATAAATTTCTATCATTTCTTTAATGCGGCCTTTGTAAATTGCGAGTCGGGTATATTCACATGCAGATTAATTGAGTTAATAATGTATTCCGTGCCTTCCCCGCTTTGCATCAAGTCGTGATATAGAATTCTTTTAGGGTACCACCTGTCTTCAATTTTAAATACTTCAAGTATTTCGGTCCTTTTAAGGGCTCTACCGCTTTTTGCATATCTTTCTTCCTTAAGAGGCAGGAATCTTTCCTTATCCACCCACACTTTTCTGCTGTAATAGGTTATGTCTTCCTTTTTTCCCGTAAGTTCAATAACATAACATTCCCTGCCGTTTATTTTTTCGGCGCCCGTTATTTTAGCGTCATAAATTTCGGTCAGTTTCCGGTTTTCCGTAACATCCTCATAGGAGAGGTCAGATCCCATAACCGATTGCCTTAACAAATGTCCCGAAATCGTAATTATACGGTCAGTCGGTTCGGGTACATAATCCCAAAGCTGGTCACCGACTTTAAGCATTTTTTTCCCTTTTTCCCGCGGAGGGTCTATATACTCTACAAACGCTTTATCCTTTCCTTCAATCCAGTTTTTTGCTTGTATTGTCCGGGTTCCGCTTCTTCCATGAATAATCATTGTTGTAGTACTTGTAGCTTTTTCAAGCACAAGGTTTTTATCTATTAACTTTAGAATATCATTACCTGTAACATTCTGTGCAAATGTTAAAGCATTGAAAATAGCTATCAACCAAATTACTGCAATTATCTTTTTCATGTTTCCAACTCCTTAAAAATGATCTTGCTACTAACCCAAAATATTTTAAGAAACTACTATTTATTAAGTTTTCCTGTACCCGTTTCCCGTTCTAAAACTTTGGGAATAATGAGTGTAGGATGCTTCGCTGCAATTTTAAAAGCATTGGTTCTTTGTTTCTCGACTTCTTTCAGGGCTTGTGTATATGCATCATCATAATTTATTCCCTTTTTAAGAAGAGATCTTTCTTTTAGTTCACAGGTAATAGAAAATTCCGTTTCCTCGCACGATATATCACTGTCTATCCAAATTTCATTACGTGGAATAAACTTATATGCCAGATCATTTCCGCTAAGTCCGAAGTCAGGGAAAATATCCCTCCTCACGTTTGCACCATCAACAACCCAAATATCCAACCCGTTTCTTTTACCAAGGTAAATTCGGTAAATATCTTCTATCCTGATTGAATCAGGCAGGTCATGAATTTCCTTAATATTATCGCAGTCTGTCGGGGAAACAAGATGGAGCGATTTCTCATGAGCTTTACATATAGCCAAATCATGCCTTCTCATGTGCAGTTCCAAAGCAAGGGATGAATCATGAGCTTCAGAGTAGCTCCATCCTCTTGCAGCCATTAAATATCTTTCATGCAGTTCATGCCGTAAAGTATATTCATATTCTATTACGGTTATAGCATTATCAATCCATATTTCATTTTTAGGTATGTAGGTGTACCTTTCATCATTCCCGCCGTAAAGGAATTCCGGATATATTTTTTCGCGGACAAGTGAGCCGTCTATAATCCAGATTTTCTGCCCTTCTAATTCATTCAAAGGTACTCTGTAAATTGCTAAAAGGTTTTTGTCTTTGCTCTCTCCGGAATTTGTAATCACATTCCTGGCAGAACAAGAGATAAATAAAGGTATAAGCAGTAAAACAAATAAAATATTTTTCATTGAGCTAAATTATTTTAATAAGGTTTTCTTTCCATTCTGATCTACAACATACAATTTATTATTTATTATTATCAGGCCAAACATAACACCTTTATCCATATTCGCCTGGTGATCAACATTAACTGCAATAATTTTCCCGTTATACAGGCTTAAAATATTGGGTACAATCGTATGCCCTATAATTATCTTTTTAGATTTGATGGATGCCAGGATAGAATCAACTGCACTTTCCCTTGTAACCGAATTGGCTTCATCCCTGTACCAATACGGCCCTTCGGTAGAGCTGGTTACAATTTTTTCTTCGGGAGAAGTTATCTGATCCTTCGTTTTTCCAATACTTTCTAAGGCTATCCTGTTCATTTGATCAAATGAAAGCTTTGAGTTCATAAGTTTGGGGCTGTAACCGCCATGTACAAAAGTTATATTTCCTATTTTTTCAATTATATTTTTAGTCCTTAGCCATCTTCCAATTTCAGTATCTGAGTTATAAACCATTTTATACTGTTCATTCATCATTTTCATATTTGACAATATTTTCTTGTTTACATATTTAACATTATTGTTCATGTTCATAATTTCATGATTGCCAAGTAAAAAATGCACATTACCACCCGCTTTAACAGCTTCATCCTCCAATTTATATATCAGCCATAAACATTCCGTAGGGTCAATGCCTCTGTCAAATATATCACCTATAAATACAACATGCCCTTTACCGAAGTTCCATCTCAATGATTTTTTTATTACACCCGCACCAAGAAGAATTGTTTTAAACCCTTTGAAATTGCCATGTATATCGGAAATGACAAATATTTTACTCTGAGCAGGGTAAACAGCTTTATCTTTAATAAAATTTTTCTTTAGAGGGAATGAGAAATGATCCCCCGTTTCGGAAGAATAGCAATTTACCTTAATTCCTGATTTATTTTTTGCCGAATCAATTTTTACTACGAGCTTACCGTTTTCCTCTATTATTCTCTTGGAATAAACCATATCACCTTTATAAAATATGTAAGGACCGTCGGTTTTACATAACACTTGAAGTGAATCAGCCTTTGCCTGCGCGCAGATTACTGCCGGATTAAAATATATAAAAGTAATTAGTGCTAAAATTATGATCTGAATTGAATACTTAAATGTTCTCATTAATATTCCAATTTTATTTTGAGGTAATATAGCTTTATGAAATGATATTTCAAACGCCGGAATATTTGGGAACGCAAAAAAATGCGTTCCCTTCAAATTATAGTAAATTATTTTATTACAGGATGTTTTTTATGATAATCAGTTGCATCCTGATAAGCTTTCGCTGCTGCAATTATTGTTCCTTCATCAAAAAGATTGCCTATGAATGAAATACTGGTAGGCATTCCTTTATCGAAGCCATCAGGAACAACTACACATGGGTTACCTGTAAGATTGGTTGCCAATAAATTATCCCCTTCCAAAGAAGGAGCAATATAAATATCCACTTTATCAAACAACTTTTTCATTTCCTGAATTAATTGATACCGGAGCCTGCTGGCGTTGATATATTCAACTGCAGGAATAAACCTTGATGCTCTGAACACATTAGGCCATGCATACTTCATTTGTCTGACAAGCTGATCATCCTGCCCCGATCTTGTAAGTACGTCAAATTGTGCTGCAGCTTCCGCATTCAAAATTATTGCCAGGTCATTAGTTGATACATCAGGCAATTCAATGGGAATTAATTTCACTCCTAAAGATTCCAGTTTTGCCAATGCCAGAGAATCATTTTTGCGCGATGCATATTTTCTTTCAAAATCTTTTTTCAAATAACCGACTCTCAAATTCTTAAGGTCAATTTTAGGAGAATAATTAAAAGCTGCATCGTACAATGTCTGGTCCTTACCATCCTCACCATGAATAACATTGAATACAATTGCAAGGTCTTCTGTATTCCGGCAGATTGCACCAATTTTATCCATTGACCAGCTTAAGGCCATTGCTCCAGTTCTGCTGACTCTGCCGTAAGTGGGCCGAAGACCCGTTACTCCGCATACAGTAGATGGTGAAACTATTGAGCCCCATGTCTCGGTACCAATAGCGAAAGGAATTATACCGGCTGAAACCGCAGAAGCTGAACCTGCAGATGAACCGCTTGATCCTGAATTTGTATCCCAGGGATTTCTTGTAAGCCCCCCAAACCATACATCATCCATTGCGAGTTCTCCCATGGAGAATTTTGCACAAAGTATTGCACCGGCTTCTTCAAGTTTTTGAACCACTGTTGCATCTTCATCAATAAGCTGCTCTTTATATGGAGGAGCTCCCCAGGTTGTTTTATATGTTTTAGTAGTAAGGAGGTCTTTTACCCCGAAAGGAATTCCATGCAGCATTCCTCTGTATTTTCCCTGTTTTATTTCTTCATCAGCTTTTGCTGCTTGTTTTAATGCCAGGTCTTCTGTAAGTGTAATTACGCATAATAATTTTGGGCTATATTGCTTCAATCTTTCAATAAAAAAACGGGTTAATTCAACAGAAGATATTTTTTTGTTTTTAATCAGGTATGCCAGTTCTCCTATGGAGTAATATGCAAGCTCATTAATGTCTTTCGGCATCTTAACATATGAATAATCACTTAATACTATTGGTTTTTGATCCCGGCTTATTTTAAACCCGGCAGGAATTGGATTAAATAAGACTGCGGGAGGGACACTGTTATCAAGTTTTATTTTTCTTATGTTAGTATAATTTTTAAGCTGATCATTAAGCATATCCTGCATAGAATCGATCTTGGCATTTGAAAATTCAAGTCCGAATAATTTACCGGCCGATACTATTGTTTCTTTTTGAGTCTTAAAAATACTTGTGAATTTGAACAAAAGGAATGTAACAAGAAATGTTATAATTATTGTGATGAAAATTGAACGGTACTTTTTAATTGCATTCATCATTCCACCTATTATATTATTTTGATATACTAATATATTTTATTAACCGATTATAAACCAGAGGAGGACAGTAGGCATTCCGATGTTAAATGTTTTATTTTAAACTTATATGATTGCAAACGGGTAATAAATTATAAAAGTGTTTTGAGAAGGCTTAGCAGTTCCCCGACAGAATGGCATATTTCTTTATTGGTTTCATATGCTATTTCCCATTCGACTTTATCTTTTTTTTGAGTTATGCTTATAGTACCGTCAAATTTATTTTCAGGATGGGCAGATATTCCAATTCTTGCAAGAGCTCTTTCGGTCCAGTACGTTTCCGTCTTATTCCCTTTAACCTGAAAATTTAATTTATCAGAACCGCTAAGCTTAAATATCCCCTGCTGCAATGAAAACTTTACATCTTCCTTATTAAAAGCCTCTTCAAAATGACCGTTTAGCACAAGGTCTTCCGGAGCACCAATTTCTATCTGCTTGTTTTTAGTAATCAATATAATTGTATCGGCAGATTGAAGTACAAGATCAAGATCATGTGATGAAAGTATGATTGACTTGTTAAATTGCCTTGCAAGAGACCGGAACATATGAATTATTTCAAGCTTGCTTGGTGCATCAAGGAATGCAGTAGGCTCATCAAGCAGTATGAGAGGAGTATCCTGTACAAGCGCACGTGCAATCATTACTTTCTGCAGGATGCCGTCGCTAAGCACCTGAATATTTTTATCTTTGTAGGGAATTAAACCGGTAACATCAAGAACATTATCTATAATTTTTATATCTTCATTTGTTAGTGTGCCAAGCCAGTTATTATATGGAGAACGTCCAAGGCTTACAATTGACTGTACTGAAGCATTTACAATACCATAATTTTCAGTCAGCACTATGCTTATTGTTTTAGAGAGTTCATCCCGGCTGCAAACAGACAAATCCTTATGATCAACTATTATTTTTCCGCTTAGTGGTTTTTGAATTCCTGCAAGTGTGCGCAGTAATGTTGATTTTCCGCACCCGTTTGAACCGACCAGGCAAACAAAATCTCCCGGATATATAGCAAGCTCTATATCTTCAATAAGCAGATTAGTTTCCTTATGTTTTTCCTTATAACCAACTGCTAAATTGCTTGTTACTAAAACCGGAATATTACTCGCCATATCATTCCATTTTAAAAGAGTGCTTAATTCTTCTTTGTTTAATTACTATCCATATAACAACCGGAGCACCTACTAATGAGGTAACAGCGCTAATCGGAATTGTCTGGTTATTCCCCGGCATCTGGGAAATAATATCGCACATCAATATTAGTATGCTTCCAACCAGTGCCACAGAAGGAATTAATATTTTATGATCATATTCATTAAGTAAATTTCTTGTAAGATGCGGAACTGCCACCCCCACAAATGCCACCGGACCGCAGAATGCAGTAATTACACCTCCCAATATTCCTCCGGTAATAATTATTGAAAGGCGGATGCTTTTAATATTTACCCCCATGCTTGCAGCATAGTTTTCTCCAAGAAGGAGCAGATTCAATTTCTTGGAAAGTGAAAAAGAAAAAAGCAAGCCTAAAGCAATTATAGGGATTAAATAATAGAGGTCATTCCAAACTACATTTCCAAGGTTTCCCATTCCCCAAATTATATATCCCTGCAGGCTTTCCATAGTACTGAAATATTTTAAAATATTTTCTATTGAGCCGATTATATAGCCGAGCATTAAACCTAAAATGAGGAGTGTAACATTATTATTTATCTTTCTTGCAACAAAGGTAATAAACAGAAGTACTGCCGAAGCACCAATAGCGGCTGCCAATGTTACACTTACATTCCCTGCAGCATTGCCAAGGACATATAAATTCACCCCGAATGATCCCGCGGTTAAAACTACAAGTGCGACGCCAAGGCTTGCACCGGAACTGATTCCAAGTATAAATGGGTCAGCCAAAGGATTACGGAAATATGTCTGCATTAATAATCCGCATACTGAAAGAGAACTCCCTGCCAGAATAGCTGTAATGGCTTTGGGAATTCTGAACTCGTTTATAATTGTAAGCCATGTATTGTTTGATGACTGAGAACCGGATAGAATTCTAATAACTTCATTAAACGGAATTTTTACACTGCCAAGAATAATATCAAGAATTAATAATATAATGAAGAGTATTATCAGCCCGGCAATTATATATTTATTTCTTTTAGGTAGAGCCATTTTTAATCAGCTAATTTTTTATAATAAACCGGTTTATATACGAGTAAAAGTTCCGGATGAAATATTTTTATTAAGTCAGAAAGAATAATATCACAATTGATAATTCCGTCCTCCCAATACTCATAGAAGCCATATCTATTTACAAGGGCGTTATATGTATAGATATTTTTTGTTTTATAGGCTTTGAATTTAGAATTGCGTGAATCATTTTTAAGAACATCCCCAATTTTATTCCAGGTCTGAACATTAACCCAGAAATCGGCATCGTGCGCTTTTTCATAAACCTGCTCATAAGTTAAATTCAGGCTGCCTGTAGAATTATCATCAGCCCACAGATACGATGCGCCTGCATCTTTCAGCAGTTTTGCCATGTAGCTGTCACCCCCCGGTTCATACCACATTCCGCCGAATAGAACTTCGGTAAATACGGAAGGTCTATAATCAACTTTTTTTGTCATTTCAGCCAGTTTATTATAATTTTCCGATAGTTTATTGAAAACCACATTCGCTTCTTTTTCGCAATCGAAAAACGCTGCAACGAATTTAATCCACTCAGCCCGCGCAAGCGGAGATTTTTCAAGATGAATAGTAGTAGAAGCAACGTGTATGCCGTTTTTTACTAATTTTGGATTCCCATCTACCAGAGGATTCCCATTGCCGAATATTAAAATCAGACCGGGATTTAATTCCAATACTTTCTCTACATTCAGGCTGAATGATTCCCCAACTTCAGATATTTTCCCCTCTTCAATTAACTTCGCCGCCTTATCCGAGCTAACATACTCCTTTTTATCAACGGCAATTATTTTATCGGTAAGATTTAGTTTATCAAGAAAACCAAGATATAAAGATGTTAGGGATATAACCGATTTGACCGGTGTCCTTACAACCATTGCATTGGTATACCCCTTGGGAGTTTCAACATTTTCAGGCAGAAGCAAATATTGGAATACGAGATCCCGTTTATCATCAGGAGCATAGACGCTTATTACCTTATAGTTTTTAAAATAATCTATTGTAAAATTTTTAGAGTATTCAATTTTCATTTTTTCCGGATAGATAGAATCTCCCTGAGTGCCGTACCTTTCAGCCGAACCGGAATTATTATTATTTTTACAGGAAATTGCTATAAATGCTATTAAAATAGAGTATAACAAAATATGTAACATTCCTTTTATCAAAAAATGCCTCTTAAATAAAATTAACAGGGGTAAAATAAAAGAAAGATTTAGAATAATGATAAGAGTTAAATCATTCTTACTTTTTACCCGAAAGTAATAACAAACAAATAATGGCAGGTCTTCTGACTTGCTTCTTTTTACCGGCCTTCACATTCCATATTGGAACATTGACCTCAGGTTGGTAAAAACTTCTGCTAAAGCTAACAGCAGCGGGTACTGTTAAGGATTCTCACCTTATTCCCTTTTAACTCAACCGCATTGGAAAGCGGCTGACGGCCATTATTTTGTGCTGAAATATACTATTATCTTTTTTCAGTGACAAATGAATATATTTTGCTGCTATCTCTATTTCATTTTTTAATCGTTTTATGCTTTATTTAACTAATTAATATTTGTCTTGTTTTATTTATTTTTATTAAATTATTGACACAAACGTTGTACTGTATTGATAATATATAGAATATAATATTTACAGGAGTTATTATGAAACAGAGAGAATTAGGAAAAACAGGATTAAAAGTTTCAGCAATCGGGCTTGGATGTATGGGTATGTCGCAGGCTTACGGCCCGATTAATGAGGAAGAAGCAATTGCAACATTGCACCGTGCAGTAGAATTGGGCATAACATTATTTGATACAGCCGATGTTTATGGCATGGGCGCAAATGAACTGCTTGTAGGCAAGATACTAAAACAGTACAGAAATAAAATAAACATTGCTACAAAATTTGGAATTGCACGCACTAAAGATAACGCTCTGACCGGTGTTAATGGTAAGCCTGAATATGCAAAACAGGCATGTGAAGCAAGTTTAAAAAGGCTTGGATTTGATACTATTGATTTGTACTATCTGCACCGTGTAGATCCCAATGTTCCAATTGAAGAAACAGTTGGAGCAATGAAGCGACTTGTAGAAGAAGGGAAGGTGCGTTTTATCGGACTTTCTGAAGCCTCCAAGGAAACATTGAAGCGTGCGTATAAGATTCATCCCATTGCAGCATTACAAAGTGAGTACTCTTTATGGACACGCGACATTGAAACGAATATTATGCCCGCATGCCATGAACTTGGAGTTAGCATTGTGCCATTCAGTCCCTTGGGGCGCGGTTTCTTAAGCGGGCAGGTTAAAGACAACACCAATTTTGCAGATGACGACTTTAGAAAAAACAATCCCCGCTTTACTGATGAGAATTTCAAAAAGAATTTACAGTTCATAAAAAAGATTGAAGACATTGCAGCAGAAAAAAAATGTACCCCCGCACAGCTTTCCCTTGCATGGGTACTTGCACAGGGGAATAATGTAATCCCAATTCCGGGAACTAAAAAGAGAAAATATCTTGAAGAAAATGCCGCTGCCGTTGATGTTGAGTTAACAAAAGAGGACTTAGCAAGAATTAATGAGGCCGCCCCGGCAGGCGTTGCGGCCGGAGCCAGATATAATGCAGACATGATGAAAGCAGTGAATAAATAATGATCATAAATAATTTAATGGTATGGCATAAGTTACTTCCTTGCCATATAGAAACAGATACAAGGGTACAAGTGTTGGCTTCACGATAATATAAGTTTTTATAGGCTGATAAATGTTTAAGAATTTATGTATTAATCTTACTTTGCTGGTTTATATTTCTTTACTCTGTTGCTGCTGTAATGATAAATACATCATAACAAAAGTAGAAGTATTCCCCGCAAATTGTAATATAACAGATAATGAAAAAAAATTCATTAAATATGAAGAAAATGATTATATAAAAGATTTACTTCAATTACTAAATGCTTCAATAAAAAGGAATCTTTTTGAGAATGACACTTTATTTTGTTACTCTGATGATCCATCTGATGCTGATCATTTGTGGGATGTACTAATAAAAAGAGGAAAGCGATATTATGAATATTTTATAGAATATGATAGTCTTATTCAAAAGGATAGTACAGGTGGAGGCCCATTATACTGGGGAATAAATCCAAATTATCTAAATGATATATTTAAAAACAAATTTAACATAATTCAGCTAAGTGTAAATAAACATACTGATGTATGGCCGGTAGATCTGGCTATTAAAATTGTGAAGAAGCAAGAGACAATGGAAATTACTTTGTATTTCATAAGCTGGTGCGAATACCAGTCACAAATTTCTTATTATAAAAAGGGATCAGACCAATAAGTAATATTTTGCCATACTGTGAAGAAGCTACATTTACGTTAGAAGCTTTCTCCTGACGCTATTATTAACTAAAAATATATAATTATATGGACTTAAACGTAAAGACTAAAATAATAGAAGTAAGCGGCAACAAAATTGTAGAATTTATATCTGATAATATTTTGATCGAAAATGTTCAGGATGTATTAGATTTGTTAGTTAATCAGGAATGCCGTGGTGCTAATATGTTTATTATTCATGAAAATAATTTGCCGGCAGCATTTTTTGATCTAAAGACCGGAATGGCAGGCGAAATACTTCAGAAATTTACTACTTATAATATCCGGGCAGCAATAATTGGCGATTTTTCCAAATTCTCAAGTAAAAGTTTGAAAGCTCTTATTATTGAAAGCAATAAACATGGACAAATATTATTTGTAGAAAGCATTGATGAAGCAATTAAGAAGTTTATAAGGGCATAGCGAAGATAGACTCAAGCGATAATTAGTTTAAAATAAATAAATTTATAACTTTTCGCCGGGAGTTTCATTCCGCGATTTCTTGTTAAAAAACATAACTAAAGATAATTTAATTATTTGCAATAATGTTTTTTGCATGTACGGCACGCTGTCCACTATTGAAACCATCAACTTTGAAATTTGCTACTAAATCTTTCAAGTCTACTGTCAATTGATTTAAATTTTCGGATGCTTTTGCTATTTGGTTAATACCTTCAGAATTTTCACGTGTTACATTATTGATCCTTTCGATGCTTTTACTAATCTGTTCAGCAGTACTGGCCTGCTCTTCGCTTGCTGCGGCAACTTGTGTTACCATGTCAATAACTTCTTCTGCACCAACAATAATTTGTTTAAGTGACTGACCGGCTTTATCCGTAAGATTTTTTCCTTTTTCAACCTCAGAAGTACCAAGTTTCATTGAATCCACTGCATCTTCTGTGTTTTTTTGAATGTTTTTAATCATTACGGCTATCTCTTTAGTGGCCTTAGAAGTCCTTTCAGCAAGTTTTCTAACCTCATCGGCCACAACTGCAAAACCCCTGCCTTGCTCACCTGCTCTGGCAGCTTCAATTGCTGCGTTCAATGCCAATAAATTTGTCTGGTCCGCAATATCATTAATAACTTGAATTATATCCCCAATCTTATTACTGCTTTCCCCTAAGCCAATAACCGTTTCAGCTGATTTTTTTACGACATCAGCTATTTTATTCATACCTTCAATAGTATCCGAAATAACTTTACCCCCCTCTTTAGCTATTAAGCCGGCTTTTTTAGCCGCTTCAACGGCACTCGATGAATTTTTTGTAGTTTCAAAAATAGTTTTTGTCATTTCCTCTACTGCACTGGCTACTTCAGTTGTCTGGTTGCTTTGCTCCAGAGCGCCTACTGCCATTTCTTCACTACTTGCTGATATTTGTTCGCCTGTATTCGCTGTTGAATTGATAACAGTAATAAGTGAATACAACAAGCGTCTTATGTTTTCCAGGGCTTTACTAAAACCTGAATAAAATTTTCCGATTTCATCATCTTTATCACAATTAAGCTGAACAGTTAAATCGCCTTCAGAAAATTTTTCCATTTTGGACATCATTTCATTAACGCTCTTAGTGAAATATTTCTTCTCATAGTGGAAGCAATTTTCCTTTTTATTAATTCCGTTATGAATTGCTAATGCCATTTCCTCACAATTGTTATATCCGCAGGCACCGCAATTAAGAAAATCACGCTCTTCCTCTTTTAGCAGCTCCATAAAAATGTTATCTCTTTGTTTGCCGGTAGGCACCTTAATTGCAGCGGCTAAATTTGATATGGACAAATCGGAATACTTTCTGTCATATGTATTTTTCTTCCAATGATTATTTACCACCTTCTGAATTTTTTTATGAGCTATACTGCTGCTCTTTAAAAAACTCTTGGATTTGTATTTATTTTGCATTTCGATGTTGCGTTTTTCTATTAATGATTCAACTTCATCCTGGGATTTGTCTTTACTGGTCCCAGTACCTCCATTACATCCTTGTTCGCAATTCAGGCAATCAATTAAGAGAGGCGCAATTTCTTTTTTAATATCTTTTTCAAGATGACTCAGATAATGGTATATTGTAGCCGGTTCTTCAATCTTTCTGGCAACATTAATAATCTCAGGGTATTCTCTTTGTGCAGTCCTTAGCAATCCGCCTGGTGTTGAAAACAGCACAGCACGTTCGGCAGGATCATTATCAAAATCGATTTCAGGAAATCGTGTTAGATCAATGTGCTTAGTTTTAATATATTCTGTAAATTTTTTCATGGTCACATTATAGTCGCCCAGACCTACTGCCTCAAATTCCCTTTTCTTTGCAATACAAGGTGAAACAATTACTATTTTATAATTACTGTATTGTGGATAATAGTTTTTAATCAGTTTAATTGTATGCATCATGGGACTGTCTGCCGGCGCAAGATATTTTATAAGTTCTGGATGGTAAATTTCAATGAAGCTTACAATTGCAGGGCATGGCTGAGCAATCACTGCTTTTGGTTTATTTTCCTTTACATGCTCAAGATAACTTTTAATAGTCAGTTCTGCTCCAAAACTTACGTCGAATAAAGCGCTAACTCCAATAGATTTAAGCCATCCGTTAAAGTGCTTATATTTATTCGGATATTCTGCCGCTATAGCCGGTGCAATAACTGCAACAATTTTTTCTTGTCTTTTTAGTGCGTCCATAAACGGTGTAAAATCATCAACTAGTTGCCTTGCTTGATGTTCACACCCTTTAATGCATTCGCCGCATCCTATACATAAGCTTTCATTTATTTTTACATAATCTCCGCTCCCGTCATTACAAAATTTAACAGGACATACCGAAATGCATTTATGACAATTAACACAATTATCTTTTTCAACAAACACAACTTTAGATAATTTCATTCGAACCTCCTAAAATATACTTTGTATTAATCCATGCAATTTGTAATTCTCAAAAATATTTATTCCATGCTTTTGCAATAAGATAAACTCTCAATTCCCAGTTAAATATTATACTTCAATATTATAAATAACTGATAATTAATTATCGGCATTTATTATACTAAGTTTACATCTTAAATTTTATAATAGTATTTAACTACATTAAATTTAAAGTAATGCTGTGCTTTGGTTTATAAGAAGCTATTATATACAGTTAGTATCTTGTTTTATCCCGCATTGAAAATTATTATTAAACTTCACAATTCTTCTTTTAAGAAAAAGCTACACTTATTTCATTTATTTAATAAGAGCCCGGCAAATCAGCAGGGCTCTACTTTTATATACACAATAAAAAACAATCATTCTACATCATCCGTTCCGGGCTATCAATGTAAGTTTCATAAGAGCCCATGTCTAAAAATCCGTTCCCGGATAAGTTAAAAAGAATAGTTTTGGCTTCCTGCTTCTCCTTGCATTCTAAGGCTTTTACTATTGCCTCTTTAACAGCGTGTGAACTTTCCGGCGCCGGTATAATACCTTCAGTTTGTGCAAACAACTGTGCTGCCTGAAAAATATCGGCCTGTGTATGTGCTTTTGCAGTTACAAAACCATGTTTATATAAGAATGAAACTGTTGGAGCCATTCCGTGATACCGCAAGCCCCCGGCATGAATACCCGGCGGAATAAATTCATGCCCGAGAGTATACATTTTTAATAGTGGAGTCATACCTGCTTCATCGCCAAAGTCATATTTATATTCCCCTTTGGTAAGGGAAGGACATGATGAAGGTTCTACAGCAATTACTTCCAGATTTTGCTTCTTCCCGTTTAATTTATCTCTTAGAAAAGGAAATGCCAACCCTGCAAAATTGCTTCCTCCTCCTGCACAGCCTATAACAATATCAGGATATTCATCTGCCATTTCCATTTGAATCCTTGCTTCCTCTCCTATAATAGTCTGATGCAGCATAACATGATTCAACACGCTGCCAAGACTGTAATTTGTATCGTCCCGCTGCAGAGCTATTTCAATTGCCTCGCTTATAGCAATTCCAAGGGAGCCGGGACATTCAACATCTGTCTTTAGAACATTTCTTCCCGCATGGGTAATATTAGTAGGGCTTGCATGCACTGTTGCCCCGAATAATTTCATAAAAGTTTTTCTGTACGGCTTCTGATTATAACTTACTTTAACCATAAATACTTCGCACTCAAGTCCAAAATGTTTGCATGCCATAGCAAGTGCACTTCCCCACTGTCCGGCTCCCGTTTCGGTTACAAGTTTTTTGATGCCAGCTTTCTTATTATAATATGCCTGCGCAAATGATGTATTAGTCTTATGACTGCCGGCAGGATTTGCTCCTTCATATTTAAAAAATATTTTGGCAGGTGTATCTAAAACTTTTTCCAGCATTGTTGCACGGATTAGCGGAGTAGGCCTGCTGATTTCATAAAGATGCTTTACTTCTTCCGGAATTTCAATAAATCTTTCGGCTGCAAACTCCTGCATAATTAAATCCATAGGGAAAATAGCAGCTAAATCGTTTGGCGCAGCCGGTTCTTTTGTGCCTGGGTGAAGAGGCGGATCCATTTTAGCGGGTAAATCCGCAAGAATGTTATAATAATGGGACGGCATTTTTGATTGTTCAAGAAAAATGATTTTGTTTGTATGCATTTGATCCTCCATTAAATTAATAAATGATTTTTTATTTTTTATTAAATGGCTAAATGGAGTTCACGGCAGGGTTAAATATATTAATGAAAAAAGCCGTGAACGGTCTACCTTCCACGGCTTTTAGAAAATTATATTTTAAAGCATCAGGACGGCAGAGAAATAATTCTCCAACGCCAAGTGTTATTTAATATGTTCTTTACATTTTTCATTGAGGTAAATATAAATCATTCCGGTTTGAATATCAAATATTATGGCATATTGAACAAAATAAATTATATAATATTTTTAAACAGAATTAATATACAAAAAGAACCGGGACAAAAGTCCCGGCCCCGCATGAATTTATTTAATAATTTGAATCTGCAATATTTCTTTACTGTAATGGATAATCAGTATAACCTTTTTCTCCCGGTGTATAAAAAGTGCTCATATCAGGCTGGATTATTTCCGCTCCTGATTTCAATTTCTCTACCAGATTAGGGTTGGAAATAAACTGCCTTCCGAAGGAAACGAGATCCCCTTTTTTATCTGCAATTTCTTTACTCGCTCTTTCTGCATCATACCCGCCTGAAAGAATAATAGTACCCTTAAAATTGTTCCTGATTAATTGTTTTACAGAATTACTTACTGCCGGAGCACCCATTGCAGAGTGATCTACAACGTGCATATAAACTAATCCAAGTTCATTTAATTTTTGGGCAAGCAGAGCATAAGTTTCTTCAAGGCCGTCATAACTTCCCATATCATTTGCAGCCCCATATGGTGAAACTCTAATACCAACTTTTTCCCCGCCGATAGCTGCGACAATTCTCCTTGCAATTTCGACAGCAAACCTTATTCTGTTTTCCGCCGATCCGCCATACTGGTCTGTGCGCTGATTAGCAGACGGATTGATAAATTGTTCAATCAGGTAGCCGTTGGCTCCGTGAAGTTCAACGCCGTCAAACCCTGCTTCAACTGCAAGTTGTGCACTCTTAACATATTCTTCAATTGCAGTTTCAATTTCCGAAAGAGACATTGCTTCGGGTACCGGGTAAGGCTGAAGCTGCTGCTGGTCTGTCCAAATTGTACCGCTGATACCGATTGCCGAAGGAGCAACTATTTTTGCATCTTTTGGTAAATTTAAAGGATGAGATACACGTCCGGTATGCATTAACTGCACAAATATTTTTCCATCTTTAGAATGTACTGCCTCAGTTACTTTTTTCCATCCGGCAGCCTGCTCTACATTAAACAAGCCCGGGATACGTGAATAACCAAGTCCGTTTGGTGATGGTGAGGTACCTTCGGTAATTATTAATCCGGCCCCTGCTCTTTGTTTATAATATTCCGCCATCAATTCATTTGGCACATTATTAATTGCACGGCTTCTTGTCATTGGTGCCATGATAACTCTGTTTTTTAAAGTTATGCTCCCTAATTTGTAGCTTGAGAAAAGTAAATTTTCCATTATTTATTCCTTCTTATTTTTAGTTTAAAATTATTGTCTTATTTTATTATAAAACCTGCCAGTGTCTCATTTTTGGCAAACAGGTATTACGCTAATCTGTAATTCTGTTTATTCTGAATATTTCAATATTTCCTTCATTCATATTATTTTAGTATCGTACTAATGTTATAACACATATTATTTAAAAATAGTTCGAATAGGAGATTCAGTAAGTGCTTTTTAATTAATAGATAGACTTGATGGAATACATATCAAAATTTGCTCAAAAAAAGAATTAAGGTTTTTTAAAAAAATCATTTAGAGAAGATAGGCTGCTCCCATTTAAATTTAATGTAATATAAATCACTTAATTTTTTTTGTAGATAATATATAATTGGAAAAGTGTGTAATAATAACTACTTTTAATATTGAATCTTAAGGATGAAAAAGTTTAAAAGATTTAACTGTTTGAAAAACAAAACATTGCTCTATTCAAATTATAGAGGGAAGAATGAATAAAATTTGGGAACTTCCTAATTTCGAAGATTCCGAAATTACACGTAGAGCACAGATTTTTTTCAAATTGATTTGGAGTTCCGTAGCAATAATAAGTTTGGGACTAATAATTATTTTGTTCCTCCTTCCCGAATATTATCTCCGATGGATTACAGTGATTAGTATTGCTGTTTTTGGAAATTTTATTCTGCTCTATATGAACAATAAAGGATATACCCGATTTGCTTCTACATTACTAATTATTTTTTACATTGCAATAATTTTGGGACTTTCCTGGAATGCAGGCGGTATTTTCGCCCCTATTATTCAGATTCTTCCTTCTATTGTGCTTATTTCCGGAATACTTCTTGGCTGGAAAGAAGGAATATTTACCGGCATTACCTGTATAATAGGAGGATTTTTATTATTAGCAGCGGACTATTTAGAGATTCTGCCGGTCAGCAATATAACTCATACTCCATTTAGTTTATGGATTATTTCTGTAATTATAATTTCTTTAATGGTTTATCTTCAGTTTATTACAATCGGCAGCCTTGATAAAGCCTTGTATTTGTTGCGGGAAGAATTATCACTCCGGCAGAATAGTGAATTGCGGCTGCAATCTATAAACAGCAATTTAACTTCCGGGATGATCTATCAAATAGTAAAAGGAAAAGACGGTTCCAGAAAGTTTACTTATTTAAGCGATTCTGTAAAAGAGTTATATGGGATTTCTCCTGAAGAAGGGATAGCTAATCCAAATTTAATATACGATAAAATATATAAAGATGATTACAAAGCTCTGATAGATGCAGAAGAAAAAGCAATGAAAACATTATCACCTTTCAAATCAGAGCTGCGATTAACAGACCCTTCCGGAAATATCAGATGGTCTTCTTTTGTATCAACACCGACTAAAATGAAAGACGGCTCGATCTGCTGGGACGGAATTGAATTTGTAATTACTGAACGAAAAATTGCCGAAGAAAAGATGCGCAGTTCTGAAGAAAAATTTTCTAAATTGTTTCATTCCAGTCCCGACGCTATTCTTGTAACTGAGATTAAAACAGGAAAAATTGCTGAAATAAATAAAACCTTTGAGAAATTATGCGGTTATTCACGTCAGGAACTAATTGGAAATTATGTTTTAGAATTCGGCATGTACACCAAAGAACAGCGTGAAATTTTTGTTAACCTGCTTACTAAAGATGGATATGTACACGATCATGAGTTTAATCTGGCAAATAAAGCCGGCAATAGATTTATTATGCTGGCTTCTGCAGAAATAATTGACATAAGTGGAGTACCCCATGCAATAACAATTCTTAAAGATATTACCATGCGTAAAAAGGATGAAGAGGAACTTCAAAAAAGCGAAAACCGCATGAGAGCAATAATTGAAGGAACACCTCACTTATTTTTTTATGTGCAGGATTCAAATGCTAACACTACTTATGTATCTATAACAGTTGAACAAATTACAGGTTACAAACCGGAAGTGTGGATAAAGCAGAGAGACTGGTTTATTACAGATGCAGATATAAATCAAAATGCAAAACAACAAACTTATAAGCACCTTAAAGGAGAATCCTCCGGAGAACCTTTTATTATTGAAGTCCGCCATGCGAATGGGAACCCAATTTTGCTTGAGATCTACGAATATCCTGCTTTTCAAAATGGTTCAATTATTGGATTGCAAGGTGTTGCGCATGATATCACTGAACGAAGAAGGATAGAAAATGAGTTGATTAAATCAAAGGAGCTGGCGGAACAATCAGACAAAATGAAATCTTCTTTCCTTGCTCAAATTTCTCACGAAATACGGACTCCAATTAGTGTTATTCTAAGCAATTTAGGACTTATTGAATCGGATTTAGACGATAAGCTTGTAACAGAATCTAAAGAATGTTTTCATGCAATTAATCTTGCATCAACAAGAATTATCAGAACAATTGATTTAATACTCAATATGTCCGAATTGCAGGTTGGGGCATATAAGCCTATGTTTAGCAAAGTTAATATTGATTCCCAAATTTTGCGCCATATTATTTCTGAATTTCAAATATCTGCTAGAGCAAAAAAAATTGATTTGTCTTATAAAAAGGATATTGCCGATCCGATAATAACCGCGGATAATTACAGTATTACTCAAATCTTTGCAAACTTAATAGATAATGCAATTAAATACACCAAGGTAGGGTATATTGAAGTTGCACTTTACAGGAATGAGGATAGCAGGATAGTAGTTGAAATTAAAGATACGGGCATAGGAATCAGTAAGGAATTTCTCCCTCACTTATTTGAATCATTCATTCAGGAAGAGCAGGGCTACACCAGATCATACGAAGGTAATGGGCTAGGGCTGGCATTAGTAAAAAAATATTGCGAAATTAACAATGCACTTATTGATGCCGAAAGCGAGAAAAATGTGGGTACTAAATTCAGGGTTACTTTTTTAGGGAATTAAACACATAAATAAATTCATTTTTTTTCAGAGATAAAGAATATACCTTCCTTCTATCAAACACTAATTTACAAACCTGAATTTTTTAAAGTCTAATAACAAATTTAACATTCTAATCATCAGCATCATTGAAAAGTACATAGCCCGCTGCTTTCAGGCGGCAAAAATCTGAATAGCCTTACTAATCAGAAATGTGTTATTTCAAATACACCATTTTTTTAGTTGCAATATAATCGCCGGCAGTCATTCGGTAAATATAAACTCCGCTGGCTAAGTGGGATGCATTAAATTTAACATTGTAGGTGCCTGCTGCTTTATCCTCATTCATTAATGTTGCAACTTCTCTGCCAAGCAAGTCATATATTATTATTTTAACTCTTGAACTATTTTTAATGGTAAATTCTATTTGAGTGGATGGATTAAACGGATTAGGGTAATTTTGCTCAAGCCTGTAACTATTATAATTGCTACTATTATTTGTAATTGATACAGATGTTGAATTATTAAATGCTCCCGGCAGATCGGAGGAGGTACGCGTATGCCCGTCATAATCACTCATTATTGCATTAGCTAAATTACCAGTAGGTATTATCGGGCGTGATGGTTTATCTGTTCCTGTAAAATCGGGAATTACATAGGTAACCGCGGAAAAAATATTACCCCTTAATACAGGATGGAAATTTAGTTGAGAAGCATCCACAAATTGCGGTTCGAAAACATTAATTGAATTATCTCTTAAAAGTTGAGCCGCATTGCATGTTGGGTTTGAATCCTGCCCTCCGGTTGTTTCATCAATTCCAAGGGATTTATTTACAGAGCCATTCCAGATAATATTTCCTTTAATCTGAAGATTATCATCTGATAATGAAGGTTTTGGAATATTACATGACTGCAGGAAGTTTGAAGATAAATCTACTCCTTCATACGGAGCCCTAATTTCAAAATGCCCTGCTGATGTAGAATCTTTTCCGGGATTGTAAAAAATATTATTATATACATAAATATTCTTGTTAGGAATACAATCTGTTTCCAATCCGTTTTGAAATGGAGGGCTGCTCCAGATACCCGGACTCCAACCGCCCATTGTATGATGTGAATTGCATGTATCTATCTCAACGCCATCGCAGCCGCGCTGTCCTAAACTGAATGTAATCAGATGCCGGTAATCGTTGTTATCAATTCCTGCTTTATATATTGTATTATATGCTATAAGAATATTATAGACACCCAGAACAGCAATGCCCGAATATTTTGTATTATAAATAATATTGTTTATAAATTTCAAATCGTACGCTTCATAATGAAGCCAGGGCACAACCATAAAATCAAAACCCGCTCCCTGCCCTGCTGAAAAACCGAATCTGTCAGTATTATAAATGGTGTTATCTTCAACCCTAATTTGAGCAGTGCCTCCCTTTAATAAAAGCCCATCCATACCCGCATCATGAATCTTGCATCCTTGAATGTGGCCATACTGTACAGCAACAAAATCTACAGGGAACCAGAAGGCCCCGGATACATCACTGTTTTCCAGATAAAAATATTGAATCTGATTAACTTTTACAGTCTCCTGTGCCTTTTGAGTTATTCCATCGAATCCGCTGACCTTACAATTTTTAATCAATATATGATTGCCATTTGCAAAATGAACCGTATTGCCTCCGCCATAAGAAAGCGTATCAACCGGGAAATCAATTCCCATAAGGTAAACATATGATATGTTGGCAAAATCAAAAGAATAATGTACGTGCACAGTCAGGTCACCATCCACGGCACTAATTATTATTGGAAAAGAAAAAGTTCCATGCTTGTTATCTAAATAGAGCCCTACACTATAATTTGTTTCAGAATCCCTGTTAAAATAATTACCTGTTGTAAGATTTATTCTGTACCCTGTAGCAGAAACATTAGCGGGTAATGAATTCCATGCAGCTTGAATTGTAAGGAAGGCACTGCCTCGTGAAGAACCGGTATTGCTGTCATTTCCATGTACCGGATCAACCCAGATTTCAGTAAGTACGGGTGTGCCCATGTCATAATATTTTTCATTCATCTGCTGTGCACGGGTTTGAGATGAAAACAAAATAGCAGCAGCAAATATTAATATTATTGCTGCATTTCTTCGCTTATTATGTTTTTTCATAGAAATACAACTCTAATTTTTTATCAATTTAATATAATTTCCCGTTTAATTCCATGAGAATAATTACTCAAATTACTAAATAAATTAACCTGTTTTATTGACGCCGGGCATATAAGAACAAAAAGTCAGAATAATTTTGGGATTATATAAACATCCGTATTTCATTTTTTCTCCGAAGCTCTCTTACTGTAAACTCATTATAACACATGGAAATTTATGCCCTGACTATGCTTGATTATGTGTTATAACTAACCTATTATTGGCGCATTCATTTGCAGCTAATTAGGGGAATTACCATGAAATATTGCTTTCTTACTGTTTTATTATTTTTAGGCTCATTCATTTCGGCCCAGAATATTTTCATTCAGAATAATCCCGCCGGAAAGAGTGTGCGTTTCGGAAATGACAAAATAAAAATGGTTCTGGTTTATAATAAAAAATGCAGAATAAAAGAATTGGAAGTTAACGGTGAAAAAGTAATCTCATCAACCGATGGCATTTATTCACAAATACGGACTGCAGATAATACTTTCTCTTCACTAAGCACAGATGCCGAACCCGTAATTAAAATTTCATCACGAACTGTTGAAATAAACAATATAAAGTATGGTGCTGATGCCATTTCTGAAAAATGGTTATTCACTATTTCCGATTTATCAATAACCCTTTCTGTTACACGAAATTTTTATAAAAAAATGAATCTTGAGGAAATTGCATTCCCTTCAATTAAATTCAACAACATAAATACGTGGGAAGGGGCGTTTCTCGGTTATGGCGGAGTTGCATGGTTCTATCTGTTCAATGAAAAACTCTGCACTTACGGCGTACATACCGATTATTCTTCTTTCTGGAACAGTAAAACCGGTAACGGGCTAAGATTAACCGCTGCGGCAAAGGATAAAAAAACTTCGTTAAAATTCAGCAGGTCAAATGAAGATAATCTGGTTGTTAACATCGGCATATCCGAAAAGGAAATGCTTCCACGGTATGATAGTTTGGTAAACAGAAGAAGATTTATAAGAGGCAAAACGGATGTGTGGAGCCCGGTTGAAATAATGCCGGGAAAATATTCTGAAACAATTACATTCACCCCTTTTAATTACCAAAAAGAATATTCGCGCGGTTCATTCAATGGCATTAACGGAGAACAACTGACATCCGTGCTGAATACCATTGCACGCATTGGTGTAATTGATGCTAAACATTTCGGCGGCAACAGCTGGCACACTCCATACGGCCCTATCTGCCTGCATGAACAATACATTGCCGAACTTGGGCTTGCAATAAATGATCCCAATTATATAAAGGGTTATAAGGAATGCCTCGATTTTTACAGAGATAATGCCATTAAACCGGATGGGCGTGTTTTACCACGCTGGGCATACGAAGACAGCGATGCAATGCCCGGCACTGCAACGCCGCTTGGTTTCTATGAAGCTCAATGGGGCTACCTGCTCGATTCTAATCCCGATTTTGTAATTAACGTTTCCGATATGTTTAACATGTCGGGGGACAAAAAATGGGTTGCCCTGCATAAGACTACCTGTGAAAAAGCTCTTGATTATATTCTTAAACGTGATTCAAACGGCAATCATCTGGTGGAAATGATAAACAGCAGCTTAAAAGAAAGAAAAGGAAGCGACTGGATTGATATAATCTGGGCATCATTTGAAAATGCATTTGTAAATGCAAAACTTTATCATGCGCTTACTCTCTGGGCGGATATAGAAAAACAACTTGGCGATAAAAATAAATCATCTTATTATTCAGAATATGCAGCAATGCTTAAAACAAGTTTTAACAAATCTACCGCAGATGGAGGATTTTGGGACGATAAGAACAAATGCTACATCCACTGGCGCGATAAAGATAATTCAATTCATGGTACGAATATGGTTATTCCCGTAAACTTTATGGCAATTGCTTACGGTATTTGCGATGACAAAGAAAAAATTAAAACTATTCTTGATAAAATTGAAGAGCATACTTCTAAAGAAAATTTATTCTTCTGGCCTCTCTGTCTTTATTCTTATGAGAAGCCGGAGGGGAACGACTGGCAATTCCCTTTCCCGAATTATGAGAATGGAGATATATTCCTTTCATGGGGCTCGGTTGGTGTTGCCGCTTATGCAACTTATAAACCCGAAATAGCTCTTAAATATATAAAAAATATTATGGCGCAGCATTCAAAGGATGGACTGGCTTTCCAGCGGTACGGCAGAGTAAAACAGGACGGGCGCGGGGATGATATTCTTGCAGGGAACAGCCTTGCCATTGCAGGATTATATAAATCAATTTTCGGAATCAATCCATACTATAACAGGCTTTATCTTAATCCTCATTTAACCGGAGAGCTCCTTGGTACCGAAATAACTTTTAACTTCAGAGAAAGCAAGTTTAAGATTTCACTTAATAAAAACAGCTACTCCATAAATGACGGCAAGTTTTGCATAACAGCCCCCGGAGATTTTGGATTTTTTACAGCAAAGAATAAACTCTTCTATTTTAAGGGAAATTCTGAAACCCCCTCTTTAATTGCAGAGAACAAGGGAGCAAAACTCTCACTTAATATTATTACGTTCACTTCCGGTGAATTCGAATGGACACAAAGTACTTCTTCTTTTAATACTGCTTATACTATTAATAACCTGATTGCAGGAAAGATTTATAAAGTTTACACAGGTTCAACACTTATAAAAGAAATAAAATGCGGCAGGACCGGAAGTATTTCTTTTAACATTAAGGCATTACCGGGTAAAGAGGATATATCCGTTAAGGTTATAGGGGAGTAGAAAATTACTATGTGTGTCCTATATTGGGGGGCGTACCCCCGTGGGGCAAGCATAATTCAATCAATAAAGTAGCTTAATGGCACAGCAATTATAAATCTATGTTTTACTACAGTATTTATTTTACTTTTCATCCTCAGTATTTTCATTACTAAAGATAATTCTAAATACAGACCCCTCATTTTTTTCGCTTTCAACCTCAATGACCGCGTTATTTAATTCGCAATATTTTTTTACGAGGGTTAAGCCAAGTCCGCTTCCGTCATACGACCTTATATAGCCTTGTTCTTCCTGAGCGAACGGCTCAAATATTTTCGTT
>TBL_comb47_HYPODRAFT_10000353_pt1 | contig 60977 bp, 47 predicted proteins | sample TroBogypolimnion_40_FD_10682 | JGI IMG/M metagenome (IMG submission 10682)
GTAGCAACTTTCATCCGGATACAGGCGTGCGGACAGACCAACGAGCAGCGACCACACTGGATGCAGGCTTCTGCATCCCACTGGGAAACCGTAACCGCGATGTTGCGTTTTTCCCATTGGGTGGTGGCTGTCGGCCAGCGGCCGTCATTCGGAAACTCAGAGACCTTGATGTCTTCGCCATGACCTTCCATCATCTTGGCGGTGATGTTCTTTACAAAGTCGGGAGCGTCCACAGGAACGATCGGAGGCATCTCGTGACCGGTGATCTTTTTCGGGATCTTGATTTCAACGATGTTCTCGATGGCGCCGTCAACTGCGCCGTAGTTCATGTTGACGACCTTTTCACCCTTGTTGCCATAGGATTTCTTGATAGCTTTTTTGATAGCTTTGATCGCATCGTCCTTGCTGATGATGCCGGAGATTGCAAAGAAGGCAGTCTGCATGATCATGTTGATGCGTGCGCCTAAACCAAGCGCCAGGCCCAGTTTGACTGCATCGATGATGTAGAACTTGACTTTTTTGTCGATCATCTGCTTTTGCACAAGGCTAGGCAGGCTGTCCCAGATCTGGTTTTTGTCAAAGCTGGTGGTCAGGAGGAAGGTGCCGCCTGTCTCGAGGTTGGCCAGCATGTCATAGGTGTTGAGGAAAGCCGGGTTATGACAGGCGATGAAGTTGGCCTTGTTGATCAGGTACGGGGCAACGATTTGGTTTTTGCCGAAACGCAGATGCGATACGGTCATGGAACCGGATTTTTTGGAATCGTAGACAAAGTAGCCCTGAGTGGAGTTGTTGGTTTCGGAACCAATGATCTTGATGGTGTTCTTGTTGGCACCAACCGTACCGTCGGATCCCAGGCCATAGAACAGCGCCCGGTAGACATCGGCACCTTCAATGTTGAAGGACTTGTCATATTTGAGGCTGGTGAACGTGACATCGTCATTCGGGCCGACGCAGAATTTTTTCTTCGGCGCCAATGAAGCCATATTGTCAAATACAGCCTTGACCATGGCCGGTGTAAACTCGGCAGAACCCAGTCCATAACGGCCATTGAGGACTACTGGGGTGAACATGGTGGGGTTGGCTTCGGCAGCCTCGCCAACAGCAGCACGGATGTCAAGATAGAGTGGATCGCCGTTGGAGCCCGGCTCCTTGGTACGATCAAGAACAGTGATACGCTCGACGGTCGGCGGCAGGGCATTAACCATGGCTTTAGGATCGAACGGCCTGAACAGGCGGACAATAACCATACCCACTCTGCTGCCCTCGGCAACCAGGTGCTCGATGGTGGAGCCAACGGTCAGCGCGCCAGAACCCATGACGACGATGACATCGGTTGCATCCGGTGCACCTACATAATCAAACAGGTGATATTGGCGACCGGTGAGCTCGGCGAATTTGTCCATGGTTCCCTGGACAATGCCAGGAATCGCATCGTAATACTTGTTAACGGTCTCACGGCCGATGAAGTAGACATCAGGATTCTGGGCGGTGCCGCCAATGGTCGGACGATCCGGGGTCAGGGCACGCTCGCGATGGGCAATGACCAGATCATCATCGATCATGGTTCGGATATCGTCCATGGTCAATTCTTCAATCTTCATGACTTCGTGGGAAGTACGGAAACCGTCGAAGAAATGGAGGAACGGGATGCGGGAAGCCAAGGTCGACTGGGTTGAGATCAGAGCAAAGTCTTGGCACTCCTGGACATCTTTGGCGCAGAGCATGGCCCAACCGGTTTGACGGGCGGCCATAACGTCGCCGTGGTCGCCAAAGATCGACAAACCCTGACAGGCGATGGAGCGAGCGGTAACATGGAAGACGGTCGGGATTAACTCACCGGCGATCTTGTACATATTGGGAATCATCAGCAGCAGACCCTGAGATGCGGTGAAGGTGGTGCACAGTGCACCAGCACCCAGCGACCCATGGATGGAACCGGCAACACCGGCTTCTGACTGCATCTGGGAGATTACTGGGATTGAACCCCAGATATTTTCTTGTTTAGCGGTGGCCTTGGCATCGGCTTCGGCAGCCATCGGTGAGGATGGCGTAATGGGATAGATTGTTATGACTTCACTTGTGGCATACGCTACATGCGTACATGCCTGGTTTCCGTCAATAGTGACCATTTTTCGCGACATAAGATCATTCTCCTTACACGGTGGTTGGTGTTTGCCGACAGGCGACTGCCGGAAAAGGTTAAAGATGAACGCTATGGAAAAAGGTTCCGAAGAACCTCAAAAAAATATACTTAACCCGCTTTGGTCTGCTTCTTTATATTTTCGGTAGATGGGGAGGAGAATCAATCGTAGCGTTCTTGAGGAAAAACAAGGAGACATCCGGTGGAGGAATAGGCTGTCAATAAAGGTGATCGGTTTTCCCATCGAGTTTCTAACTATCTCACGCCCCATCATCGGAGCGGACAAGCCACGATTACATAAAAAAATGTCAAGCCGGTAACTCTGGTGAGTCGCCACGATGACACAAGATCAACACATTAATGGGTCAAGATAAACCAAAAAATGGTATTATGCAATGCTAAAGCGTTCTCGAAAACCTCTGCAGCCGTGACGGGTTGTCGCGTCTGGATGCGGCGTTTAACCATTTGTTTTTGATGAAAAAAACCTTTGCGCTGGGGCGGGGGAAGAGGTGTGGTGCCGTCGGAAAGAATGAGGGGGGATTCATTTGTGATGGAGGCTTTCGGATGCACCCAATCCCACCTGTGGGATCGGGTGTCTGGTCGTTGGGAACGTTCCAGATGCTGTCCGGCCTAGTCGTTGGTTTCCTCCAAATAAACTTTAATTTTATTATACAGCGATTCCGGGATATCGGTACCGAACATAAACAACTCGGCCTCTTCTCCGGTGATGGTTGCTTTTACTTCGGCTGGTAAAGAACGCAGGAACGCAACTTTGGCTGGATCGGGTTTTATCTTCTTGTCTGGCATGTGAAATCTCCTGAATGTTGTCGAGCCTCAAAAGTGCAAAGGAATCTCCCCTCAAAATGATAATTAAATATAAGGAAAGGCAGACGGTTCTACAAGTACAGCGCTCCGTTTTTAATGGATCGAAATTTTCTGGCTATTTTGCCGGTGTTCGTGTTGTTCAGGAAATCCGGCATTGAAAAATGTTTTATTCAAAAGCGGTTTTTGTTATGGTCGGTTTTTTCTCAGGGTGGCTAAATGGAGGGCCATGGCTACTCGACAATCTGGACAACATCAAGATTGGCTGAACGCTATCAGGAAGGAACTGGACGACTTTGAGCAAGCTCGTTTCAGCTCCCTCGCCTGTCTGAGCCGCGACGCAGTCCGCCGAACCACCGAGCCCCTGCAGGGGCACCGGCAGCCCTTTGCCCAGGATGCGGACCGTATCCTCCACTCTAAGGCCTATGCCCGTTATATCGATAAAACCCAGGTTTTTTCACTGGTGGATAACGATCATATTACCCATCGGGTCTTGCATGTGCAAATCGTCTCGCGCATTGCCCGAACCATTGGCCGCTTTCTTGGGCTCAATGAGGACCTGATTGAGGCTATCGCTCTCGGGCATGATATTGGCCATCCACCGTTTGGGCATGAAGGTGAACGAATTTTGTCGGAAATCTGTCGCCGGCACGGCCTTGCGTCCTTTCAGCACAATATTCAGTCAGTGCAGTTTCTTGATCGCTTTGAACGGGGCGGTTCAGGCTGGAATCTTACTCTCCAGGTTCTGGATGGCATTCTCTGTCATGATGGTGAGATCCACATCCAACGACTGTATCCGCAGCGGCAGAAGGATTTTACCGGCCACGACCAGGAAATCGTCTGTAAACTGAACGATCCTGAGCTGCAACTGGTACCGATGACCCTGGAGGGCTGTGTCGTCAGGATGGCTGATACCATCGCCTATATTGGTCGCGACATTGAGGACGCCATTGAGCTCCGGCTCATTTGCCGTGAGGATATTCCTGAGCGTTGTGCCACCCTGCTCGGCAACACTAATGGTACTATCGTGTATACCCTGGTTGCTGACCTGATGGCCGCCAGTCGACATGTCCGGCAGGCGGCTGGCGACGATGCGGACTGCGATTTCATCGGTTTCAGCGGGGAGGTGGGGCAGGCCTTGCAACGTCTGAAAGACTTTAATTACCAGCATATCTACACCAATCCCGCTTTTAAACCCGATTTTGTCAAGATTCATCGTTGTTACGAGCAGTTGTTCGCCCACTATCTGGAGCGGACAGAAAATCCAAGTGTTGAAGTGCCTGGTCGCGGATTCCTCCGTTCTATGGTACCCTCCTATGCGGAAAGGCATGCCCCGGCAGCCATGGTTCGCGATTATCTGGCCGGAATGACCGATGCTTATTTTTTACGTCAGGCAGCTGCCATTGGCTGCGAGGTCCCGGAGCGAATATGTTTACCAAACTGAAACCGTTTTTACCTGGCGAGAAATCCCAGATGCTCATGATCGCAGCTTTGATCGGCATCATGTCGGGCCTGGCCATCATTGTCTTTCGTGAAACGGTTGATCTGGTCCACGAGATTATTTTTGTCAGGGGATATGAGGCCTTGCATATCGCCCAAGGGGGGTGGCGCCGAATCCTGCTGCCGTTGCTGCCGATGGTCGGGGTGACCCTGCTCATCCCCCTGTCCCTGGCGTTCCCCGGCAGGGTGAACGGCTATGGATTCACCGGTTTTCTGCGGCGAGTCAATTTGGAAAACGGGGTGATCCGGGCTCGCAACATCTTCATCAAGGTTGTCGCCACCGCCCTGACCATCGGTTCCGGTAACTCGGCCGGCGTTGAAGGCCCGATCGCCCAGATCGGTGGAGCCTTGGGCTCGCAGGTCGGGCAGCGGTTCAGGGTCTCGGGTAAACGAATGAAGGTCTATATCGCCGCTGGTTGCGCTGGGGGGATCGCCGGTATCTTTAACGCCCCCCTGGCCGGGATGTTTTTTGCCTCCGAAATTGTCCTGCTGGGCACCTACGAGATCTCCTCCTTTTCCGCTTTGGTCATCGCCTCGGCCCTCTCTACCGTGGTCACTCGCGCCTATTACGGGACAATTCCGGCTTTCCCCATTCCGGATTACACGGTTGTCAATGCCTTTGTCGAGTTGCCTCTCTATACGGTCATGGCCGTTATCGTCGGTGTGACCGCGGTGCTGCACATCCGTTTTTTTTACGCGGTGCGTGACTGGTTTCGACGACTGCCGCTCCATTCGCAGTTAAAACCGATCCTCGGTGCACTGCTGGTCGGCAGCATTGGTATTTTCTTCCCGCAGGTTATGGGGAATGGCTATGACTACATGGCCAAGTCTCTGGCTGGCGAGACCCTGGTGTGGCGGATGATGGTTCTGGTTTTCCTCAAGTCAGTGGCCACAGCCATCACCCTGGGTTCCGGTGGCGCAGGCGGAGTTTTTGCCCCTTCGCTGTTTATTGGGGCGGTACTCGGCGGGGCCTTTGGCGGCATTGTCCATTATTTTCTCCCCGAATACACTGCCACCGCCGGGGCTTACGCCACGGTCGGTATCGGCGCTTTTCTTGCGGCTTCGACCCATGCACCCTTGACGGCCATCTTTCTTCTCTTTGAGATGACCGGCAATTATATGATCATTATTCCGGTGATGTTGACCGCAGTTCTCGGTACGATGACCGCCTCCTGGCTCTACGACGATTCGATCGACACCGTCGATTTCACCCGTGAGGGCATCGATATCCATGAGGGGAGGGAGGTGGCGATCATGAAATCGGTCAAAGTAGGTATGGCCATCACCGAGGACGTTGATTTCATCAGCGAGAACGCCAATATCAATCACCTGCTCGAATTGTTCCGTTTTGCCCGCAACAGCTTTTATTTTCCGGTGGTCAATCATAAAGGGTTGATGGTCGGCGTGGTATCCATGCAGGATGTCAAAACCATCCTTCACAGCGAGGAGGAGCGGGTCTGTCACCTGGTCGGCTCCATCTGCACCCGCGACGTCATCATGCTCACCCCGGATACCAACCTCTACGAGGCGATGAAACTTTTTGACATCAAGGGGATCGATGAAATCCCGGTGGTGGAGAGTCTTGATGAGCCCTGGGTTCTGGGGATGCTCAAACGGCAGGATGTGATTACCGCTTACAACCATGAGATGCTCAAGCGTGGTATCAATGAGCGGGCAGAGGCCATCCGCATGATCTGCTCGGCGAGCTGAACCGCGCTGTTTTTTCTCTTTTCCGTTGGAGGCGAAGCCTGCTAGGATATTGATATCGCCAGCGATGGACAAGGATTCCCTTTTTCGTTATAGTCAGTGAAGAACAACAAATATTGAGATGTATCAATTCACTACCAATTTTCAGGAGGGTTAAATGAAACGGTTCTTGGTTTTGGCAGTCATGTTCGCAGCACTGTATTGCGGATCATCCGTGTGGGCAGCCGACGCTGAAGGTTGCAAGGATCATCCCCTGTTCACCAGAATGGCCAACTTTGAAATTTATCGTTGTGCGACCATGGATTTTGATGCCGTCGGTTTTCCCAAGCCAGAACTTAAAGAATGGAGCAACCCTGAAGACTATACGGATATCGAGGGAAAGGTGTACGTTGTTAGCTATACCCTCAAAGAGGGGGCGGCCCCGGTTAGCGACCTGCAGGTTATCCGTAATTTTCAGAACGCCGTGCAGAAATCCGGGGGAACAATTCTCGGCGATTATATCCATACCGGCCTCTATCCAGCCTTTCCGCCAACCGCCTCTAAATATTTTGAGGGATCGTCGTACAGCGGAGCCTCGTTCAATCGCTGTTTAACCCTAACCCTGACCAAGGGAGAGAGCGAATTTTGGGTCTATATTTGTTCCGAGGAAGGGCATCGGAGTTATGCGTTGCTCATTGTTGAAAAGCAGAAGATGAAGCAGGAAATTAGTGTTAACGAATTGGAAAAACAGCTGAGCAAGGATGGATTCCTTACCTATTACTTCAAGTTTGATACAGGCAAGTCAGATATCAAACCTGAGAATCAGGACAGTGTCGATCAGATTGCCGCCCTGCTGAAGAGTACTCCCGCGCTCAAAGTGGGCATCGAAGGCCATACCGATAATGTTGGGACCCCGGAAAGCAATAAAAAGCTCAGTGAAGAGCGGGCCAAGTCTGTCATGACAGCCGTGGTAGCAAAGGGGATTGCCGCAGACCGTATGGTCGCCGTAGGACAGGGTCAGGACAAGCCTGTTGCCGATAACCGCAAGGAGGAAGGTCGGGCTCTCAACCGGCGCGTGGAAGTCGTGAAAAAATAAAGGCGAAAGCCTGGATTGAGAAAGCTTGTCAGGCCGAGCGGGTCTGTTCGCTTTTTTGTTACAGTTTTTTTGCCAGTAAAGAGGCGATTTTGAACGTCACCCTGTTTTCTTTTGGTTTTAAACACGGTTATCCCCAGGCCGATCTGGTCTGGGATGTCCGATTTCTTCCTAATCCTTACTGGGTGCCGGAGTTAAAAGCGCATACCGGCAAGGACCCAGAGGTGGCTCGCTATGTGCTTGAAAACGAATCAGGCACCCGGTTTCTAGCCCTGCTCGAACCTCTGCTTACCTTTCTTGTCGACGAATATACAGCCCAAGGCCGGGAGGCCGTGTCCCTAGCCGTGGGCTGCACCGGTGGTAAGCACCGGTCGGTTGCCCTAATCGAACACCTGCGCTCCTTTCTCCAGAACCGGGACATGACGCTACAGGTCTATCACCGGGATATCGAAAAAGAATAAAGAGCTGTGGGCGGATTTGTAACGTACAGTCACAGGCAGGATGTATACGCTCTACTACCAATGGAGGAAATACTATGAAAGAGATGCTGAAAAATGTGATGTACGCCAGTATTGGCGCGGCTTTTCTCACCAAGGAGAAAATCGAGGAACTGAAGAGCGATCTGATTGAGAAAGGCAAGATGTCCCAGGAGGAAGGCAAGCAGTTTGTTGACGACCTCCTGCACAAGTCGGAAAAGGCCAAAGATCAGCTGGAACTTTGGATTAACAAGCGGGTCGAAGAGCGGATCAAACAGCTCAATTTGGCTACCAAAGACGAGATTGCGGAATTGCAGCGGAAGATCGAAGAATTGCAAGTAGCGCTGAACAGGGGAACAGGCGAGTAACCCGGCGGTATGTTCAGCATCAGGAAACTCGGGGCCATAGGCCGGACCTACCGTCACCTCAACCGGTATCACCGGATTCTGCGGGTCCTGTTTAAATACGGTTTCAACGATCTGGTTGATCGACTGCATATTGATCAGTACCTGGAATCCGGGTTGCAGATGATCAATCGCAAGCCTCGGGATCAGATCGCCCGCCTTTCCCGGCCTGAACGTTTGCGTCTGGTGTTTGAGGAGCTGGGGCCGACCTTCATCAAGCTCGGCCAGCTGCTCTCCACCCGGCCTGACCTGATTCCCGCCGATTTTCTCGATGAACTGGCAAAGCTCCAGGACGATGTTCCGCCCTTCAGTCTAGCCGAGGTTCATGCCATTTTTCAGGAAGAGCTGGGGCTTTCACCGGACGAGATCTTTCACTATTTTGATACCGAGCCCCTTGCTGCGGCATCCATCGGCCAGGTACACCGGGCTCGCCTCGACGACGGCACCGAGCTGGTGGTCAAGGTCCAGCGGCCTGGCATCGAGAACGTCATCGCCGTTGATCTCGAGATCCTCACTCATATTGCTGAGCTCATGGAGCAGTACCTCGAGGAGGTTCAGGGGCACCAACCCATGGCCATTGTTCATGAGTTTGCCCGCAGCCTCAGCCGTGAAATCGATTTTTCCATCGAATTAGCTAATATCCAGCGGTTCAGCAGTCAGTTCGCAGGGAATTCGGCCATCCACGTGCCCTTGGTCTATCCGGAACTGAGTACCGATCGGCTTTTGGTCATGGAATATGTGATCGGGATCAAGTCCTCCAAGGTCGAGGTCCTGAGGGAACAGGGCTACGATCTCCCTCTGGTCGCCGAGCGCGGGGCCAATCTGGTTATGGAACAGATCTTCGTGCATGGCTTCTTCCACTCCGATCCCCATCCAGGCAACGTCTTTGTGCTGCCGGGTAATGTGGTCTGTTTTATTGATTTCGGCCAGATGGGGCGGTTGTCGCGCAAGGATCAGGAGGATTTTACCGATCTGGTGCTCAACCTGGTGGCCGGCAACGAGCGCGAGTTCGTCAGCGGCGTGCTCAAGATGACCGTCCAGTTGGGCGAGGTGGACCGGGAGAGTTTGGGAAGAGATCTGGGCAGCCTGATGGATATGTATCTCTATCGGCCTCTGGGCAAATTGGAGGCCGGGAAGATTCTTCAGGATCTGCTTGATCTGATATCGCGGCACAAACTCTCGTTCAAGCCCAACCTCTATCAAATGTTGAAGGCCTTGAGCACGGTGGAGGGCGTCGGCCTGATGCTTGATCCCAAACTCGAGCTGATCCGGCTGGCCAAGCCTTTTATGCGCAAGATACGGCTTGGGCGAATGCAGCCGGGGCGCATTATGGAGGAACTCTCTCTTACCGGTTTTGCGTACATGCATCTGTTTCGGGATCTGCCGGAGGAACTGCGGACACTTCTGCAGCAACTGCGCAGCGGCCGGATGCGCCTTGAGTTTGAGCACCGGGGGCTGCAATCCTTGGGAGCCGCCCTCGACAGGGTCTCTAACCGCATTGCCTTTGCCATTGTTCTTGCAGCCCTGATTGTTGGCAGTTCGCTCATTGTCCTTTCTGGTATTCCCCCTTATTGGCACGGTATTCCGATCATCGGCCTGGTCGGTTTCCTGGTGGCGGGCATTATGGGGTTTTGGCTGCTGCTTTCCATCATCCGCCACGGCCGGATGTAGACTCTCGACTCGTTTTTTCCGGTTGCTCTTTTTTCTTCCTGGTGCCACTGCCTTAAGGTAGGTTTCCCAAAAGAGGTGTTATGGATACAACCGGCCCTTGGCTGCAAACCAATACCTTCCATCACGCACAGTTTGCCGATATGGACGACCTAATGCGGAGGAAGAAGGCGCAGGGGCAGTCCATTTCCCTCTGTATCCCGACCCTGAATGAGGCCGCGACCATCGCACCGGTGGTGGCACAATTGCGTTTCGAACTGCACGAACGTTATCCCCTGCTCGATGAAATTGCGGTGATCGATTCCGGCTCCGTTGACCGGACGCTGGAACTGGCTGCTGCTGCGGGAGCTGATGTCTACCGAGCTGCGGATATCCTTCCGGCTATGGGCCACTATTGCGGTAAGGGTGAAAATCTGTGGAAAGCGGTCTATCAGCTTAAGGGCGATATCATTGTTTTTGTCGATGGCGATGTCAGTAATATGCATCCGGGTTTTATCACTGGTCTGGTCGGGCCTCTCCTGCACCATCCTGAAATCGGCTATGTCAAATCCTTCTATGATCGCCCCTCAAACCATAACGGGGCTGAATGCACCTCAGGCGGCGGCCGTTTGACGGAAATCCTGATCCGTCCGCTGTTTTCTCTCTACTACCCGGATCTGACCGCTCTTATTCAACCGCTGGCCGGCGAGTATGCCGTGCGCCGGGTGATCCTGGAACAACTCGCCTTTCCGGTGGGCTACGGGGTGGAGACTGCCCATCTCATAGACGTGTATGCCCGCCATGGGCTTGGGGTTTTCGCCCAGACCGATCTGGAGCAGCGTCGGCATCGCAGTCGGACCAACCAGGAGCTCGGCAAGACCTCCTTTGCTGTTTTACAGGTGTTGGGCAGGCGGCTGCGAGAGCGGGGTATTCTACTCGAAGCACCGCAAGGCAACGGCGGCTTACGGCAATTTCGGCTGCAGGGCCGACAGCATTATCAAGAGGTGAGTCATATCGTCGAGCATGAGCGTCCGCCGATGCAAGAGGTTCCAGCCTACCGGCAAAAGTGGGGGAGGGGGACGCAAGTCGGTTCATCACTGACCAGGAATACAGCCTACGGCAACGAGCGCCTAACGGCAGTCTGCGAGACCTGAGCGATGCGGATAGCTATAGTCCATTATCATCTCCAATTTGGCGGTGTTACCAGAATTATCTGTCACCAGCAGAATGCCTTGCGCGCGCGCGGTCTATCGACTGTCGTCCTCACCGGCAAGCCGCCCCCGTTCGATTTCCCCGGTGCGTTCCGGGTCATCCCCGGCCTGCAGTACGAAGCGGTCCGTCCGGCGATCTCTTCGTTGGCATTGGCAGCGCAGATGCTCGCTGCCGCTACCGAGGCACTGGCTGGCCCACCGGATGTCTGGCATATCCACAACCACAGCTTGGGCAAGAGTCTGGTGCTCCCCGCTGCCCTGCTCGCCTTGGCCGAACAGGGTGCGCACCTCCTCTGTCAAATTCATGACTTTGCCGAAGACGGTCGTCCCGGTAATTATCGGGTCATGCTGGCCCAAATGGCTGATGGCGACAAGAGAACCTTGTCCCGACTCCTGTACCCGCAGGCCGATCATGTGCATTATGCTGTGCTCAGCCGCCGTGATTACCAGTATCTGCACGCTGCCGGACTCGACTGGAACCATCTCCATCTCCTCCCTAATCCGGTCGACCTTGGGCAGGTTGCAGAAAAAGAACCGATGGCGGTCGATGGTGTTGCCCCGTTATGGCTCTACCCAACCAGGGCCATCCGCAGGAAAAACCTGGGCGAATTTCTCCTTTGGTCGGCTTTGGCCCCAGCGGGAACACGGTTTGCGATTACCTCAGGGCCAGAGAACCCGGCGGAACGTGGGCGCTATGACCGTTGGCAGCAGATTGCGGTGGCATTGGGGCTGCCGGTGGAGTTTGAAGCAGTAGGGCGGGCGGGCAGGAGTTTTACTGACCTGCTCAGGCTGGCGAGCGGAGTGGTCACCACCAGTGTGGCCGAGGGGTTTGGTATGGCCTTTCTGGAACCATGGTCGGTCGGCACCCCGGTCTGCGGCCGCAACCTGCCGGAGATAACCTCCGGATTTCGGCAGGCAGGGATCGTTTTGCCCTGGAGCTATGATCGGCTCAATATTCCCGAAACCTGGATAGGTCGCGACCGGCTGCGAATCGCCGCGCAAGAAGGGTTGCGGCGCAACCTCGCCGCCTATGGCCGATATCCTGCCCCAGACGATCTGGAACGGCTGCTGGCTACCTGGATTCGTGATGGTCTGGTGGATTTCGGCCGGCTTGATGAACCCTTGCAGGAAGCGGTATTGCATCGTTTGGCGCATGCCCCTGAACAGGCTGCCGACATCGGTCCCGCTGCCTTGCCGAACCCGCAGGATCTCTACTCGATGGTTGAAAACAACCGGTGTCTGTTGCGATCCAGCCATAGTCTTACTCAATACGGGGCGATCGTCGAGCAGATGTACCGACAGGTGGTGGCGTCTGCTACCACCCCGCTTGACAGTCTCGATGGCGAAGTCCTGCTGGACCGTTTTCTTGCCTCGGAGCGATTATCCCTGCTACGGGTCGATTAATTGCTGGATTCTTGCCGGGCGTGGTTGATGCAGATCAGATCCGCTGGATGCAGAGGAAGGTGAGGACGCCGTAGGCCAGGAGCCAGAGGATGATGGCCAGCAGCACAGAGGTGCGGGCAGGTGCGGTCTTTGGTAGCCAGAACAGCAGGCCGAGCGGCAGCAGCGGGGTGACCACTCCGGCAATGAAGGGTGGCAGCGAGCGGAGCAACTCCTGCAGACCGAGAAAGAACCAGGGGCCAGCGATGAACAGCAGGCCGAAGCGGTTTGGCTCCATCGGTGCGGTGAGGACAATGGACAGCAGTATGGTGAGCAGGATGAGGATAAGATGGTCGCGCCAGCGGGCGGTATAGCGTCTGAGATGCGGCCAGACGGCCATCCCCCCCAGGACCACCAGGCCAATGACATGATGGGCGTAGACCTTGTTGACCCCGCTGGCGGCCAGGTCGAAGAAGAGATCGTTGATCTGCGCACCGATCAGCGGAACGGACAGGCAGATGTGTTCGGCGATGGTTCCAGCGGCCTCGCCGGTGGCATCGGCCCTAAGTACATATCCGGTAAACAGCAGCAGCAGGCCGCAGGGCACGGTGGCACATAATCGTATCCAGGCGCTCCTCGTATATTCCTTCTCGTTTTTCCACACCACTACTCCTAGATGCACCAGCAGGAGCAGGAAAAAAGCCTGGCTGGAAAAATAGTGCAGGGCGCGCCAGAAGGCACCGTAGGGAACCACCAGCTCGATGGCGGTGGTCGAATAGAAGGGTTCCGCAGCGTTGAACTGCAGGGCGACCACAATCCCCGAAAGTATCGAAAGATAGAGGCTGATCAGTGCGCCGCCGCCCCATGGGTAAACGCTCAGAGATCGCAGCGGGGCGAATCGCTTTTTCTTTGCAGCGGCCGCGTTCATCAGAGCTTTACCACATAGGCGGTTGCCCGGCCTTCCCCATCTTTTTTCAGTGTGACGTCATAGGTGGGCAGATTTTTTTTCGCTGGTCCGGCAATCCACCGGCCTTCTGGGGTGAATCGGCTCTGGTGGCAGGGACATTCGATATACTGCTTATCCTGCTGATAGTTGACTCGGCAGCCAAGGTGGGGACATCTGCGGGAGACAGCTGTTGCGCCGTCCATGGTTGCAAAGAGGATGAAATCGTGACCGGTGTGAACACCGCTCAAAGGCAGTGGGGCAGGGACCTCGATCAGGCGGGGTTTGGGTGGCACCCGAAACGCGGTGAATCTGAGCAGGGGATAGAGGAAAAGGGCTGCAGCCAAAGCCGCCGCCCATTGCGCCCCGCGTACCAGCAGGTTGCGACGGTTGCCGTGCTGGGGATGGGGAGCTGAGCTGCTGTCGTTTTCGGGAACAGGTGTACCCATCAGGCGAATTTTTCCTGCAGCGCCCTTTCGACATGCTCAGGTACCAGTCCGGTGATGTTTCCTTGGTAGCGGGCTGCGTTTTTGATGCCGGTCGAACTGATGTAAATCCAGCGGAAACCGGTCATGAGAAAGACCGTCTCCACCGTGCGTTCCAGTCTTCTGTTCATCAGCGCCAATTGGAATTCGTAGTCAAAATCCGAGACGGCCCGCAGGCCGCGGATGATGGCATGGGCGTTATTTTTCAGGGCATAATCAACAACCAGACCATCGGTGTAATCAACCTCGACCCGGCCGTTGAATTCCATGAAACATTCGCGGATCAGGGCGCAGCGTTCATCCAGAGAGAAGAGCGGGGTTTTATGAACGTTGATGCCAACGGTGACGATGACTTTGTCAAAGAGGTTGAGTCCTCTCTTGATAATGTCAATATGGCCATTGGTGATGGGGTCAAAGGTCCCGGGATACAGGGCGACGGTGGGACCATCCCTTTTGCTTGGGGGGGCGGGTATGTAGGTGTCGTTCATAATTTCAACTCGTAGCCGGTTGCTGTCCGTAGAGCCATACCCTGGTTTCACCGTAGTGGCGTTGGTCGAGAATGGTCAGAAAACCAATTTTTGCGGGCAGAATGACGCTCCGGTGCTCTTCAACGATTACCAGGGCGTTGGGGGCAAGAATGTTCGATTTTTGTACCACTGCCAGCATGTGTTCCGCCAGTTTTTTCTGGTAGGGCGGGTCCATGAACACCAGGTCAAACCGGGTGGCAGGTGGCATCCTGGTTTGCAAAGGCTGCAAATGGACGGCTGTCGCAAGGTTGAGCTGGACAAAGGCGGCCTGCGGCTGGTGGAAACAGGTACGGAGGTTGGTTTCAATCAGACGGCCGGCTTCAAGCGACTGATCGACAAAGAGGGCGAAAGCTGCTCCCCTGCTGAGGGCTTCGATGCCGATAGCTCCGGTCCCGGCAAAGAGATCGAGCACCTTGCTGCCGGCGACCCGGTCTGCAAGAATATTGAAGAGGGCTTCGCGCACCCGGTCGCAGGTCGGCCGGATGTGGGTTTGGCCTGATTTGGGTGCAGCTAGCTTACGGCCGCGCGCGTTGCCGCCGGTGATACGCAAGGGAGAAGGGCCTGAGCGTATGGCGAGCGGATTAGAGGGGTGGGTTTTCCAGGTGGATAGGCACGGGCTTCTTTTTGAAAAGTCGGGCCTTGATGGCCAGGACCGGACCGGACAGGACATAGAGGAAAAGGGCGGGAAACAGGGTTTTCTGCGGGTCGCTGGCCAGCAGGATCAGCAGCAGGATCATGCCGACAATCAGCTGGAACCGTTTTTCTTTAGGGATGTCGACATGTTTGAAGCTCAGGTAGGTATGGGTGGAGACCATCAGATAGGAGAGCAGATAGACCAGCAGCAACAGAGAAATATGTTGGACCGTATCAGTGGTTTTAAAGACATTGTTGCTGAACATGACTGCCGTGGCAATTACACCGGCTGCCGCCGGACAAGGCAGGCCGGTGAAGTCATGGCTCGGGCTGGCAGCGGTCTGAGAATTGAATCGGGCCAGGCGAAGGGAGGTGGCGGCTACATAGAGGAAACCAGCCAGCCAGCCGTAGCGGCCATAGGGAGTCAAGGCCCAGAGATAGGCAAGCAGTCCGGGCGCAACGCCAAAAGAGACCATGTCGCAGAGGCTGTCGAGCTCCATGCCAAAGGTCGAGGTCGAGCCGGTCATGCGCGCTACCCGGCCGTCCAGGCCATCAAAAACTGCGGCGACCAGTATAGCCACACCGGCCGCAAAAAAATGGCCGTTGATCGAGGCGATCATTGAATAGAAACCGCTAAACAGGCTGCAGACGGTCAGCATGCAGGGGACGATATAAAATCGGTTGGATGGAGGTGCGCTTTCCATGATCTGCTCTTTGTAGATTGCACCGCTGCAATGCGGCTTAGGGTACCTGTTATCGTAAAGCCGAGCGGCAAGCGGCATGTTGGTTGCCAGCTTGCGACCGGTTATATTTTTTCACAATCAATATTGTGTTAATATTATACGATACAATGAGGAGTTAGGCAAATGATTCTTCTGTGGTTGTTGGGTCCTTTTACTCGAGAATGCCGAGTACGGTTTCACCGGCCGAGACTTTTTGGCCTTCGCTGACCATTATCCGTGTCGACAGCGGCAGGTAGAGGTCGACGCGCGACCCGAAACGGATCAAGCCGAATCGCTGTCCGGCAACGACTTGATCCCCTTTTTCCGTCCGGCAGACAATGCGGCGGGCGATCAGGCCGGCGATCTGCACCATCGTATACCGATGCTTGTCAGGGGTGGTCACGGTGACTGCACAAAACTCATTATTGAGCACTGCTTTGTCTTTATCGGCAGCATAGAATTTGCCGGGCGACAAAACGACCCGTTCCACAGTTCCAGCAAAGGGAATGCGGTTGACATGGACATTGAAGACATTCATGAAAATGGAAATTTTCATCACCCGTTGCTGCAGGAATCGGTCGTCATCGACCTCGCGTACCACAATGACCTTGCCGTCCGCCGGGCAGACGATAGCCCGCGGTTCGTCGGGGAGTACCCTAGAGGGGTCGCGGAAGAAATAGGTGACAAAGGCGGTGAGCAGCAAGCAGACCAGGGTCGGGATTGGAAAGCCAAGCACACCGAAGATCAGGGTTGCAAAACCACTGAAGAGTATGAACGGGTAGCCTTCGCTGGCCATGGGGAGTTCTGTTTTTTGCATGAAAATTCCGAGGAAGAGGATGCCGGCCGCGTTATGTCACAGCGAGCCTGTATGGCTTGCCTGCCGGTGTTCGAGCCTTTATTTCTTGGGGGCCCGCAACATGGCGATTTTGCCGGTCCGGACGATTTCTTTGATGCCGATAGGCCGGAGGATATCGATCACTGCTTTGATCTTGGATTCGGACCCAGTGATTTCCAGGGCATAGGAGGTGGGGCTGACATCCACCACCTTGCCGCGGAAGATATCGATAATCCGCAGCACCTCGGCCCGGGTTGCGGCTTCGGCTTTGACCCGGATCAGGGCCATCTCCCGTTCAACAAAATCGCCTTCGCTGACGTCGTTGACCTTGATGACATCGATCAGTTTGTGCAGCTGTTTGGTGACCTGTTCGATGATGGACGCTTCACCTTCGGTGACCACGGTCAGGCAGGAAACCTGAGGATCGAAAGTCTCGGCTACGCAGAGGCTTTCGATATTGAAGCAGCGGCCACTGAAGAGCCCGGTTACGCGCGAGAGGGCGCCGGGTCGGTTGCGCAGTAAGACGGAAAGGGTATGTTTCATAATCAAAGGTCCTGTTCGACAATAGGTGTCTGTTCAAGTCGAGCGGCTCATGTGCCGGTCAACGGTGTTGTTCCCCGGCGATCCTTATACCAGCAGCATCTCGGTGGTGGCCTTGCCTGCGGGCACCATCGGGAACACGCCTTCTTCCCGGTGGATGGAGAAGTCCATGATCACCACATTTTTGGTGGCCAGGGCCTCTCTGATAACCGGTTCCACTTCGGCCTTGGTTTTGGCGCGCAGGCCGACTGCTCCATAGGCTTGGGCCAGGGCAACAAAATCCGGGGTGACCTCCATCACGGTGGAGGCATAATGGCGATTATAAAAAAGTTCCTGCCACTGCCTGACCATGCCGAGGTATCTGTTGTTGAGGATGGCGATTTTTACCGGAGCGCCGCATTCCCTGGCCGTGGCCAGTTCCTGGATATTCATCTGGATCGAGCCGTCGCCGGCGACATCGATTACCGTCGCTTCGGGGAAAGCCATCTGTGCGCCGATGGCCGCAGGCAGGCCATAACCCATGGTGCCGAGTCCGCCCGAGGTCAGCAGGCGACGGGGGTGATTGAATTTGTAAAATTGGGCGGCCCACATCTGATTCTGGCCAACCTCGGTGGTGATAATAGCGTTGCCGCCGGTCAGTTTGTGCAGCGTTTCAATGACAAACTGCGGCTTGATGATCTCGCCGTCCTCCATGTAGGCCAGCGGGTGTTTGGCATTCCACTCCTGCACCTGTTCGACCCAGGGCTGATGATGTTCGGCCACCTCCTGGGGATTATACTCATCACACTTGTCCAGCCAGCTGTTCATAGCTTGCAGGGCGAGTTTGCAGTCAGCGACAATGGGAATGTCGACCACAACATTTTTGCTGATTGAGGTGGGGTCGATATCGATATGGATAATCTTGGCCTGCGGGGCAAAGGCGTCGAGGCGACCGGTGACCCGGTCGTCGAAACGGGAGCCCACAGCGATCAGCACATCGCTCTTGGCCACCGACATATTGGCGGCATAGCTGCCGTGCATGCCAAGCATGCCGAGCGACAGGGGATCGGTGCCCGGAAAACCGCCCAGGCCCATCAGGGTCATGGTCACCGGGATGTTCAATCGCCGGGCCAACTGGGTCAGCTCCTGGTTGCTGTTGGAGAGAATGACGCCGCCACCAACGTAGAGCACCGGTCGCTTGGCTTTGAGGCAGACCCGGCAGGCCTTTTCCACCTGGCCCGGATGCGGATCGGTGTGGGGCTGGTAGGTCTGCATCTTGATCGGTTCTTTCTTTTTCGGCGGATAGGCGATCATCGAGGCGATGATGTCCTTGGGCAGGTCAACCAGCACCGGTCCGGGCCGGCCGGAGGCGGCCAGGTAGAAGGCCTCGCGCAGCACCGGCACCAGATCTTCCGGGTCGTTGACCAGATAGTTATGCTTGGTGCAGGGCCGGGTGATACCGACAATGTCCACCTCTTGGAAGGCGTCGTTACCAATCAGGGCCCGTGGCACCTGGCCGGTCAGCACCACCAGGGGGATAGAATCGCAATAGGCGGTGGCAATGCCGGTGACGCCGTTGGTCGCTCCAGGGCCTGAGGTCAGCAGCGCTACACCGACCTTGCCGGTGGCTCTGGCGAAACCGTCGGCCGCATGCACTGCGCCCTGCTCGTGGCGGACCAGGATGTGCCGAATACTGCTCTTGCACAGTTCGTCGTAGAGTTCGATGACCGCGCCGCCGGGATACCCAAAAAGGAGTTCCACGCCTTCTTCCTGCAGACATTTTATAATGGCTTGTGAACCTTTGATTTTACTCATAAAGTATTCCTTTCTGTGACGGATCGGGTAAAGAGTCTATAGGGGTTTAGCCTGTAATATAGGGGGCAGCCACAATCTTCGCATGTGTGTCGTCTCGAGCGTAGGGGGAAAAATTAAGATCCCTCACCTTTGTTTGGGATGACATCCACGCGGATTATGTTGGTGTGCAGTTTAGTCTTCAATAATACCAGTTGCGCTCCGCTTTGATCGTTTCATTTCGCCCATATTGGGGCTATCAACCTGACCATTAAGAGGCAAAAATATATAGGTGATAAAAATGGCTGTCAAGCGGGAAACCGGTCACCGCCGGGATCGAACCATTGTCGGCCCCCTATTTTTTGGACTGATCCTCTTTTTCCAGCTGATCGATCAGTTCGCTCACCAATGTCCCGGAGGGCGCGGTTGCCATCGGCTTGTATTCGACCAGCGTCTTCCATTCGGCAAGGGCTCGTTTGCGGTCATTGAGACCGGTGAGCAGAACCACGCCCTTGTTGAACCGGGACTGTTCATGTTTGGGGTCGATCTTCAGAACTTCGTCAAAGAGGTCGATGGCCTTCTGGTGCTGATGGTCCTGGTGGTACATGACCCCGAGATCGGTCATGACATTAAGATCGCCAGGCAGCAGCTCCAGGGCTTTGGTATAGGCGGCAATGGCCTGCTTAGCCTGGCCTGCGTCAAAGTAGGCATGGCCCAGTTCCACCCAGGTCAGTCCGTTGCCCGGATCGTCCTTGGTTGCTTTTTCTAGGGATGCGATAGCCTCGGCAACTGCCTTCTGTTGCTCCGCTGTCTGCGGCTGGCCGCTGTCTGCCGGAGTACGGTAGACGGAATAGAGCACGCCTCCGAGAAAGCCGATGATCAGGGCCGCGACTATGGCCAGGTACAGAGTCTGTTTTTTTACATAACCATTGTTATCCACCGATTCTTCTCCAGCGTAAGGGTTGGATGGCCTGTGGTGCGGCAGGACGCATGATGGGGTGAAAATAGCACAGGCGGGCAAGAACTGCAAACAAAGTGACCAGAGGCTGGAAAACTTCGGCGCTCACGCCGTGGCATCGATCACCGCATCCAGGCAGACCCGGTGCATGGTCGGCCCACAGTGGCCGCAGGTGGCGACCTTGATCTGGCGCATCCTGCGGCCATGTTCCCGGCATACGGCTTCCACTTTGGCACAGGAAGCGTTGCTGCAACCCTTGGCCTGCATGTCGTAGAAATGGAGCGTGCCGCCTGGCTGGAGCGCATCCAGCGCACAAGGGAGCAGCTTTTCGCCTCCGTGGGGCAGGACGATGAGAACGCGGTCGAACCGGCGGTTCAGCGACGGCAGCACCTGGGCGGCATCGCCTTCGAGGAAGCGGACGCCCGTAATTTTCCGGTTGGCTTTGAGGTTTTGCAGGGCATAGCTATGGGCGAGGGGATTCATTTCAATGCCGATCACCTCGCGTGCCCGGCTGTGGCGGGCGATGATCAGGGGAAAGGGGCCAATGCCCGAACAGAGGACGGCCACGGTCTCGCCGGGTTCGACCAGCGCCGCGATCCGAGCTCGCTCATGGGCGGAGCGCACCGAAAAATAGACCTGGGCCAGATCGAGGTGGAGGTTGATCCCGTTCTCCCGGTGCAGGGTTGTCAGCCGCTGTTCCCCGGCGATGATTGCTAGCGGCAGAATGCGGTATTCGCCGCCATACGGGCCGTCGCGTTTGGCCACCACCCGGATGTTTTTGTGCAGGGTCAGGATAATCTCGCCGATCTCCCTTTCCCGCAATGCCAGTTCTGGCGGCACAATGACCAAGGCAATATCACCCACCCGGTCGAAACCACCTACCAGCCGGTCGGGCTCAATCTCGGGGAAGCGGGCCTGCATGGCTTGTCTGAGGTTCATCGGCGGCTGTTTTCTTGTCTTGAGATACATGGCAACAAGGGGGGCATCGGCAGAGTATTTCTCGTCGGGATTTTGTGATGATACAACAGGGCCTCTTCCCTTTGTTTATGCAACCAAATAGCAGAGGATGTGGGGATTGCGATGTCGCTCATACCCCTGGTTCGTACCTTTCGCTTAAGCCTGTCCGAACACCTCACGCACCTTGGCGGCGAGGTCCTGTTTGGAGAACGGCTTCTGGATGAAGTGCACACCCTCAGCCAAGACACCATGGTGGGCGATTACATCGGCTGTGTAACCGGACATGAAAAGGGTCTTGAGTTCAGGGTTAAGGGTATGCAGTTGCTCGGCTAATTCGCGGCCGTTCATTTCGGGCATGACGACGTCGGTGATGAGCAGGTGAATCGTGCCTGCATGCGTCTTGGTCAGTTGCATGGCTTCGTCTGTTGTGCTTGCTGTCAGTACGGCGTAGCCCAGACTCTCGAGCATGGTTCTGCTCAAAGTCAGAATCGTAACCTCGTCCTCTACAACCAGGATGGTCTCGCCATGGCCCAAGGGGATTGCCTTTGCCTTCTCCTTTTGTGCATCGGCGGCATCACTTTCGTGGCGGGGCAGGTAGATTTTGAAAGTCGTGCCGAGGCCCGGCTCGCTGTAGACACTGATGAAGCCATTGTTCTGCTTGACGATGCCGTAGACCGTTGCCAGGCCGAGGCCGGTGCCTTGTCCTACTTCCTTGGTGGTGAAAAAGGGCTCGAAGAGTTTGTCCAGGGTTTCCTTGTCCATGCCGCAGCCGTCATCACTGACCGTCAGGAGGACGAAGTCGCCAGGGGCAAAGTCCAGGTGGCCCTTGCAGTATTCTTTATTAAGGCTCACCGTAACTGTTTCGATGGTGACTTTGCCGACGCCGGTGATGGCGTCCCGGGCGTTTACGCACAGGTTGGCCAGGATTTGGTCGAGTTGCGACGGGTCCATCTTAACCGGCCAAAGTCCCTGGCCAGCCCGCCAGGTTAAGTTGATTTCCTCACCAATGAGGCGCCGTAGCATCTTGAGCATCCCTTCAACGGTTTCGTTCAGATCGATCACTTGGGGCGCAATGATCTGCTTGCGGGCAAAGGCCAGCAGCTGCCGGGTGATATCTGCAGAACGTTGCGCCGCCTCAAGGATTGCCTGCAAAAAAAACTGCATTGATGAGTCGGGTTCTACTTTTTCGAGGGCCAGTTGCGTATAACCGAGGATAACACTCAGCATATTGTTGTAATCATGCGCCACGCCACCTGCCAGCCGACCCACTGATTCCATTTTTTGGGCTTGTCGGAATTGGTCTTCAAGCTTGCGTTGTGCGGTGATGTCCGTTGCGAAACCTTCGATGATGCCTGAGCCATCCCCGTCGAGTTGGGCGATTCGGGCATTCATCATCAGCCGTAGAGTCCTGCCGTTGGCGGTAACCGCCTGATATTCAAAGTTTTCGACTCGGCCTTTATCCTGCAACAGGTGCAGGAACGGATCTCGCTGTTGGGGAAGGAGAAAAAGCTCTTTTTGCAGATTGATGCGTTCCATGGCTTCTTGGGACGAAGCGAACTCAAGGATGCGGGCCATGGCAGTGTTGAGCGATAAAGCCTGCCCTAGCGTAGTGGCGGAGAAAATGCCGATGGGGGCGTCCTCAAAAAGATCCCGGTATCTTGCTTCATTTTCCTGCAGTTGCTTCTCCAGCTGTTTTCGTTCGGTGATATCGTGGCCGATACCCAGCACACCGATGAGCGCCCCCTCGGCATCGTACATTGGCGTTTTGGTGACCTCCAGCAGGGCACGATGGCCATCGTCAGCGAAGGTGATCCATTCTTCATTGCGGGTTGGTTTCCCGGCTGCCATGGCCTTGCGATCGTGCTCGACGAAGAAGTCGGCTAGTTCCTGGTCGACAAAGTCGTAATCGGTTTTTCCAATGATGTCCGCTTCCCTGGCACCGAAAAACCGTTCGAACATGGGATTGCAGGAAATATAGACGCCCTTTGTATCTTTCAACCAGACAAGGTCGGGGATCGTCTGCACCAGCGTGCGCAAATGCCCTTCACTTTTGCGCAACACTTCCTCCGCCTGTTTGCGCTCGTCCATTTCCTGCAAGAGCCGAACCTGCACCTCGGTGAGCTCTTTTGTTCGCTCCTGGACGATTATTTCCAGATTGTCGTGGGCGTTTTGCAGTGCATCTCTTAACTGCTTGCGGGCCGAGCCATCAACAATTGCGGTAAGTATATACTCATCCTTGCTTTCGGGAGTCTCCATCGTAACGCTCTGGAGTTGGCTATATATCACCGTGCCGTCTTTTTTTGCGAGCCTGAGAGCACATCTCTGGATGCCCTGTTGTTGCAAGACACTTTTGAGGTGATGAGAAAAAATCTCCCTCCCCTCTGCGTCGGCAATAAAACTGCTAAAGGGTGTATTGGCGAGCAGTCCCCTCTCTCTTTCCAGCAGTTGCGCGCCGGTAAGATTTGCCTCCCGTATCAGGCCGCGCGCATCCAAGGTGAAATAGCCGACGGGTGCAAAGTCATAGAGTTCGGCATAGGTATTGCGTGATACCTCCAGTTCATCCCTGGCCTGGATGAGCTCTGCATTCTGCATCTCCAGTTCAATCTGGTGAACCTCAAGTTCATGGACGAGCCGTTGTGGCTTTTCCATGGTCTGGGGTGGATGCAAAGCTGTTTGCCCTTGCAACAGCTCTTCTGCCTGACGACGCAGTTTGGCTGCTGCTGGCAGTTTCTTATCTTTATCGATGCCCATTGCTACCCTCCAGCGTCAAGAATCTCCATTGATTGCCAAATTTGGTACGTTCGTCAACACTCCGCCGTCGGCCCAGCAACTGTCGCATCGCTGATGAATGGAAAAAACTTCCGATCCGCCCCGAGCATGTGGAGCCTAACTACGTCGTATACCAGAAATTGGAAAACATCTCCGGCAGAGAGCGTGGATGCATTAAACTGTTGTGACAGTTCGAGACCCTTTGCGAGCAGTTTGGCGTGTTCTGTGGTGTGTTGCTGTAGGTCAGGAAAACCGGCATCTTTTAGGATTGTTTCTTCATTTTGAAAGTGTTGCCTGGCACCGTCAAACAGCCGGACAATGATTGCAGAAATTTCTGTGGGTGGACGAGCCGAGAGAATTGACTCGAGCAGTTCGTTGGAGATCTGAAAGAGGGTCTGGTGTTGTGCATCGATCAGCTGGTTGCCGGAGCAGTAATCCTCTTTCCAGACCAGTTGCACAAGGTTGTCTTTGAGTTGTCCTGCAGAGGTCAACGCAACAGTGCCGGTAGCGACAAATTCTACCCGATTGCGACCGCAGGATTTGGCCCGGTAGAGCAGTTCATCCGCCTGGGTAATGAGATCCACAGCCGATCCGTCTGTCGTACACTGCGCTGTTACCACGCCTAGACTGACGGTGACGCATTCTGCTACGCTCGACCCTTTATGGGGGATGGCAAGGTCCATGATGCCCTGGCGGATCTTCTCGGCGATGACAACCGCGCCTCTGAGGTCTGTTTCCGGCAGGATGCAGGCGAATTCTTCACCGCCATAACGGGCGGCCAGATCAGCGGGACGAGAGGTACCGTCAGCTATCACCTGAGCAATCTGTTGCAGGCACAGGTCGCCATTGACGTGTCCGTAACCGTCGTTGAATGCCTTGAAGTGGTCAATGTCCAACATTATCAGCGACAGTTCGGCCCCTGAACGGGCATGTCGGGCATATTCCCGGGCCAGTGTTTCGTCAAAACACCGTCGATTGGCTATTTTCGTCAAACCATCCGTAATGCTGAGGACTTCAAGCTTGTGGTTGGATTCCTCCAGTGCTTTTTCCGCCTGCTTGCGCTTGCTGATGTCGCGGACGACAGCCTGGATAAACATCTCGCTACCTAGCTCTATGGTGTTGAGGCTTACCTCTGCATCAAAAGGGGTTCCGTCATAGCGGCAGTGTTGCCACTCAAAAAATTGCGGGTTACCTGCCAGGGCTGCATGGATTTTCTCAAGGGCTTTTTCTTTTGAGTCACGTCCGTCAGGTTGGAGCAGCGGTGAAAATCTGTACGGGGGCTGGCCGACAATCTGGTCTCGCGAACACTGAAACATCTGTAAGGTTCTGGTATTGCAGTCGATGAAAAGAGCCCCTTTTAAAAGGAAGATGGCGTCGTTGGCATTCTCAAAAAGGAGCCTGAATTTTGTTTCACTTTCCAGGAGCGCCTCACGAGCCCTGTCGGCCAGGATCACCTGCGATAAATAGTTGGCAAGCCCTGCCATCAATCCCTCTTCGATGGGGGTGGTGGCCTGTTTGCTGAAGAGGGCCAAAACACCGATGGGTTCGTCTTCTACCGAGAAAAGTCTGAACCCCGCAAAGGAGGCCAATCCGAGGGCCTTCGCCCATTCATGGTCGTGAACCCTGGGGTCGTGGGTGATGTCGTTGGTGATAAACTGGGAATCCTCTCCAGAGGCGATCCGGCCTAATTTGTAGCAGCCAAAAGGGATCCTGCGATGCTTGCCATCAATATCGGTGTAACGACCTGAGCTGGTCACAAGGTGCAGGCATCGGTCTCTGTTGCGGCAGGCATCTGGTCCCTCCATGACTTGCGCGTGCATGCAGCCCTTCTCGCAGAGATCACCCTCCCGTAATAGCCAGATTCTGGCAAAATCGGCGTTGAAGATCGTCACTATTTCATCAGTGATGAGTTTTTGTTTTTCGCTGAGACTCAGCGCGCCGATGAGGCGTTCTTTGAGAAAACCTAATCGTGTGACCTGCTCTTCCGTGCGTTTGCGCTCGGTAATGTCGTGAAAACTGCTCAGGAACATTCTCTGATTCTTATAGGGGACAAGGGTCGTTGACACGATGACATGCTTTTGCATTCCGTCTTTGGTCTGAAATCTTGTTTCGGCCTCGCGTGACATGCCTATCGTGGTAAGTTCATTGAGCCCTGCGAACGCTTTTCCACGATCTTTCGGGTCAGGGTAGAGAATGGCGGCAAAATCAGCAGAGGCATTTGCCTCATCTATCGAATAACCGGTCAATCTCGCCATCTTGGAATTATACGTCTCAAAATGACCCTTGTCGTCGCTGAAGGTGATACCCTCCTGTACCATCTCAACCACCGTGCGCAGCCGCGTCTCATTCTCCCGCAGCGCCGCCTCGGTCTGTTTGTTCTCATCTATTTCTTGCGAGAGCTGCACATTCACTAGGGTCAGTTCTCGAGTCCGCTCCTGGACGGTTGACTCCAGGTTGTCATGGGCTCTTTGCAGCGCCTCTCCTAACTGCTTGCGGGCCGTGCCATCAACGATTGAGGAAAGGATAACCCTATCCTTGTTTTCGTCGATAGCCTCCATCTCGACGCTCTGCAACTGGCCCTGGATCAATGTGCCGTCTTTTTTCGTGAGTCTGATTTCACATTTCTGCAGGCCCTGTCGTTGCAAAACTTTTTTGAGGTGATGAGAAAAAATCTCTCTCCCTTCGGCATCGGCAATAAAACTGCGAAAGGGTCTCTTGGTCAGCCGTCCCCTCTCGATTCCCAGCAGTTGTGCACCAGTAAGATTTACCTCCCGTATCAGTCCGCGCGCATTAAAGGTGAAATAGCCGACAGGTGCAAAGTCATAGAGTTCGGCATAGGTATTGCGCGATACCTCCAACTCCTCCAGGGACCGCCGCAGCTCTTCGTTCTGCATCTCCAACTCGATTTGTTGGACCTGCAGTTCCTGAAGGAGTCGCTGCGGATCATTGTCCGGGCAGGGTGAGCCCTGTTCCGGCGCTTTTGCATGCAGCTGTTCTTCGGCTTGGCAACGCAGTTGAGCAGCTGTTAACAGTCTCTTCTCATTTTTGCTTTGCATTGCGAACCTCAATGACAATCAGAGATGCATGCAGAGGCAACCACAGTGGCTCCCCCAATCTCCCCGCTTTAGAACTTGTCCGTAAGCTTTCAATCAAGCAGCTTCTTGAGTCGTGCAATTTCCTCGCGCAGTTCCGCCTCCAGCCCGCCTGCGGAGGCGCCGATACCGACAATGGGGAAAAGCAGCCTCTCTTGCCGCAAAGGAACCTCTGCTGAGAAGGAAGTAGTAGGTTTTTTTATATTTTTTGCCAGGTTAAGTTGCTTCTTTATAATTAATTGTATCAGCAATTAATTAAAATGCGAAATGCGAAATGCGAAATCCAAAATCCTCGACGTAGCACTGCTACGCCTGCGGTTTCGCTCAATCGCCACAACCAAATCTGACCCAAATCTGAGCGCAATTTTCCCAAGTTATTTGCGAACGGGCCCTAACCATGATATCTTTTCTTATGAGTTGCAAATGGGTTCCCTGTTTTTTGTCTCGTTAACAATCATTCACAGGTGAATCGTGTGAAATTAATTATCTCAATACGTTACATGGAGTATTGCAAGCCGTCGAACGAGTCACAGGGGCAAGCCATCCCAGACGTTTGCAAGAGGCTTAAGGTAAAATGTGAGTAGGCACTACGCTACTGTAATTTTACCATTATTTTTTATGAGGTTAACTATGACAGACAGGAAGTATGAATTTTCGTGGGATCTTTTGGGAGATATAGCATTAGGTCGCCCCAACCTTGGGCCAACCACACGCCTTGAAGTATATCGTCTCATGCAGTTCACCTTTAGAGATGTTATGGAACGGCATTTCGGAACGGAAAAAACAAATGTGATTTTTTATGAAGCAGGGAAACTGGCAGGCGTAGAATTTTATAAAAATATTTTTTCGAATATTAAAGACTTCAACGAGTTTGTAAAAGGTCTTCAGGAAACGCTTCGTGATATGGGGATCGGCATACTGCGTGTGGAGGCGGCAGATTTGGAAAAAGGGTCCTTCGTCCTGACTGTTTCTGAAGATCTTGACTGCTCAGGATTGCCCGAGATGGGGTCTGAGATCTGTACTTATGATGAGGGGTTTATTTCCGGACTTTTTGAAAGTTTTACCGGCCGTGCGTTTGAGGTTAAGGAAATTGATTGCTGGTGTACCGGTGATAGGACCTGCCGCTTCACTGCTGAGATCATGACTAAAAATTGTTCTATATGAAACACAGCGCCCCCAGGTCCCTGACAGCTTTGCATCGGCCGATTCACTGCAAGCCGTCCATGCTCATCTTATCTCGCTAAGAGATTTTTTGTATGCCGCATTGAATGGTGATCTGTCGAGGCAGGTTGTTTGCAAAGGGTATATTGGAGGCGCACTCAAGACACTCCAGGCGAATCTTAAGCACCTGACGTGGAAAAAAAATGGTTGCCTCAGGGAGGGTACGTAGCGAGTAGAATGTATGGGAGATTTCCCCAATCGTTCAACGCAATGTTACTCCAGTGCAGACTGGAGTTCAGAACTCTTTGAAGGCACTGGATTCCGGTCTGCGCCGGAATGACGGTAACCGGTAATTTTAAACTTTTTGCGAGACCATCAAGCTTTAATGACGTGACCAGGGAAAACCCTAACCCCGTGGAGGGACAAAACCGATGGAAAAGAGAGCACTGATCGCAGGCGTATCTTTTGTGTTGTGTCTGGGGCTGAACGTCACGGTCCGGGGAGCGGATGAGCCTGTTGCCCAGTTCTATCCGCAAGTAGTGGTAAATACCCAAACCGAGAAAGACCTCCACCTGTTTTTCGAGGACCGGGAACTGGTGACCGCCACCAAAAGGCCCACCTCACTGCGCAAAGCCCCTGCCAATGCCACCATCATTACCGCTGACGAGATCAGGAACATGGGCGCCCGCAATCTGCTGGACGTGTTGAAGATGGTGCCCGGAATGGGTCTCTCGATCAATGAATTCGGGATAAACATGGTGGAAGTCCGTGGTATCAGGACCGCAGCCAGTGAGAAGATTCTGGTCATGATCGACGGTCATTCGCTGAATAAAAATATTAACGGCAGTGCCTTGTATAATGTCGCCGACATGCTCCCGCTGGAAAATATCCGGCAGGTGGAGGTGGTGCGCGGCCCCGGGTCGGCCCTCTATGGCAACAGCGCCTTTGTCGCTACCATCAATCTCATCACCCGCAATGCCGAGGAGATTAACGGCTTGGAGGCCAAGGCCGGCGGCGGCAGCTCCAACAGCTTCAAAGGGAATCTGGTCGGCGGCAAGGCCATCGGCGATAAGCTGACCGTTTCCGGCAGTCTGGACCATCAACAAACTCAGGGGCCCAAGCAGACGGTCGAGGCCGATGTCCTGACCGGGACCCCTTATTCCCTTGCGCCTGGCACCACCAACCAAGGTTTTCGGCAAACGGAATCTTTCCTCAAAGTCGGCTACGGCGACCTCTCTCTCCGCGGCCAGTACCTTAACAGACGAAAGGAACTTTACCTCGGCATTGCCTCCGCCCTTACTGATAATTCGAGCGTGGATCCGATCGATAACTTCTGGGGGGAGTTGGCCTACAATCTGTCTTTAACGAACAAACTCTCCACGAATCTGAAGCTCTATTACGATCAATACGAGCAGGAATCGAGTGTGAAAATCTACCCGAACGGCTTTGCCGGTGTCTTTCCCAACGGGATGATTGCCAAGCCGCTGGCCACGGATCGAACCATCGGCTGCCAGCAGCAATTCGATTGGAACACTTTCACGGGGAATCATCTCATCGCCGGTATCTCCTTCGAGGAGATGCAGCAATCTGCCGTCAGACAATTGACCAACTATAACCCCACCACCGGAGCTCCTCTTGCTTTCGTACAGGAGGTTGCCAACTGGAACAGGGATGCAACCCGTCAGGTCTGGGCAGCCTTCCTGCAAGACGAATGGCAACTGCCGGCTGGGGTCAACCTGACAGCCGGGGTGCGCGATGACCACTTCAGCGACTTCGGCAACACCATCAACCCGAGAGTCGGACTGGTCTGGAGTTTCCTGGAAAAGGCTGATCTGAAGTTGCTCTATGGGCAGGCCTTCCGCGCGCCCAATTTTCAGGAACTCTACGACATCAACAATCCAGTGGTGGTCGGCAACCCTAGCCTCAAGCCGGAACGGATCACGACCTATGAGGCCGGTCCGGCCTGGCGGTTGAATCGTTTTTTCGCCGCGAGTCTCACCTATTTTCACAGCACGATCGATGACCAGATCGGCTGGGACACCTCAACCACGCCTTACGTCAATGCCAATATTGGTAAATCCGAAACCCAGGGGGTTGAACTGGGTTTGAATGGGGCCTTATGGACCGACCTATATTGGAAGCTGAGCTATGCCTGGCAGGATCCGCGTAATGCCGATACCGACGAACGGCTGCCCTATGTCCCGTCGCAGCGTGCTTCGGGCAGCGTCAATTACGCTCTGACACGATATGTGAACCTGCACACCGACGTTCTCTGGACCGGGCCCCGTCCGCGCGACGTGGGGGACAGCCGTCCGGAGATGCCCTCGTATACCACTGTCGATCTGGCCGTAACGCTGAAGAATTTTTACAAGACACTGGAGGTACAGACCACGGTCCGTAATCTCTTTGACCAGCGTTACCAGGATCCGGATACCTCCGGCGGGGCGGTGAATCTTGCTGGAACCGGGCCGAAGGTTCCCAATGATTTTCCACGAGAAGGTCTTTCCGGGTTTGTAACGGTATCGTACAGATTCTAGTGAACTTCACTTTTTCACATAGAGGGTTTCCTCTTTCTCGGTGCGGCGCTCTCCATTTTACCGCGCTGTTTCTTTTCCTCTTGCTGTTTGTTTCCTCCCCCGTCCATGCCGCAAAAGTGCTTATTGTCGGCGGTCTACACTATGCACTGGTAGCCGATGTTGCGGCCGAGATCCGGTTATCGCTTCGGTCTCAGGTTACGGAATATGCAGTTGCTGAGGTCAAGGGAAGGCTCGACGTGGTCGTGGAGCGTGAGGATGCACAGGTCGTCGTTGCATTAGGCATGGATGCCGTTGCCGAAGCCCTGCGTTTGCCGCCGGCGATTGCGGTTGTCTACGGTCTGGTCGTCGTACCTCCCGAAAGCGGCAGAGCAAATGTCACCGGGGTGTATATGTCCCCGCCGGTGAGTGAATATGTCTCGATCGTCAAACGGTACCTCCCGACAATCACTAAGGTTTCCGTCGTGGGGAGCCGGAGCATGATGAAGACCCTCTTTCATGGTGATAAGGCCCAGGCGACCGCATACGAGGTCGACAGTCCTTCCGGTCTGGTCGATACCGTCAATCGGCTTGTCAATACCAGGGCGCTCCTGCTGCTCCCGGACGCCAACCTTCTGACGGCCCCGGTCATGTCGAGTGTCTATCTGTTCTCCTTCAGAAACAATATCCCGCTGCTGGGCATCTCGGAAGCAAATGTCAAACAGGGCTCGCTGTTTGCGCTGGTCTTCGATCCCAAGGTGGTTAGCCACCAGATTGGCGAAATGGTGCAAACCCTTCTCAACGGGGTCGATACCACAGAGATACACGCTTCTCCTCCCAGGGCATACCACCTGTACATAAACAGCAACACGGCAGAGAAGATGGGCGTTGCGATACCGGATGAGATGTTGAAGAAGGCGAAGAAAATCTATCAGTGAGACCGGGCCTGGCTATGGAAAATGCTGACATGAAAAGTGACGATCCGGCATCTGATCCGCTAAAACGCAGCCTGTCCGACCGGCTGACGGCGCTGGTGCCCCTGACTTTCAGAGGACGGGCGGTGCTGTTTCTGTTCCCGATGATTGTTATTATCTCCATGGTCTACACCCTTGAGTCGATCTCCACCGAGAGAAAGATCCTCAAAAACGAAATCATCAAAAAAGGAGAAACAATTGCCGCCATCGCCGCCAGGAATGCGGAGCTGCCACTGCTCTCCGAAAACCTGGAACAGCTGAAAAAATCAGCCCTCTCTGTGATGGCGATCAAAGATGTCGCCTTTGCCTCGTTTCTCAACAAGCGTTCCGAGACGCTGCTCCACGAAGGCAAGCCGCACCCCCTGGATGAAACGCTGACGGCAACCACCAACCAGATGGTCACCTTTTATGAGCATAGTGATGTCTTTGAATTCATTGCCCCCGTGGTCACCGTCAAGGCTGCCGAAGGGCTCTTCCTGTTGGAGGGGAGCGATTCTTCGCCGACTGTCAGGGAGCAGATCGGTTGGGTGCGCATCGGCCTCTTCAAGGAGGTTATGAGCAGATCCGAACAGCAAATCATCGTCCGCGGGAGTATACTGGCGGTGGTTTTCTCCTTTGTTGGAGTCCTGCTGCTCTATTACTTCCTAAGCCTGGCGACGCGCCCTCTGTATGCCCTGATTAATGCGGTCAAAGAGATCCGGGAGGGGCAGCACCCCGAGGTTGCGGTTTCGTCACCCCAGAGCGAAATTGGTGCTCTCACTGCGGAATTCAACCGGATGAGTCGTGCCATTAAAGAGCGGGAGGATGAACTGAAACGGCATCGCGATCATCTCGAAGATCTGGTCGATGAGCGCACCGCAGAGTTGACCCTTGCCAAGGAACAGGCGGAATCGGCCAATGTTGCCAAAAGCGATTTTCTCTCCCGAATGAGCCATGAACTGCGTACGCCCCTCAACGCCATCCTCGGCTATACCCAGATCCTCAAGCACCATAACAACCTCTCCGAGGCGCAAAAGCAGCAACTGGATATCATGCGCAACAGCGGCGAACATCTGCTGACGCTGATCAACGACATCCTGGACGTGGGCAAGATCGAGGCCAGTAAAATGGAGGTTGAGGATTTGGCGTTCGACTTGCAGGCCCTGGTAGACCAGGTTTTTAACCTCACCAAATTACAGGCCGAGGAGAAAGATCTTCGTTTCCACTTTGAGGCCGAAACCCCGTTGCCGGCCTATGTGCGTGGGGATGAACGCAAACTTCGCCAAATTCTGCTCAATCTGCTCTCCAATGCGGTCAAGTACACCCGGCGGGGAAGTGTTGCTCTACAGGTAAGTTATGGCAGGGCGGGAGCGGATTTGTTCCGCTGCGAGGTCATCGATACCGGGATCGGCATCCCCGAGAACAAGTTGGAGGCTATTTTTGAACCCTTTACCCAGCTGGCGACCGACCGGCAGGTCCGTGAAGGCACAGGACTTGGGCTGAATATCACCAAACGTCTTTTGGAGCTGATCCAGGGCAGGATGGGGGTAAAAAGCGTGGTCGGAGCGGGAAGCACCTTCTGGATTGAGGTGGCGCTGCCGTCGCTGCTGGCTAACGAGAGTGGTCCTGGGAAGACGGAACAGCGCATTACCGGCTATCGTGGTGCGCGCAAGAGGATTCTGGTGGTTGACGATACGGTCGGCAATAGCGCTATGCTGGTTTCATTGCTGGAGCCATTGGGCTTTGAGCTCGATACGGCGCAGAATGGTCGGGAGGCACTGCTGGAGGTGTCTGCGCAACGACCGGATCTGGTGCTGCTGGATCTGGTGATGCCGGAAATGGATGGGCTGGAGGCGGCCACGCTTCTGCGGCAAAACCCGGATCTGGCGACGATGAGGATCATCGGTGCCTCGGCCACGGTGACGGATAACCGGCGCAAAGAGGCCTTTGTCGCGGCGTGTGATGCCTTTGTGACTAAGCCGATTCGCATCGATCTGTTGCTGGAGAAAATAGGAGTGCTGCTCGGGATCGAATGGGAGATGACGTCAGCCGCAATTGCGGGAGCGGTGAGCGGCTGGAAATCCGAGGAAAATAAGGAATCGTTTGTGGCCCCGCCGCCGGAAGAATTGGCAGGGCTCTATGAATTGGCGATGCTGGGTGATATGCTGAAGATAGAGGCGTGGGCGGCCGCGCTGGAGGCGAAGAACGGTACGTACCGCTGCTTTGCCGGCAGGTTGCGTGAACTGGCCAAGGGCTTTAAGGCCAAGGCCATTCTGGCGCTGGTGGAACAGTGTCGAGGAGACGAAAAATGATCTCTGCTCTGCAAAATTTGGCTCCATCCGATGGGCGGACACCGGTCGTTTTGGTGGTCGATGACGATCCCAGCAATCTGGCTGTCGTCCGGGATTGTCTAGTAGAGTTCAATTATACCGTTCTTGTGGCTGAGGATGGGGAAAGCGCCGTGCAAAGGGCCGATTATGCCCGACCTGATCTGATTCTACTCGACATCATGATGCCGGGGATCGATGGCTATGAGGCCTGTCGCAGGCTGAAAGTTATGGAAAGCACCAAAGAGATCCCCGTGATTTTCATGACGGCCCTGGCGGAAACGGGACACAAAGTAAAAGGGTTGGAAGTCGGGGCAGTGGACTATATCACCAAGCCCTTTCAACGGGAAGAACTGCTGGCCCGCATTACTGTGCATCTGCACAACAGGGAACTTACCAAAAGGCTTCAGGAAGCAAAGGATTTGCTGGAAACCCGGGTTGAGGAGCGGACTACCGAGCTGGCCCATACCATCAAGGCCCTGCATGACGAAATCATCGAACGCGAACGCGGCGAAAAGGAGCGTGCCCTGCTTGCGTCAGCGATTGAACAGGCGGCGGAATCGATTTTTATGACCGACGCCGAGTGGCGCATTACGTATGTGAACCCGGCATTCGAGAGCATGAATGGGTATAGCCGGGATGACTTAATTGGTCAAAATTGCAGTATCCTGAGGAGCGATCTGCAGGATCCTGATTTTTTTCGGCGAATGCGGGAAACACTCAGCCGGGATGGAGTTTGGTCGGGACGCCGTACCATCAGAAGAAAAGACGGTACATATTACGAAGCGGATGCGACCCTTTCAACAGTGAGGGACACAAAAGACACGATCATCAACTATGTCAGCATTAATCGGGATATCACCCATGAGTTGCGGCTGGAGCAGGAACTCCGCCAATCCCAGAAAATGGAGGCAATCGGTACACTTGCCGGCGGCATTGCCCACGATTTCAACAATATTCTGACAGCCATCATCGGCTATACGGCTATGGCGCAGCTCAAGCTGGCGAAAGGGGATGCCGCGACCCGCGACCTGGAACGGGTGCAGGAGGCCAGCTCACGCGCTAAAGAATTGGTGAAAAGGATTTTGACCTTCAGCCGCCAGGGCGAGCAGGAGCGGAAACCGGTACAAATGGCCGCTATCATCGAGGAGGTTCTCAAGCTCTTGCGTTCCTCTCTGCCGAGTACTATCGAGATTCACCAGCACATTGCCACCTCTCCGAATGGGGACACGGTTCTAGCTGACTCGACCCAGATCCACCAGATGTTGATGAACCTGGGGACCAACGCGGCACATGCGATGCGTGACCTCGGTGGGGTCTTGAGTATCTCCCTGTCGGATGTTGATGCTGATGCCACGCTGATTGCCCGCTATCCCGATCTCAGGCAGGGGCCCTACCTGAGGTTGACGGTGGCCGACACCGGTCATGGCATGGAGGCTGGCATCAGAGAGCGGATATTTGATCCGTACTTCACGACCAAAAAGGTGGGGGAAGGCACCGGGATGGGGCTGGCGGTGGTACAGGGAATCATCAAAAACCACGGTGGAGCGATCAGCGTCTATAGCGAGCCGGGGCTGGGAACCACCTTTCATATTTTTTTACCGAGGTTAGAGGGAGAGATTGCACCTCAAGCCACGGCAGTTGCATTGCCAAGCGGTGGCACAGAACGGGTTCTCTTTGTGGACGACGAAGCAATGTTGGCGGAATTGGGGCAGGAACTGCTTGCATCACTGGGCTATACAGTCACTGCCATCTTGAACAGTCGTGAGGCCCTGAATCTTTTTCGTTCTGACCCGCAGGCCTTCGACCTGGTTATTACGGATATGACCATGCCGGGCCTCACCGGTAAGGAGCTGGCGAAGGAACTCATGGGCGTCAGGCCGGATATTCCGATTATTCTCTGCACCGGATTTAGCGAGCAGATCAATGAAAAACAGGCCAAAGAAATCGGCGTCAGGGGATACATTATGAAACCGTATACGGTCAACAGCCTGAATGCCACCATTCGTCGCGCATTGGAAGGGGCGTGATTTCTTGCGCTCCTCCCGCAAACGTCTGTCCGTTGATGGTCTGAATATGGAGATCGGACCCGCCGCCACCCAGGACCTTTTCGGCAGAATCATGGTTGCCTTGATCCTCTCTGTTCTATCTCTTGGAATGTGTCAGGTTGCCTGCGGGGAAGTTGAGCAACGTGTCATTACCATTCCGACACGCCCCGGAGTAACACAACGATTTTTGTATCTGCAACCTGAGCATCCTCAGGCCGCAGTCATACTGCTGGCTGGCGGACATGGTGGGCTGCAAATATCTGAGAGTGGCAGTCTTGGTTGGGGAGCGGGTAACTTTCTGGTGCGCACTCGCCAGCATTTTGCAGATGAAAAATTATCAGTAGCGGTTATCGATGCGCCGTCTGATCGGCAAACCGCACCTTATCTTGGCGGGTTCCGGCAAAGTCCCGAACATATCGCGGACGTCAAGGCGGTTATCGCGTGGCTGAAAAAACAAAACAATGTGCCGGTGTGGCTGGTCGGAACAAGCCGGGGTACCCAATCCGCAGCCTTTATCGCTACCCAGCTCGGTGTCGAAGACAGCGGCCCTGACGGGTTGATACTGACATCGACGATATTGACCGATGCGCGGTCGCGGTCCGTTCCGGAAATGCAGTTGGAGAGCATTCGGATTCCGGCTCTTGTCGTGCATCACAAACAGGATGGATGCAAACACTGCAACTATGACGACCTCCCGAACCTTATGCAGAAAATGACCGTCGTTCCGCGGCAAGAGTTACTCACCTTTGAAGGTGGAAAAAGTCAGGGTGACGTTTGTGAAGCCATGGCCTATCACGGCTTTAACGGGATCGAGCAAGAGGTGGTGACCAAGATTTCGGAGTGGATCACCAGGAAATAAGTGGGGCGGAGGTGTTGCCATCTTCAATCTTGATTGTGCTGATATAATACGTTGCTTCTGCAAAAGAAGAAACGGAATGGTATGGTCAACCTGAAAGAAGGAAGGGCCTTGTCTTCTTGACTTTCGTGCCTTTGCTGCGAAAAAAAACACGAGAAGACATTTTCAAGGTGATTGATTCTGTCATTACCCATTATAACGGAGGGGCGCTTCATCATCACCGTCGCGGAGGATCTGGACTGCTCCGGGCTGCCGGAACTCGGCACCCCCCTCTGCACCTATGACGAGGGATGTATTGCGGCGCTTTTGGAGGGCTTTGCCGGAAAGTCTTTCACCGTGCAGGAGGTCGACTGCTGGTGCACCGGCGACCGTACCTGTCGCTTCAACGCCACAATGAACAAAGAGTAAGAACAGCATGGATGAGACGACGCGACAGATATTGGAAGAGATGGCGGTTGGCCGCATTGCCGATGCTATCCCCGACACAGTCGAATATGCGGATACCCTGCGTCGACTGACTCAATATTTCGCTACCATCCAGCGGTTTACCCTTGCCCTGAGCATGGGCGATCTCAACCAGTCGCTGCAGGGCGTGACCGGGCCGGTTGCGGGCGGGTTGAAATCCCTCCAGTCCGGACTGCGGCACCTTACCTGGCAAACAAAACAGATTGCAGCCGGAGATTTTTCCCAGTCAGTCGACTTCATGGGCGATTTTTCTACGGCGTTCAATTCAATGGTAGCTGATCTTGGCGCGGCGCGGCGACAATTGCAGCAGATCAATCAGGAGTTGAGCTGTGAAATCGAAGCGCGCAAGCAGGCTGAGCAAGAGCAAGTTGCCGCGAAGAACGCACTGCATGAGAAAATGATCTTTTTAGACACTCTTCTCAACTCCTTGCCGTTGCCGGTATTTTACAAGGACAATAGAGGGCGTTATCTCGGGTTCAATAAGGCGTACGAGGAGTTCATCGGTAAATCACGCGATCAGCTGCTCGGCAAGAACGTATTCGACATTGCGCCGCGGGAACTCGCAGAGATCTATCATGCCAAGGATCTCGAACTATTGCGGGATAAGGGGACGCAGGTCTACGAAGCGCAGATTAAGGACATGCTCGGAGTCATACATGACGTGGTCTTTCACAAGGCCACGTTCCTGGACAGCGACGGATGTACACTCGGGTTGATTGGGGCAATTTTCGACATTACCGAACGCAAGCACATGGATGAAACGCAGCGCGAGTCACAACAGCTGCTCACGGATATCTTCGATTTCCTGCCCGATGCGACCTTGGTCCTCGATAATGACAAGAAGGTCATCGCCTGGAACCGGGCCATCGAGGAAATGACCGGGATCAGCAAAACCGAGATGCTGGGACAGGGTGATTATGCCTCCTCGGTACCTTTTTATGGGGTTCGTGCCCCGCATTTGCTGGACCTGCTCGATGTCGACGACAAGGAGCTCGAAGCCAGATACAGCTATGTCAAACGCAATGGTAACCGGCTGCAAGCGGAAGTGCCCACACCCGCTCTCTACGGCGGCAAGGGTGCCTGGCTTTGGGCCTTTGGTGCGCCGTTGTACAACGCCAAAGGGGAGCGCATCGGTGCTATTGAGTCAGTCAGGGATATTACCGCCCAGAAGGAGGCACAGCTGGCACTGAAGGAATCCCGGCAGCGGTTAATGGACATCATCGAGTTTCTCCCCGACGCCACGTTTATTATTGACCGCAAGGGAAGCATCATGGCCTGGAATCGGGCGATTGAGGTTCTGACTGGTGTCAAGGCGCAGGAGATGCTCGGTAAGGGAGATTACGAGTATTCGATTCCTTTCTATGGGGAGAGAAGGCTTATTCTGATCGATTTCGCCCTGCGGCCTGATCCTGAGCGTGAAAAATTCTATACATCCTTCCGGCGAGACGGGGATATCCTGATGGGCGAGGCCTATGTGCCGAGTCTGCGCTCCTCCAAGGCCTATCTTTCGACAACAGCCTCGGTTCTGCGTGACTCCAGGGGCGAAATCGTCGCGGCCATTGAATGCATTCGTGACGATACCAAACGCAAGGAGATGGAAGACGCGTTGCGAGTGAGTCAGAATCAGTTGGCCGTGGCTATGGATTTGTCGCGACTGGTCAAATGGGAGTTTGACCTTGCGACGGGCATGTTCACCTTCGACGATCAATTCTATGCGCTCTACGGCACCAGCGCCGAGCGGGAGGGGGGCTGCCTGATGCCTGCCGATAGGTATGTCCGGGAGTTCGTTCATCCTGAGGATGTCCAGCTTGTCGTTGATTCGATTGAGGGTGCGCTTGCCTCCACGGAACGCACAAGTTCCGGAGAGCTTGAGCACCGCATCGTGCGTCGTAATGGCGAAATCCGCGACATAGTCGTAAAGTTCAGGGCAATACGAGACCACAACGGGACCATCCTTAAAACCTACGGCGCGAACCAGGACATTACCGAACACAAACGCCTCGAAAATATGCTGCATCAACAGGCGCGCACCGACCAGATGACCGGCGTCAACAACCGGGGCTATTTTTTGGAATTGCTTGATGTGGAAATCGAACGAGCCCGTCGTTATGGTCGCTCCCTGTGCGTACTGATGCTTGACCTGGACCACTTCAAGTTGGTCAACGATACCCGGGGCCATGCTGCCGGTGATGAAGCCATACGAACCGTGACTCGCGTAATTCAATCAGTCGGGCTTCGGCAGAGTGACTTTTTAGGCAGGATAGGGGGCGAGGAATTTGCAGTTGCCTTGCCGGAAACCCATCTTCATGAAGCTGCCGATGCAGCAGAACGGGTACGTTCACAACTAGCTGTCACGCCCGTGAGTTACGCATCTACGAACTTTTTCATAACGGTCAGTATCGGCGTTTGCGACTATAGAGACGGGGATAGTCAGGAAACGCTGCTGCAACGTGCCGATCAGGCGATGTATCAAGCCAAGCAGACCGGGCGGAACCGGGTCTGTTGGGTCTCTTGATCGCATGCGGTTGTCGTTTTTTGGATATTTATTAAAAGAGGGGGCGTTGGTGGGATTTTCACAGCCGATAGCCGCTTCCATGTATCGACAGATCAATTGTATAAAAGGAGATCTACCCCATGCTTAAAATTTTTAGAATCATATTGTCTCTCCTGGCCGTTGCCCTCATGAGCTCCGCGCCTTTCGCCCAGGCCGAAGCCCCAAAGGTCCAAACTCAGGTGCCTGGCTATTACCGCCACCAGTTGGGCCAGTTTGAAATTACCGCCCTGTACGATGGCGCCATCGAGTTGGACACAAAGCTGTTGAAGAACACCAGCGCCGCCGATTTGAATCGTCTGCTGTCCCGTATGTTTGTCGGTAATCCCAAAATGCAGACAGCGGTGAACGCTTATCTGATCAACACCGGCAGTCACCTGGTGCTGGTCGATACCGGTGCCGCAAAGCTCTTCGGCCCTTCCCTGGGGTACGTGCTGCAGAACATGAAAGCTGCCGGCTATGAGCCTTCCCAGGTGGATACGGTTATTCTCACCCACCTGCATGGCGACCATATGGGCGGGTTGAACGACGCCAGCGGTCAGCCGCTCTTTTCGAAGGCCACAATTTTGGTCGCTCAGGCGGATAATGACTTTTGGTTATCGCAGAAGGTAGCTGATAAGGCGCCGACCAAAATGCAGCCTTATTTTAAAATGGCGCGCGACAGCGCGGCTCCGTATCTGGCCAGCAGCCAATGGAAAACCTTTACGGAAGGGAGTGTGCTGGTGCCTGGTATTCAGGCGGTCAAGGCCAACGGTCATACCCCTGGGCATACTGCTTATGCCGTTGAATCCGAAGGGCAAAAGCTGCTGATCTGGGGTGATCTGGTGCACGCCCATGCCGTACAATTTGCCCGGCCGGGTGTTTCCATTGAGTTCGACATCGACCAGCGACAGGCTATCGCTACCCGGAAGAGCATCATGAAAGCCATGGCAGCGAGCCAATCCCTGGTTGCCGGCATGCACCTGCCTTTTCCAGGTATCGGCCATGTCCGTGCGGATGGCAAGGGCAGCTACAGTTGGGTACCGATAGAGTTTGCGCCGCTGGCCAAGGTGGCAGGGCAATCATCGCAGGATAAACAACCGAAAATCGGCAATCATTGAGGTCCATGCTGGCACGATGCCTCCTCTGTGTATCGATACGACCACCTGCGCTGCTGCGGACCTTAGCTGACAGGGTGTATTGGCGTATGATGCCTGCGCCACCAAATCACTTTTTTCTGATGGGGTAATGTTCCGGCTGAGCATGTGCAAGCTGCGCATCTCGCCGCGCTCGATGACCTGTTTGCTAAGGTGCTTTCTGTGGCGGCCGTGTGTGCGATTTTGAAATAATTTTGAAAAAGAGAGAGTACTGACAATGATGGTTTCGGTCATCCTTGCCCATCCTCAAGAGGGCAGCTTCAATCATGCTCTTGCGCAGGCAGTGGTGGAACGGATAGCAGGCAATGGGCACACGGTTTTTTTCCATGATCTCTATAAAGAAGGGTTCGATCCGCTCCTGTTGAATGAAGAGATTGCCAGAGACGCACTGTTGCCAAGGAGCATCGCCCAGCACTGCAGAGAAATTGCCGAGGCTGACGGTATTATTGTGGTGCATCCAAACTGGTGGGGCCAACCCCCCGCTATCTTGAAAGGGTGGGTGGATAGGGTGATCCGCCCGGGGATTGCCTATGAGTTTGTGGAAGGTGATTCCGGAGGAGGGGTGCCGAAAGGATTGCTCAAGGCAAGTGTCGCTATCGTCTTCAATACATCCAACACGGAGACGGAAAGGGAAAAGGCGATTTTCGGGGACCCGCTTGAAACCATTTGGAAGAATTGTATTTTCGGCCTTTGCGGTGTGGAGAAGTTTTACCGCCGTATGTTTTCGGTTGTGGTTACCAGCTCAGAGAGGCAGCGCAACGAGTGGCTTGACGAAACCAGAAAAGACATCGATTCCTTTTTTGCAAAGAAATCCGATAACGCCTGAAAGGGCTCGTTGAGGGTATTCCCAAATGAACTTGGTTGTAAATTTGATAGAGAGAGAGGGATGGCTTATCGAGGCTATCCTTTTCGACGATTTTATGGAAAATTTCATGTCTATATCTTAGTTGCAGCGTTTTTGTACGGCTCGCTGCAACTGGTTGTGGTGGTAGGGCTTGAACTATTGTCAACTATACTTCTTAACTGCTGCCTCTATGGAGCTGCCAGCTTTGAATAGATCGTCGGGTACCATCACTGGACTAATATCAATGCTCGCGTTAAACGCGATGAACCATGGCTCGGCAATAGCTGGAATTTGGGAGGCATCTTGCATTTCGAGGAATAGATACCCCGTTCGTTTACCCTCTTCGGCTGTGAAATAAACGGCCTTAGGCTTCAAGTCTGCAAGTATAGATTGAATGGTTGTTCCAAGTTTTCCGGCCTTAGCTGCTGAATTCCCAGCCTCGACAGGTATATTAACTTTGACAAGAAATAGCATTGGGTCACCTCTCGGTAAATGGTGGATCGTGGCTCCTCTAGATGTCGCTGGCTTTTTTCCAGGACCCGATAGTTTGCAATATCCTAATGTGTTGAACTGTTTGTCTATTTTATGGAAAACCTAACCAGCATATCATGAATACACCCGCCCTTTCGTCTCTTAACAGAGATTCTGGGGCGGATGTGTATGGCATGATTCCTAATGTAATGAAAAGTTCATTTGCAAATGGTTCAATTTGTTTTTTAATGTCTGATTAATTCCGGATCGCAGAGATGTTCAGCCTCTGCCGACATGCTCCCGCAACCACTGCATACATAATTCATAGCCGTTAGTTGTTCCTCACAAACCTGGTCTGCTGGGGCACCGCAGAATTTACCGAGTTCCTCACTGGCTGGGTTGCAGAGGCTGCTGGAATTATCTGCGGTAATCCCGCAATTCTGACATGTGTAAGTCATGGCAATTCTCCTGTTGATAGGGCTATAATATAGGCTTTCTCCGTTACGATGAGCATTGGGGGTCGGTAATCTGACCAACACTTCACTCTTAAGATACATTGCAGTTCCTCACTTGGTTGCCTGTCGCAATTTAGCTGGAAACCTGCAGTAAAAATTAAGAGATGAGCATAACAATGTCAATGTTAGGAGCGCCAAAAAAAGAATGGATATTGTCTGATTATCCGATCTTGTATTTGATGCTGGAAAAATATTTAGCATATAAATACAACAAGATAAAAGTGGTCAGTGTGCTCTTTGACGGTAGACGGTTTCTGCCATGGAAAGGCTGAAAAGGAGGGGGGATGGCATCGAAAATATTGTGTTCTTTGCTGGTTATAGCCGGAATCTTCGGATGCACTCCAAATCACAATATTAAGAGCGAACCAAATACCTGACTTACTCAGAATTGCCAGGCAGGTAGGCTTGGGATAAAAAGTACTCAAGTGTCGCTGACAGTGTACCAGGATGGCTTAAAAGAACTGAAATGACAGGTCGCCAAGCGGTTGAGAATGCCTGATCTGTTTAGAGTGCACCTTCGATGTTTCATTGCTGGACGGCACTTGATCAGCACCCACAATACCAACCTAATAGTCGGTTTGACCCGTTATTCTATCATGCTGGTTTTAAAAATTTTTCGTCAAGACGTTCTTGTTCGCCTGCAAGATCTTTTTTTACTACCCGCCCCCCCCGTCGCGCCCTTCATCCATCCGTTGCTTGTCATCATCAGGCAATCATTCAAAACGTAATGAAACATCTGGAACCAGTTTGAGGAGAAACAAATGGCAAAATATGAGCAAGGCACAGCACCCGCAGTAATGTTTGAAAACGAAGACGTCATATTTGCATTCCGGAAAGGTAAGCTTGAACTCAAGGATGAGATGGTCCGTGCGAATGGCGGTAAACTTCACGATAAGTTGATCGCTGCTGGTGCAATTTGTATAGAGGATGGCCGACTTTAATGAACGATATTGCGACCTCGCTCATTGGGTATAATCCTAAGAAGATAACGCTTCCTCGACCGTTTGCAGAAGTTAACCAGGACCGGATGAAGGGCAGCGGTGGTCCTAGACCATCGGTATCTTCAACTTGGTTGTTTATAAGGTCTCCTTTTACACCAAACTTTAACAATTCAGCAAAACTAAAATAATTAAACTGGTGCAAGTGGATCTGGTCGTGATTCGACGATGTTTTTATGGCGGTGGGATAGAGGCAGGAGGCGCTTTTTAGGGGCAAACATTGTGGCCATTTTGACCAGGCGGAGAACGGAAAAAAATCTCCTCCTGGTCAAAATGGAAAAATTAGACCTTGAATTGTTTCATCAGGTTCTCCAGTTGGCCCGCCAGTTCGGACAGGCTGTGGGCGCTCTCCTGAACCTGGCCACTTCCATCTTTCACCAGGGTTGACTGCTGATTGATGCTGGCGATATCGCGAGTGATATCGCCGATAACCACTGTGCTCAGCGCCACATTCTCATTGACTTCGGCAATGCCCTGAGAAGCTTGGGAGATATTGCTGGCAATTTCGCTGGATGCGGCGGATTGTTCTTCCACCGCGGTGGCAATGCCATTGATGACGTTGTTGATTTCCACAATAACTGCGGAAATCTTCTCGATATCTTCCACCGTGGTGGTGGTGGTGGCCTGCATATCGTTGATCTGATTTTTGATGTCCACGGTGGCCGCGGCGGTCTGCCGGGCCAGTTCCTTGATCTCGTTGGCAACAACTGCAAATCCCTTACCCGCTTCGCCCGCTCGTGCCGCCTCAATGGTGGCGTTTAAGGCCAGCAGATTGGTCTGGTCGGAAATCTCGGTGATCGTCTCCGTCACCCTGCTGATCTTGCGGGCCGATTCGCCTAGAACTGCCATTTTCTCAGAGGCAAGCCGCGACTGTTTGACCGCGTTTTCAGAGATGGAGCGAGCCTTTTCGGCGCTCTGGGCGATTTCGTTGACCGTGGCCGTCATCTCCTCTGTGGAGGAGGCAACCATGTTGACATTGGCTGAAGATTGCTCCATGGCCGCCGAGACCGACTGAATATTGGTGCTCATCTCTTCGGTAGCTGTGGCAACGGTGCTGGCCTTGGCCGAAGTGTCGTTGGCTGCGGATGATAACTGCTTGGAGACGGCCGCCAGGTCGTTGGACGAAGTGGTCATCATGCTGGAACTGCCGATAATTTCCCTAATCATGGTCCCCAACTGTTCGACCATGGTATTGAGCGACGTGGCCATTAGGCCGATCTCGTCTTTCTGCTTGATGTCAATCTTGGTGGTGAAGTCACCTCTGGCCATGTTTACGGCCAAAACCGAGACTTTGTTTACTGGTGTGGTAATCGAGCGGACAATCAGAATAATGACAACACTGCTCAAAATCAGGGCAACAACCATCAAAGTGCCAATAAGCGTATTGGCTGTTTTGGTGTATTCGACGGTTTTTTTGCCACCTTCATTGGCCTGCATGATCTGGAACGCGACGAATTTGTCGACAGCTGTTATGTAGTTTTTTTGAGCTTCTCGGATCTCGCTGAGGAGCATCTTTTTGGCGGGATCGATCTGGCCTGTCTTGACCAGTTCCATATAAACGTCGGTGGCTTTGACGTAGATGGCGCGTAGGTCAATGACTTTCTTTAATATATCACCCTCTTCGCTGCCCTTCGTGACGATTTTGTCCAATTGTTCGAGAATATCAGCGATCGCCTTACGGCTTTGGGCGATCCGCTGCAATTCATCACTCTGGTGGTCCTTGTTATCGTCGATGAGGATATTGCGCAGGCCCCGGGCAATCAGATTGAGGTTATCCTTGATTTGATGCCCTTGCTCGGTCATCACCATGTCGTCAGTAACAATCTGATTGATTTCATTATGCAACGAGCTGATTGCTTTCATGGAATATCCGCCAACGATCATCATCAGTACCAGGACGATGCCAAATCCAAAGCTTAACCGTGCGCCGATTTTGAAATTCTTCAACATACTCCACTCCTTCTTGCTTTCATTTGTTAAACTTTATTTGGGGGGATCTTTGCGAGATGTATAATTATTTGTTGATTTTCCAGTAGGTTGTTTTTTTGCTAGGAATGGTTTTGGTGGGTTGCGCGTCTTGTTTGCTACCTGTTGATTGACGCACAATGCGCAGTCGTTGTCAAATTGTTATTTGCCGGAAAAGCACCTCTGCCAGTTAGTAAGGGCGGCTGAGGCTATGACGTCAAATCCGTTGCCGCGTTTCCCTACTAAAGCCTCGGCGAGATATGTCATCCCTGCAGATGTACCCGGAATAGCCGAGGTCCGGAAGGTGAGGCCGCTGGTCGTGATGGTTAGGGGTGCGTGGGTTCGGGTGGGTGCTTACTATAGTAACAGCTTTAACATGAAACAGTGAGCATTTGTTGTTCCAATAAAAACACAAGGAGTGAAACCCTTAATTATGCTCAAGCAAACAATAACACCGGCACCTGTATTGTATATCCCCCATGGCGGCGGTCCGTTACCGTTGCTGGGCGATTCGGATCATCACCTGCTAGTGGATTTTCTACAGCGGATCCCTTCTTCGCTCGGAAAGCCATCGGCAATCGTGTTGATCAGCGCCCACTGGGAACAGGAACAAGCGACCATTACCAGCGGGGCAACTCCTGAACTGATGTATGACTACTCCGGCTTTCCGGCGGCATCCTACCGGATACAATATCCCGCGCCCGGTGAACCGGCTTTAGCGAAGAAAATCTATGCAATCTTGCGGTCTGCCGGAATTGTCGCCCGTTTGGATGAACAGCGGGGATTCGATCACGGACTCTTCGTGCCGTTGAAAATCATGTATCCTGAAGCAGCGATTCCCTGCGTCCAGCTGTCACTGCTTGCCGGTCTCGATTCCAAGGACCACATCGCTCTAGGTAAGGCTTTGGCGCCCCTTCGCAATGAGGATATCCTTATTGTCGGCTCGGGCTTTTCCTTTCATAATCTCAGAGCTTTCTTTGCCGGCCCGTCCGGCATGCCGGATCAGCAAAACGAGGCCTTTAACGGGTGGTTGATTGCGACCTGCACAGATGAGCGGTTGTCCTTGGGTGAAAGGGAGAAGCGGTTGGTTGCATGGGAGAAGGCTCCGCATGCCCGCTACTGTCACCCCAGAGAAGAGCATTTGCTGCCTCTGCATGTCTGTTTTGGTATGGCGCAGGTAAATGCCCGGCTGGTCTTTGACCAAGAGGTGATGGGTAAAAAGGCCTGCGCCTTTCTCTGGTGAAAGGCGCAAGCTGGCGGCTTGGTTTTTACTGCAAATTTGCTTGCGTTTGTTGTTCGTGGAGAGGGGGGAGTCCCTCCCCTTAGGCATAGTGCCTGATAAGGGGAGGGAAGGGGATTTTTTTGATTACATCAGAAGGTGTAGGCCAGGCTGATGCCGCCAAAGACATTCGTCTTCACATTCGCCTCTTTCAGAACATCGTGGTCCAGGGAGTCTGAATAGTTGATGTTGGCGCTGACGCTGAAGGCATCGGTCACCGCGTATTTCGCTGAAGCGGTCAGAAGATAGTTAAAGAAGCCGGCATTGGCAGTGGGGTCAACGTTATAAAATCTGGCAAACTCTGCACCTGCGTAACCGATGGTGCCATTGAGCCCCAAGGTGGTTTTCGTGTTGAGACTGTAGGTGTAACCCAAGCCAGCGGTCAGGTAAAAATCTTTAACCTGGTCAAAGTCATAGTACAGCTTGGTGGAGACAGCAAAACCTGCTCCAAGATCGTAACCGAGACCGGCGAATAATTCAGTGGTGTTCGATATAGATTTTGCAACCCCGGGAGGATTGTTTGCGGGGTAGGTTGTCGGAAAGGTATAGGCGATAATGCCCACATTGGCATCAACAGCGCCCATCTTGAAGGCGTAAGAACCGGTCAGGTCAACTTCAGAAAACTTGTTTCTTTCAGCGTTGCCATCGTTATCGGCAACATCGTAATTGGCCCAGACGTTGACGCCAAATCCATTGGCGGACACATCCACGCTGGGCTGCAGGACAAATCCTTTGTTTGCAGTCATGCCGCGCCAAACATAGGCGGAATTGGCGTCAAGTGCTGTAGTGACTGTGGCTGCCGCCGATGCCTGGGTTGCTGCACCACCAGCGGCCAGCGCCACAAGTGCGGCCATTGAAAAAATACGTTTCATGTTCTCTCTCCTTTTTTTTAAAAAAAATTACCAAATTTGTGACAACACCATTGCTGCAAACATTGCTACAGTCAGGGTCGGGGAACAAGTGTGCCTCTCCGACCGCGCGAGGTGCTGCGCGTTTGTCTTCGTCAACGTCTCTTTGCATTTCCGGTGCCATTTTGTCTCGATCATTTTTTGTGCCAAATTATTAAGGAGATGCGAGATGGCCTCGGAGAGCGGTGTGTAAGTGCGGCAGGAGGATTGTTACATATTTATTATCTTTTTGTTCAAGAATAAACAAAAATGTAAACTTTGAACGCGAGTGTTGGGGTGCTGGGGTGGGGTGAAAGAGACGATGGTGCATGTTTGTACAATTAAACAATGCAAACAGGAGAGATGGCGCTCCTGATCGAAGTACAGGCTTATTTCTTTAACTCAATAAAGACCTCTACGTCTGGCCACCGTTTGGCGACCGGTTGCATCGACGGGCGGGCAATAACTTTGCAAAAGAGCTTGCTGTCGGTCGCGATCGATTCGAGATAAATCGGGCTAGTGAGAACTTCATCCGTCGTTTTATCCTCCTTGCTAACGGGTGTGGTCACGAGCACAGTCGCTGGGGTGACGGTTATTTTTTTTATTTTCAAGGAGCCGGGGAGCTTGCCGATAATCTGCGGTGTGATGGCTACATTTTTTTCAACCACTGCGGCAAGGGTCAATTTTAATTGTTGCGGGGAGGCGTCCAGCAGGGTTACCGCTTTGGGCAATCGTATGTTTTCGCTGGTTATTATGATCGTTTGGCTGCCCTTGGCCATTCTCGATAAATCGATTTTGACGCTGGGTGGATTGAGAGCAAGATTGTCGATCTCCGATTTGGGGCCGGTGAGATGCAGTTTGATTTCGTTCGCCTTCTCACCCACCAATACCAAGTCTTCCGCTGGTGTGGTGTAGTCGATGGTTACCGGTAGCACCCTTTCCACCACCTCGCGCTGCGAAACCATCAGGGTTGACCAGAAAACCACAGCAATGATAAGGCTGGCAGCGATTTGAAAGAGGGTTCTTTTGCGAATTTTGGGGACATTATCGCGACGGAGAAAACCCATATCCCGCTGATGGTTGACAATGGCTTTGGTAATGTCTTCCGCATTTCGTACCGGTCGCATTTCCCCGTTGCTGAACATCGATATTCTGCCCCGTTCTTCTGAGACCACCAGGGCCAGGGCGTCGGTCTGTTCAGCCAGGCCCATGGCCGCGTGATGACGGGTTCCATATTCTTCCGACAGCCTGGCGGATTGGGACATAGGGAGGCGGACACCGAACTGGGTCAGTTTATTGCCTTCAATGATCACCGCGCCATCGTGCCCAGGGGAATTCGGATCGAAAATGCTGAGTATTAACGGGGTGCTGGGTACAGCATTGAGCTGGTATCCGCCTGATATTTTGTCTTTGATGGGTTCTTTGCCCGGCAAGACGAGTATGGCGCCACATCGTTCTTGGGCGAGTTTGATCAGGCTTTCGGCAATCAGGGATTGGAGCAGGGTGTCATGATCCTTGAATCGATGGGGGGGGACCGTAACGGCTTTTTCCAGAACTTTACGCAGTTCCGGCTGGAAAATAACAATCAAGCCAAGGGCGGCGATATGGCTGACGTTCTGGTAAATCCATTCGATGCCTTTCAGGTGGAGGGCATTCGCCAGGATAAAGACGAGAAAGGCCAGAAGGATACCGGCCATGATTTTCCAGGTGCCGAGCCGAAGGAGGGTTCGGTAGAGGAAGAAGAGCCCGGCGCTGATCAGGATAATGTCGAGCAGGGCCCGCCACGAAAGTAATTCATATACCAGAGCAACAACGGGATGCCCCATGGGTCAATACCTTATTCCTAGAATGGGTTAATCGTGTTCAGTCGTGATGACCGTCGGCAGCGATGCATCGCGGTAAAGGGTGTATCGTTTCCGTCCGGAGTATGGTGGAGTCGGAAGAATTGAGGTGCTCATGGGACGGCTATGATTGTAAGGATGATTATAACAAAAACCAACCGTTGTTCGAGTAATATTTCCGGGTTATATTTCGACAGGCTCTCCTGGTTCCTGTCAGGAGCGATGAATTGATCAGAGGGGGACCGGTCTGGAGATGGAATGTGCCAATGGGCTGCAAGGGGAGCGTGTCGCAGGTTTTTTTTGCTGGAAAACCGGAATGACGAGATAATGTCAATAAGTTTGATCCGTTGAAGTGGTCGCAGGAGTTTTTCCGGGTGTGGAGCGAGCTTTTTCCTGCGTCGTTCCTGTGAAAAGAGCTTGATTTATTATTGTGCGCGGGTATTATTAGAGGTTATTGAAAAATGAATTTCTTTAGGAGAAAATATCATGGCCCGTAATTGTGAAATTTGTGGCAAAGGCCCCTCTACTGGGAATAATGTCAGCCACGCCCATAACAAGACCCGTCGGCGCTGGTTGCCCAATCTGCAGAGAGTCAGGACGGTTACCAGTAACGGCGGTACGTTGCATGTCAAGGTCTGTACTCGATGCATCCGTTCCGGAGCTATTGTCAAGCCTGCCTGAATCTGGTTTTTTTATTGCAAAGGCGAGTTGACCCGTTCATCTCGCCTTTTTTTTAATGCAGGCTTCATACGTTTTACTGATCCCGATTGTGCAGCGGAGTTGCAGATGAGCGAAGAACAAATCCGTTTTTTACCCTACGCAGAGGCGGTTCGTCTGGTTGCCGCCATTCAGGAAGAAGAAGATCTCGATGACCCGGATCATCGGATTCTTACCGTATATAGCCATCAGGAAAAAGAAATTTGCTGGTTTGATTTCGAGGAAGTCCTCCGTGATGCTGGCATTAAAAGTAATGATCCGGATGCCAAAGAGAAGGTGACGGGATACGTCATGCACCATATTCCCGACTGGGCCTTGGACATCTAATCCCCTTTTCCTTCCCTGATTTTCCTCAAAGTACTCCCCTTGGCATGCTTGGAGCTCCTTCCCCACCCAAGACATACCCTCCGTCCATTCTGAGAACCGTTCCAGTCAGAAAGTCAGCATCGCGCACGAGAAAAAGCACGGTCTGGGCGACCTCCTCGGGGGTTCCGGTTCGTTGCAGCAGGGTATGCGCAATGAGCGCCTGCTGTTGTTCTTCGGTGAGCAGTTGCCAACCTCTGGTGCCTGGTCCGTGTCTGGAATCAATCAGGCCGAGCATGATTTCGTTGACCCGGATGGACGGCGCCCCTATTCTTGCCCAGGTTTCGGTCAGTGAGGAAACCCCCCGGTTGGCAGCGGCATAACCGTCGTTAAACAACAGCCCGGCTGGGCCGGAACGGCCGACCAGTCCAGCGATCGACGAGAGATTGACCACCACAGCTTCCCGGCTCTGGCGCAGAAGGGGCAGGGACTGCTCGAAAACGAGCCATTTGGCGTGCAGGGTGGTTTCCATCTCCACTTGCCACTGCTCGCAGTTTACCTCCCGCTGATAGCCGCCGTGGAGTATCGGCATGCCGCCGCGTTCGATGTTGTTGACAAGAATATCCAGGCCACCGAGGTGTTCGCTGATCCGGGCCATGAGAAGGGTAACCTCTTTCGGCTCGCGAAGGTCGACCTGCATGGTGAGATGCGTGCCGTCCTGATCTCCGAATTCTTTTTCCATGGCCATAGCCGATTCGGGCCAGTCAAACCAGGGCAGTGCCAAACGGACACCATTGCTGGCGAGCGTTCTGGCGATGGCCAGACCGATACCGCGAGAGGCCCCGAGCACCAGGCCCTTTTTTCCGGCTATAATCATCTTGTCTCCCTCCTGTATGCACACTATACTTTGTGGACTATTCATATTTTCATACACCAATCCAAAGGGTTCGACAATGAAGCATGTATTCGCCCAGAGAGCATCCGGTACCATTTTGTCGCTGTTGGCTGTGTTTTTTTTCCTGGCATCGGTTGGTCATGCCGTTGGCGCCGAGCCTTCCTCCCCCCCTCCATCGGACTGCCTCACATTGGGGTGGCCCCAGGACCAGAGCGATCTAAAGCCCGACCCTGCTCTTGTTTTTGGCCGTTTAGCCAACGGGCTGCGGTATGTGTTGGTGGCCAACCGTGAACCCAAAAACCGGGTGGCGCTCTATCTCAACGTGCAGGCTGGTTCGCTCGGAGAAACGGACCAGCAAAAAGGGGTGGCGCATTATCTGGAGCACATGCTGTTCAACGGCACGACTCACTACCCTCCGGGAACGCTGGTTGAATATTTTCAGTCGATCGGTATGGGCTTTGGGGGCGACACCAACGCCCATACCGGGTTTGACGAGACCGTCTATAATCTGATGTTGCCCTCGGGTGAACCGAAGGTTCTGGCCGATGGGTTCAAGGTCCTGGCCGACTACGCCCGAGGGGCGCTTCTGCTCCAGTCCGAGGTGGATCGGGAACGGGGCGTCATTCTGGCGGAAAAACTCAGTCGCGATTCCGCAGCAGCGCGGGTGTCGAAAAAGCAGATGCAGTTTGATTTTTCCGGAACCCTGGCGGCGGAACGTGTTCCTATCGGTACCGAGGAGGTGATCCGGGCGGCTGACAGCCCATTGCTCCGTTCCTATTATGACCGTTGGTATCGGCCGGAAAACATGATCGTCGTTGCTGTCGGCGACATGGAGCCGAAAGAGGCGGAACGTCTCCTGGAACACCATTTTGCTGGCCTGCAAGGTGTTGGGAAAATCGGTGGTTGCGCCGATTTTGGTGCAGTCAAAGAAGCGGGCACCGATATCCTTTTTTTTCCCGATCCGGAACTCGGATACACTGGTCTGGCCTTGACGACAGTTTTTAATTCGCAGCCCAGGGTCGATACCCTGGCCTTGGAGTTGGAACAGCTCCGGCAGTATGTTGCGGTTGCCTTACTTACCAACCGTCTGCAGAAGCTGGAACAGCGACCAGGCAGCCCGATTGCCCAGCCTAAGGCACAGACCGGTATTTTCTTCCAGCGCGCCGGCTATGCCACCCTTGCCGCTCGGACCGAGACCGGCAGATGGCAGGAGGGGTTGGCTCTGTTGCAGGCCACCTTGGCGCAGGCGCTGCAGGACGGCTTCACCGAAACCGAACTGATCCGGGGGAAACAGGAGGTCGCCGCTTTTCTGGAAAGGGAGGCGCAGACCGCACCAACCCGTGACAGCCGGAAAATCGCCGAAGATATTATCCGCAAGCTCAACAGCAATGAAGTCGTCCTTTCTCCAGCCCAGGAGATGACCCTGTATCGGCCGGTATTAGAGAAGATGCCCCTTGCTGAGGTCAATGACGCTCTCCGGCAGTTGTGGAGCCGGTCGAGAAGGTTGGTCGAGGTGGTGGGGGCGGTCGATCCGACCCTGGCCAAGGGGCAGGCTGAAGAACAAATACGGCAGATCTATCTTGCCAACCAGGCCAAATCAGTCACGCCCTGGGTGGAGGAACAGCGCGTTGCGTTCCCCTATCTGCCGCCCCCGCCTGTTCCTGGTGAGATCGTCGAACATACCAGCCACCCAGACATCGGCGTGGAAACCTATGTCTTGAAAGGAGGGGTGCGTCTCAACTGCAAGGCGACTGATTTTCAGGCAAACCAGGTGCTGCTTTCCGTGCAGTTCGGTAAGGGTAAACAGGCGGAGCCGGTGGATGGGCTCGCCATACTCTCTGAATCCGTGGTTAAGGAGAGCGGGCTCGGAAAGCTGACCCGCGATCAATTGGAAGAGGCATTGTCCGGGACCAATGTGGCGCTGGATTTTCGAGTGGGACCGGAGAGCTTTTCGCTGACCGGCACAGGTCTTGGCAAAGAACTTGAGCTGCTGTTGCAGCTGGTCTATGGCCGTCTGCATGATCCGGCTTTTCGTCCCGAGGCCTTTCGCCGCAGCCGGGAGACTCTGCATCGGATGTATGATCAGTTAGTGAATTCGGTGGAAGGGATACAACAACTGCAAGGGGAACGGTTTCTGGCGGGTTCCAGCCGGGAATACGGCCTGGCCTCCTGGGAGCAGATGGAAAAACTGGGTTTGGATCAGATCACTGATTGGCTGACACCGGCATTTGTCCGGGAACCGCTGGAAATCAACATTGTTGGCGATATCGACCCCAAAGAGGTGGTGCAGCTGGTTGCCAAATATTTCGGCAGTGAGCAGCGGCAGGAAGAAGAGGCCTCGCCCAGCCAGCCGATTGAGTTCCCTGCCGGTGAACAGCGTCTGCTGCCCGTGACCAGTTCCATAGACAAGGCGCTGCTCACCGTTGCCTGGCGGACCAGCGATTACTGGGATATTGGTCGGACCAGACGGCTCAATCTGCTGGCTGCCGTCCTTGACGATCGCCTGCGGGTAAAGATCCGGGATGAACTGGGAGCGACGTACTCACCCCAGGTGTCCAGCCTGCCTAGTCGTGCCCATGCGGGGTTCGGTCTGTTGAAGAGCAGCCTGACCGTTGCTCCTGATCAGGCTCAGCCTCTCGCCAAGGTGATCAAGGAGGTGGCAGCGGCCCTGGGTAGCAAAGGGGTTACTCAGGATGAATTGCACCGGGCGCTTGAGCCGACCCTGACCTCGATCAAGGATATTAAACGCAATAACCGGTATTGGCTTGAGTCGGTGTTGAATCTTTCCAGCCGTCATCCGCAACAGTTACAATGGCCGCTTACTATTAGCGAGGGTTTTGCTGGAATTACCGCCGATGAATTGACCGTACTGGCGGCCCGGTATCTGCTGGAATCCCAGGCGGCAACCGTGATTGTCACTCCTAACGGAAAGAAATAAGAGCGGGCGTTTTCTTGTTCCAATCCTCTCCGCACCGGCGAATAGGGCTGGTCTCGATTTCCTATCCGGCCAGCCAGATGGCGATATTCTGCGCCTGATTCAGGGTTTTGTCGGAAACACCCTTGATCAGGCTTTTGCTGCCGTCCCGGTTGCGGCGACCGATGACGATGGTGCCGCAGTTATGCTGTTTTGCCTGCCGCAAGAGATCGGCACTGACATCAAGGTGTATCTGGGTGGGTAACTGGGTGATGCGGTGCCGGGCAATGCCGTTATCCACCAGCAGCTGGGCGTGGGCAAAGAACAGAAAGTTGTCGAGATCGAGATACTGGTCGCACCACGATCGGCCCCACTGTTCATGGAAGGCTTCGGCCTTGGCTGGCTGCTGTTTGCCGAAGACGCTGTTGGAATGGTAGAGACAAATCTCCGCATTGGAATGATCTTTGAGGATAAACGCCAGATGATCCGCTGCCATCAGTGAGGCGGGTTGGCTCTGCACCGCGAGGAGAAAGCGGTTGGAGGTGACGTTGCCGTCAACGATCCACAAGGGAAGGTTGTGGCATTTTTCAACCAGTTCACCCGAGGTACTCCCGAAAAACATATTGCCCATAGCCCCCAGGCCGCGTCTGCCGATCAGCAAACTATCATAGTTGCCCCGCTTCGCCTCCTCGCGAATAGTGGCGCTAATCCCGGAGGCTACTCGCACCTGGGAGTTAATTTTTTCTTTGGCAAAGCCGTTGCGAATCAGCCGGTCTTCTGCCTCTTTCAAGTGTTTGTTGGCAAGGTGGGATTGTTTTTCCGATGCGGGTGATTGGGTGCGGTACGGATCGACATCGAACATCCAATCCTTTCCCGCTCCTCCTGCCGAGACCACGCTGAGCAGGTGGATAGAGAGGTCGTGGCCCGAGCCGAAAAGTTTCGCGAGATAATCAAGGCTGTTGCAGCTGTACACAGAACCGTCGATAGCAACCAATACGGTTTTTTCCATCTGTTCCTCCTCGGTTGTTTTGGGGGAGCCCCGCCCTTGCGCAAATGCGTTTGTCGCTGAAGTTTACATTGTTATAATATAATACAAAATCGTCACAAAGGCTATGCTGATGGCTCGGAAACCTTGGCTGAACAAAATCAGTTCAGCCGCTATGACCGGTTTGAAGATGCCGGCGTAATAGGGATACTGGTGGCGTATAGCCCGGATCGGGGATGACAGAATATTGCCGATTAGCAGGACGAGCACAATTTCGCGTATGTTCATGGAGCCGTTGGCAAGGAGCGATCCGGCTGCGGCCAGCCCGGCGGTGAATTCGGCGGCCATCTGGAAGGTAAGGATGGACAGGGCTTGGGGAGAGAGCCAGGCCAGCCAGGAGAGATGCTGGGCCATGAACCGTTCAGCGGCAGTGAAAAAGCCGGCTTCGGCGAGGTAGTAAAAAAAGATGTAAATCGGTACGGTGTAAATGATAATCTTGCGGATGCGCCGTTTGAACCGTTTCATGGTATTCTGCAAGGCGGAACGGAAAGGATGAGACGGGTCAGCGGGCAGCTCCGTCTGTACCACCTCTGTGTTGGCGGCAGGCAGCAACAGCCGGCCCAGCAGGGCGATGCACAGGGTGCGCACAATGGCGGCGCTGATGGTCAGCCCGATGTAGATGAAGGCGGCACCCTTGATGATCGGCACGGCGATGAAAAATGTTGTTGGCAGGTGGAGAAAGTTGGCTGGCAGGCTGTTGAACAGGTTGGCTAGGACCAGTTCTTTGCGACTCAACTGCTTTTTATCGTACCCCTCCGCCAGCATGGTGTTGGCGGCTATTCCTGAAAAGAAACAGAGGGAAAAGGAGGCCCCGGTGAGCGGCGACAGGTGGCCGAACCGAGTTAATGGCTGGGCGACAATTGCCATCTTCCTTGTCCAGTTGAGCGATTCGATGAACAGGGCCGCCAGCAGCCCGATCGCGAGAAAGAGGAGCAGGCGCAGCAGCGGCCAGCCGAGGTGAAGCCAGAGATGGATGAGTGTGTCGTGTGTTATCATGGGGTATGCGGTTTTGCCCTTTTTTGCCTAACAGTCTATCGTCTAAACAACCTATCAACTTAATAACCTGAATTATGAGGCTGCACTATATAGCGAAAATTGCAGAGAGCAAGGGGGCAGTGTGAAACGGATCATAACAACCGAGAAAATTTCGCTGGTTCTCTGGCTGGACCAGCTGGAGGGAGAGGTCCTTGCGCAGGCCAGGAACCTGGCCAACTTGCCCTGCGCCTTTCACCATGTCGCCATCATGGCTGACGCCCATGTCGGTTACGGCATGCCGATCGGTGGGGTCTTGGCCACAACCGGGGCAGTTATCCCTAACGGGGTTGGGGTTGATATCGGTTGCGGCATGCGGGCGGTGCGCACTGGCTTGACCGATGTAGACCCGAAGCAACTCAGCAAGATTATTGCCGACCTGCGTGCCGCTATCCCTCTGGGGTTTAAACATCACAGCACCCCGCGGTCCGTGCAGGCACTGCCCGATCCCAGCGCACTGGAGGGGGCGCTGCCGGTGGTGGCCGCGGAGTTTGACAGTGCCCGCAAGCAGATCGGGACTCTCGGAGGCGGCAATCACTTTATCGAGATCCAGCAGGGCAGTGATAACCGGATTTGGCTGATGGTCCATTCCGGCAGCAGGAACATCGGCTACAAAGTGGCTGATTTTTATAACAAGCTAGCGGTCAAATTGGCCAAGACAGCGAAGAAAGATGTGGTGCCCAAGGAGTGGCAGTTGGCGGTTCTGCCGGTTGTGTCTGCGGAGGGCTGGCAGTATCTGCAGGAAATGGCATACTGCGTCGCCTTTGCCCGCGCCAACCGTCGGGAGATGATGGCCGTGGTGGAGGAGGTCGTTGCCGAGGTCACCGGCTGTGGCCAGTTCGAGGAGGCCCTTGATGTCGCCCATAACTATGCTGCTCGGGAGATCCATTTTGACCGGGAGGTCTGGGTGCATCGCAAGGGGGCCACTCGCGCCTTCGCCGGTGAATACGGCATTATTCCAGGGTCTCAGGGCAGCCGCAGCTATATTGTCCGGGGGCTGGGCAATCCGCAATCGTTCATGTCCTGCTCCCACGGAGCCGGCCGCGTCCTCGGCAGGAAGGAGGCCCAGCGTGTCCTCAATCTGCGGGAGGAGATCGGTAAACTCGATGCCCAGCATATCCTCCACTCCATCCGGCATCGCAATGATTTGGAGGAGGCGCCGGGGGTCTACAAGGATATCGGCGAGGTTATCGCCAATCAGCACGACCTGATAGAGGTCGTGGTGGAGCTGCAGCCCCTGGCTGTTCTCAAGGGATGAGATGGCCCCCCCCTCTCCATAATGCTGGAGAATCGATGGTTCTTTCGTTCCTACGCTCTGCGCAGGAACGTCTGAATACGTTTATCGGAAGGTAGTGGTCGATCCCGGCAGTAGGCAATGGGCATACAGGCGGCCTGGGTCGCTGCCCTGAAGCAGGAAGTCGAATTGATCGACCAGCGGTCGGCGCAGCAGGGCCGGGAACAGTGATGCGTTGACGAGTCGGGTCGCCAGGGCCTCAACCGGCTGCTCAATACGCTTGAAACGTTCACGTAAGGTGTCGTGGGTCAAATCGATAAAATACCCGTTTTCTTTCGGGACATGCGCCAATCTCCCGGCCTCGGCTATGGCATCTTCCAGGTTGCCGAGTTTATCGACCAGCCGCAGGTTGAGCGCGGTTGCGCCATCCCAGACCCGCCCCTCGGCGATTTTCTCCACTTCTGCAACCGTCATCTTGCGTCCCTTGGCAACAATTTCGAGAAACTGCTTGTACCCGTGCTCGACATCCATCTGAAACGCAGCGGCTTCTTCGCGGCTCATGGCCATGGTGAGATTGCCGAAGTGGGCAATGTCGGTTGTGCCGACGCCATCGCTGTGAATGCCGATTTTGGCCAGCGTCTTTTCTACCGAGGGCATGGCCCCGAAAATGCCGATGGAGCCGGTGAGGGTGACCGGCGACGCCACGATCGAATCAGCATCGGCCGCCAGCCAGTAGCCGCCGGAGGCTGCCATCGCCCCCATGGAGACGACGACGATTTTCCCTTCCTGTTTGGCAAGCAGCAGTTCCTGGCGGATCAGTTCAGAGGCGAAGGCACTGCCACCGCCGGTGCTGATGCGCAGAACAATGGCCTTGATCCGTTTGTCCTGCCGCGCCTTGCGAATGCGTTTGATCAGATCGTCGGAACCGATCTGGCCGACCGTGTCCTTGCCGTACATGATATTGCCGGAGGCGGCGATGATGCCGATCAGGTCTTTCTTGCCGCTGGCATCGCAATAGGAGGGGGTAACGGTCTGGAGATAGTCCTGGAAACCGATGTGGTTATACCCGCTTTTATCGGTGGAAGGGCCGACCATCTCCTTGAGCATCTGCTCCATTTCCTGATGGGTTTTCAGGCCATCCACCAGGCCGGTGGCCAGGGCCAGTTGACTGCGGTCGCCACCCACCGAGGCCAGCTGCGACACGAGCTTGTTGATATTTTCGTTGAGGATTGCCACCTCGATCTTCCGGTGATCGGCGATATCGGCACAGTAGGCCTTCCACAGATTGCCGAGCCAGAGCTTGTTGGCCTCCTTGTCCTCGGGCGACATGTCGTTACGAAGAAAAGGCTCCACCGCCGACTTGAAGGTGCCGACTCGGAAGACATGGAAATTGATCGCCAGTTTATCGAGCATTTCCTGCATGTAGAGCCGGAAAACCCCAAAACCATGAACATCGACCGTCCCCATGGGGTGGAGATAAATCTTGTCGGCCCAGGAGGCCAGGTAATACTGGGCCTGATTAAAGGTGTCGCCGACGGCAATGACCTTTTTGCCCGTCTGCTTGAAGGCATCTATCGACGCACCGATGGTCCTGATCTGCTCAAGGCTGGCATCTCCCATGCGGTTGGGATTGATGACCAGCAGCTTAATCCGTTTATCATCGGCAGCCGTTTCGATGGTGTCGATGATATCCTGGAGAAAGGTCTCGCCGTGCAGCGGGACACCGGCCAGGTTGTTGAAAATTTTCGCCACCGGATCCATGGGGGATCGTTCTTCAACGAGGTCACCTTCAAGGGCGAGCACCAGGGCGCTCCCTGTCGGGACGTTGACCTTGGGCGTGTAAAAGAGCACGGTGATCAACATCATAACAAAGCCCAGGAACAGCAGGTTGGAAAGAACCGTGATGCCTGAACTGAGGAATTTCCACAGCCAGACGAGTGGGAGGAAGAGCATGCGAAAAAACCGTTTCATCGGACGTCCTCCCAGAGGGCGGTGAATGGTGGGAGGAAAAGTGAGTGTGATATCATGGGGGTGCCTCGTGATTTAGGGATGGAGCTGGTGTGTGCTGTCCGGCGTTTATGCGTCCGGGCCGGCTGCCGCCTGTCTTAGGCTGTTCGGCAGGCCGCCATCATACCACGATTATCCGGCAACAGGAATCTTCGTTTAGTTCTTTCTCTTGTTCCCGTGCGCCGCATGAAAACAAGAGAAAGAACTATCATTAAAAAAGAAAATCACCGAAAATACTAAAACTAGTACCTTGGTCCAATAGACGAGGACCCGCCAGGGCTCTATCATGGTAGCACAATCAAGAAATATTATATTCTGGAACCACAACCAATATTCTTTATCGAGCGAGGGATCACATGACCACTCAACACATGCAACCTATTGGCAAGGCCTTCATCGTTTATGGCACAGTCAAGGCAGTTTCCGCCGCCGGTATTGAACGGATATTGACCCCCAACAGTGTCATTTACGCGAACGAACGGATTGTCACCGGCACCGATGGCAGCATCTCAATTACTCTTGCCGATAATCACGGTCATCTCGAGTTGGGCCGGATGTCCGATGTGTTGATGGACGAGGATATCTACGGCGGACATGGCGGACAGGGTGCCGGACATGAGGGCGCAACGGATACCGTTGCCCAGGTAGCTGATATTCAAGCAGCGTTGCAGAATAATGAGAATTTCGATCCCACCACCGGTTTACCGGCCCCAGCGGCGGGACCTGGTGTTGTGGGGGCACCGGGCGGCGGCGGTGCTGGCGGCGGCAGACATATCGTAGTCTTTGACTCCAATAATTTACAGGTGACACCTGATTCAGGCGCGGAAACCAAGGGGATTACCCATAACTTTCTTGCTCCTCCTCCTGGTGCACTTCCGTTGGCAGCAGAAGTGCCGCCAGTAGGTACGGATCCTGCTGCCAGCACTGTTGAGCGAATCGTTGATGAGGCCAATCTGCAAGGTGGTACACATCCAGACAACGCAGCGTTGACCACCAGCGGCACCTTGGCCGATCTGGGCGTGAATTTCGGCACAGATGCTTCAGGCACCCTTACTTTTGGTAGCCAGGGAAGCATTGTCATTGATGGAAATGCTGGACATGCACTCACCCTCCATAGTGCTTATGGAAACCTGACCATCGATGGTACCGGCGCTTGGCATTACACCTTAACCGATCATGCTCCTCATACAAATCCTGCGGCGACAGGTTCTGCTGATCAGCTCAGCGATCTTTTTCCTTTTTCTGTTACCAACTCCACCGGAACCGCAAGCGGCAGTGTCTTGATTCATATTTACGATGATGGTCCGAGCGTTGCTGTCACGGTCTCCGGTGACAGCGGGAGTTTGACAACCAATGATGCTGCAGCGGTCCTGACGTCTGCCGGGGATGTATCCACGCATGACTTCAGCGGCTTGTTTACCGCAACTCCG
>TBL_comb47_HYPODRAFT_10000354_pt1 | contig 60920 bp, 47 predicted proteins | sample TroBogypolimnion_40_FD_10682 | JGI IMG/M metagenome (IMG submission 10682)
TGACAGGTGTGTGCAAATCTCCGAGTACCTGCTTGCTGCAAGCGGCGTAGGAGTAGATTTTTGGAATATTCATTGATCTTTTGGTATTAATGCAATTTTAAAATGAAAAGTGAAAAATGAAAAGTGAAAAATGAAAAGTGAAAAATGAAAAGTGATAGACCTACCACACCTGGAGAAACTCATATCTCATATCTCATGTCTCATATCTTATGACTCTTAACTCTACACTCTTAACTCTTAACTCTTAACTCTTAACTCTTAACTCTTAACTCTTAACTCTTAACTCTTAACTCTTAACTCTTAACTCTTAACTCTTATATACGTGTCCATATCCTTGTCTCCTCTTCCCGATAGGGTAAGGACCACCAAATCTGTCGGTTTGAAATTGACTTTGGAGAGTGCACCGAGGGCGTGTGCCGACTCGAGGGCCGGGATGATGCCTTCCAGTTGGGTCAGTTCAAAGGCCGCTTGCAGGGCTTCATCGTCGTTCACGGCCAGGATGGTTGCTCTTCCGGTGGCGGCGAGGTGTGCGTGCATCGGACCGATGCCTGGGTAATCCAGTCCTGCGGAGATGGAGTAGGGCTCTTCGATCTGCCCGTCCTCACTTTGCATCACCAGCGATTTGGTGCCGTGCAGGATTCCGACTTTCCCCAATTGAATGGTTGCGGCACTCTGACCGGAGTCGATACCCAGTCCGCCGGCTTCGGCAAGAACTATTTTCACCTCTTCATTGTCCAGATAATGGTAAATAGTTCCGGCTGCATTGCTGCCACCGCCCACACAGGCGATCAGGTAATCGGGATAATCGCGTCCCTCCTTGACCAGCAGCTGTTTTTTTATTTCTGCGCTGATGACAGACTGCAATCTGGCCACCATGTCCGGGTAGGGGTGAGGGCCAACCGTTGAACCGATGATGTAATAGGTATCCGAAGGGTTGCAGCACCAGTCGCGGATCGCCTCGTTGGTGGCGTCCTTCAGGGTCATGTTGCCGGAAGTTACCGGACGAACCTCTGCTCCCAGCATCTTCATTTTTTGGACATTGACATGTTGGCGAGCCACGTCTGTTTTTCCCATGTAGACCACGCAGGTCATGTTCATCAGCGCACAGACCGTAGCAGTTGCGACCCCGTGCTGACCGGCGCCGGTCTCGGCGATGATCCTGGTTTTGCCCATCTGGCGGGCCAGCAGGATCTGGCCGATGGTGTTGTTGATCTTGTGGGCACCCGTATGGTTGAGATCTTCCCGCTTGAGGTAGATCTTGCAACCATATTTGGTACTCAGCCTGTTGGCAAGGTAGAGCGGAGAGGGACGTCCGACATAATCCTCCAGCAACTGGTCGAACTCTTTTTTGAACTCCTCACTTTCGATGAATTTCAAATAATTCGACTGCAGTTCATGTACACATTTGTGAAGAATTTCGGGGATGTAGGCCCCTCCGAATTCTCCGTAATATCCATCCATATCTGCCTGATAGCTATTCATAGGTTATAATCAATTAATGTTCATTTTTCTAAAAGTGACCAAAGTGAACCAAAGATCCTGAAGTGCCTAAAGTGCTTTGGTCCGATCTTAATAATCTTATCTCAAATCTTATCTCTCCTGTCTTATCTCTGATGACTTGTTTCTCGTACCAAACGAAAAGAGGCCTGCCGCAGGTGCGACAGGCCTCTTTTTTGTTTGTATGAAATGGGTAAATGCAGGCGCTGCTTCCTTACGACTTTTGAAAGTTACAAGTGAGCCACCACCAATATGTATTTACCAAACGTTGCATGTAAAAAGAATTAATGGTGGCAAATCTATTCATTTTTTTCAAAGCACCCCTCTATTTTGAAAATATTTTCATAAAAAACTTATTATTATTCGTCATTGTTCGTTTTTTTGATAAAAAAATCCTAACTTTCTACGTAAATATCCCGGGTTTTAGCGTTGCATCTAGAACGAAGGTATTTCCTCGCATCTGAATATTTACCCTTACTATTTATTCCGATGAAATTCATTTACTGTCTGATGTTTTCGCTCTTTCTGGGAAGCTGTCTCACGGTTTCCAGGGAGCAAGGAAGGATGGTCCGGCAATTTGCCAAAAGCACGGAGAATTTCTCCGTTTTCCCCTTGAAAATTGGTAGTGAACTGGCCTGCATCCGGGAAGGCAGGGGAATTTACTATGCCAATTCTCTGACCGAACCCCTTCTACACCTGGCTGAGTTGGATGCCATTTTCAAGGAGCGGATGAACGACGACAGACTTCCCGGTAGGGTCGGAGTCGCCTTTAAAGTATTGGATCGCTACGCCGACGGACTCCTCCAGCTCACCTCTGATGCCCCTTTTACCGCCAGGAGTCGGTGTATGGTTCGATTTGGGAGTGAAATGGATACGCTGGTAGGCAAATACAACCAAGTATCTGAGGGTCACCATCTGCCTGCCGGAATCGGAACGGCATTTGCCGCAATTGTGGCTGAGGGAACCAATCACTTCCTGGCAGGGAGGCAGTACCAGCTGCTGAGGAGATATGTCATTGGGGCGGATACGCTCGTCTCCTCTGTTTGCGCAGAGATGTTGAGCTGGCTCTCCTCTGAAACACTTCGGCAACTGATACAAAATGAGGAGACAGGCATCCATGAAAGTTTCAGGTTTTTCTTTACCAAACGATCGCAGCCAACGATCGAATGCGACCGGGACTATCTGGATTTGATGAAGCGGGTGGAGAACCTGAATTCTTTGAGATTGCAAACCATGAGTGCCGTCCGGGATCTGGCCGTTGTGCACAGGAAGCTTGCGGAAGCCTTGTCCGGGAAACGAACGCTGCAGGAGACCATTGAGCAGCTTACCACTTTTTATTCGGAGATGGAGCATCTTCGGAATCTTTTTGACACATTAAAGCATCCAAAATACAACTGACGAAAGATGCAAAAAGAGTTGACTTTATCGGAGATTCGATTGGCGCAGGAGGAAATTGCCACCTCCCTGTCGGTGGATGGACTGGACAGATCCATGGTAGTACACCTGGAACAGACCTCTTTTCACCTGCGAAACCTGGAGAGGTTGTTGGTTGCAGCGATGGAGAAGGAGCTGATCGGTGAACTTAAGAAGGAGTCTCTTGCCCTGAATGCCGTGACAGAGGAGATGGCCAGGGCAGCCGTGCAACTGTCGGTACTGACAGGAGTGCTCCGCAAAGTGGTGAAAATGGTGGGACAGATCATAGACATGCTGGAGATTGCCGGTTGAAGGTCAGCAGCAATCGTCAGCCATAGCGGAAAGGGTAAGTGGTCTTGGACGAGAGTTATCTTCAGTAAAAACTGTAAGATCAGATCTGGACATGCAAATATTATACTTCCAGATGGCGGGTGATTCGCAATTTTTCTTTTCATTTGCACGATCAATCCTGTCGCAAAGCGGAAGGTGAAGCGAGGGATTGAGGATTAGTCTCATGATGTAGCTCAATTCCAGTGAAAATTCTGAATCTTTTGAAACCGGCTGTTCCCAAGCGGGCCCTGCTTTTTGTGGCGGCCATAGTTTGGACATTTGCCGGGTCCATGTTGCTCTACAAGGGCTATAAAATGCTTGGCACCGATCATGGCTTTCTCTGGTTGAAGCTGATTTTCGTGCTGCTTGGCGGTATCCTCTTTTATTGGAAACTCTTTTCAAAACTATCCTTGAAGCATACCCTTCGGATTTTGAAAATGAGTGAGGCCTATCCCTGCTTCTTCTCCTTTTTCAATTTCAGAAGCTACCTGGTGATGTGTTTCATGATTTCCATGGGCATAACCTTGCGCACCACTGGCTGGGTTCCGATGGGTTATCTCGCATTTCTTTACCTGATGATGTCTGTCCCGTTGTTGCTCTCCTCCGTGCGTTTTTATTATACCGGAATTTTCTACAGAAAATACCTGGTCATTTCGGTTCAGGATTAGGCCGGAGGATGTCCCAGGGCCGGAAGGGTCGGGGACAGGGTTGGTGTTCAGGGGATGACCACAATTGTCTATTTTAGCATCTTCATACTATTTTTTAACTACTGCATCTTTTTAACTACTACATCAGGAATGAAACCAAAAATTCTCGTTATTGCCGCCATTCCCAAAAAGGGGCTGGAAGAACTTGCGAAGCATTGTGATTTGATTTATCCGACGGAGAGCTTCATGTTTTCCGATGAGGAGATCCAGGAACACATCCGTCAGGCAGACGGCGTTCTGGCCGTTTTCACACGACCCCTTACCGCCGCGATGTTACAGGAATCTACAAAGCTTAAAATTGTGGCCAATTTTGGCGTAGGGTACAACAACATCGATGTGGCCAAGGCCAATGAGATGGGGATTGTTGTCTGCAATACGCCCAATGCGGTGACGGAACCGACGCAGAAATGGCCTTTGGCCTTTTGCTGTCGCTCACGCGAAACATTGCACTTACTGACAGGGGACTACGCACAAATCCGGACTTCAAATGGGGGATGATGGAGAACCTGGGTACCGGTATCTATGGAAAAACCGTCGGAATCGTCGGGATGGGCCGGATTGGTCAGGCTTTTGCCCGAAGGGCGATTGCGTCCGGTATGAAGGTGATCTATTACAATCGGACCAGATTGCCGGAGGAGACAGAAAAAAAGTATGGCTGCGAGCGGGTCGGCTTTCAGGAGTTGCTGGAGCGTGCGGATGTCATTTCCCTGCATTGTCCGCTGACGGAAGAGACTCACCACCTGATCGGTGAAGCCGCTATAAACCGGATGAGAAAGGGAGCCATCCTGCTGAATACGGCGCGGGGACCTGTGATTGACGAAAAAATGCTGGTGAAATACCTGCAGAATGGAAAACTGGGCGGAGCCGGACTCGATGTGTTCGAGGCGGAGCCTGTCATCACACCCGAACTATTTGCCCTTGACAACGTGGTGCTCACACCGCACAATGCCACCGGGACCATCGATACGCGGATCGAAATCGCCCGGGAAGCAGCGGAAAATATCCTGAGGTATTTCGATGGAAGAAAAGATATTTCGATTGTCAATCCGGTGGTCTGGGAAAAATAGATCAGATACAGCCGCAAACGAATCCTTCGGCAAGGCCTTCCTGAAGGGAAGATATGACATTTTGCTCTGCTGCACTGCCATTGCATAATTCGCAGACAGGCAGGTTTACAGTTGTATTCGTGGTCATTGCTGCATCTGTTTGACCACAAACGAAGCATTGTTCAAAGCAATCAGCCATGAGGCAAAGATAAATTTATTGGCTGAAAGTTCTCTTTTTCCGTCCGGCTGGTTTCTAAAAAAATATACTGCTTTTTCTCCCGGATAAACCACTGATTTGATTTACTGCTTTTCAAAATATTCTACCTTTGAAAAAATTAACAACTTACCAAAATGAATCGACCATTCAACTATTACAAAAATCTCATGCTCTCTTCACTCTTTTTGCTCATCTCCCTCCCGGGAATTTCAAAAAGCACGCTGACGGCGCTAAAATGCGATTATCACGTGAATCCAATCGGAATCGATGTTGCACAACCCAGGTTCAGCTGGCAGATTGTCACTGCCGAGAACAACTTTGTGCAGCAAGCTTATGAAATTCGCGTAGCCGAATCCCCGGAGAAGCTCTCCCAGGGGAGCAAACTAATCTGGGGTTCAGGAAAAGTAAACTCCTCAGAATCCGTCAACGTCGTTTATGGCGGACCCGCGGCCAAATCGATGCAAAGAGTCTGGTGGCAGGTGCGGATATGGGATCCGAAGGGGAAGGCTTCAGCCTGGAGTGAACCCGCCTTCTGGGAGATGGGACTTCTGACGGCAGCTGATTGGAAAGCCTCCTGGATCAGAATGGGGCAGGAGTTTGACAATGCCGTTTCACGCCCGGCACAATTCTTTCGCAAAGCGTTTTCCGTGGCAAAAAAGATCAAATCGGCCCGGGTATATGTCACGGCACTTGGTTTGTATGAATTGCATCTGAACGGGAAAAAGGTTGGTTCCGATCTTTTTACTCCCGGTTGGACCAGCTACAAAAACAGGATTCAATACCAGACCTATGATGTGACCAACCTCCTTGGTACGAAAAATGTACTGGGAGCAGTTGTGGGAGATGGCTGGTACCGTGGCAACATTGGTTTCAAGGGACAGAGAAGCTATTACGGCGACAAGAGTGCCTTGCTCGCACAACTGGAGATAAGCTACGCAGATGGTACAACAGAAACCGTTGCAACAGATGCAAACTGGAAAACCACCACCGGTCCGATTCTTGAATCGGATATTTACAACGGTGAGAATTACGATGCCAGACTGGAGCTAACAGGTTGGGATCAGGCCGGCTATGCCGATTCAAAATGGAAAGGAGCCTCAATCTACGAATATGCCAAAAATCAGCTCATTGCACCACAAGGTGTTCCGGTTCAGGCCATTCAGGAGATCAAACCCATTAAACTTATCAAAACTCCCAAGGGTGAATCCGTACTCGACATGGGCCAAAACATGGTGGGCGTGGTGAGGTTGAAGGTAAAAGGAAATAGCGGAGACAAAATTGTGGTCAAGTTTGCCGAAGTTCTGGACAAGGCAGGTAATTTTTATACGGACAACCTGCGTGCGGCCAAATGTACGGATACCTACACTTTGAAAGGCGGTGCAGAAGAGACCTTTCAGCCCTTGTTTACTTTTCACGGCTTCCGTTTTGTCAAGTTGGAGGGTTTGAGCAAGGAGCCGACTTTGGATCAGGTTACAGGCATTGTCATTCATTCCGCGATGACACCCACCGGAACCTTCACCTGTTCAGATTCCCTGATCAACCAATTGCAGCACAACATTCAGTGGGGACAAAAAGGCAATTTCGTTGATGTGCCAACCGACTGTCCGCAGCGCGATGAGCGTTTGGGCTGGACCGGTGATGCACAGGTTTTCAGCATGACGGCCGCATTTAACTTCGATGTGGCTGCCTTCTACACCAAATGGATGAAGGATTTTACTGCCGACCAGCTGAAGAGCGGAAGGGTTCCCCACGTCATTCCGGATGTACTGAGCGGTGGCGGTGGTGCAACAGCCTGGGCTGATGCCTCCATCATCGTCCCCTGGACGGTTTACCAGGTTTATGGTGACAAACGGATTTTGGCCGAGCAATACGGTAGCATGAAAGCCTGGGTGGAGTACATGCACACCAGGGCAGGTGAGAAAAATCTTTGGTTGGGCGATGACCATTTCGGCGACTGGCTGGCATTTGCCTCCAACAGTTCTTCTTACCCCGGAGCCACAACAGAAAAGGACCTTATTGCAACTGCCTATTATGCACACTCTTCAAAAATTCTCGGTCAGATCGCTGCCATTTTAGGAAAGACAGAGGATGCCGCATTTTATTCAAAACTGTCTGAGTCTGTTAAAAAGGCCTTTATCGATGAGTTTGTTACCAAAAACGGCAGGGTGGTTTCCCATACCCAGACAGGCTATTCCCTGGCCCTGGCATTTGATCTGTTGCCTGATAACCTGAAAAAGAATGCAGCTGAGTATCTGGCGGCCGATGTGAAGAAGATGGGGCACCTGACCTCTGGTTTCGTTGGCACACCACTGGTTTGCAAAACACTCTCCTCCATTGGGCGCGACGATCTGGCCTTTATGCTTCTGGCCAGAAAAAAATATCCCTCCTGGTTGTATCCTGTCACACAGGGAGCCACCACCATCTGGGAGCGTTGGGATGGTCAAAAACCGGATGGTACTTTTCAGGATGTCGGTATGAACAGTTTCAACCATTACGCTTATGGAGCCATTGGCGAGTGGTTGTACAAACATGTTGCCGGACTGGATTTGGATCCCCAAAATCCCGGCTACAAGCACTTGTTGTTGTATCCCCATCCGGGAGGAGAACTTACCAGGGCATCCGCAGAACTGAAAAGCATGTATGGTCCGATCAAATCCTCCTGGAAAATTGACCAGGCTCAATTTACCTATGAGGTTACGATTCCTGCCAACACAACAGCTACCGTTACCTTGCCGAATGCCGAACTGGCAAAAGTATTGCTGAATCAACTTCCTCTTGCCGGAAATAAGGCAACCAAGTCGGAACAAATGGGAAATGAAACATTGGTTGAACTGGGCTCGGGCAGCTATCAGTTTTCCTATGCATCGGATCAGTTTTTGCCTAAAAAACAGTGAGGAAGTTTGGAAATTAAAAGCGGGAGATGATACCATCATCTCCCGCTTTATTATGAACAATTGGCTCCAAACAGTAGCCTTACATCACTCTTATTTCTGAATGATCGCGCCTATCCGCTCCTTATTCAGATGCTTTTCAATGACCTGAATCAATTTTGCCTTGTTGATGGGTTTGGTCACAAAGTCATTGCATCCTGCTTCCATGCTCTTGATCCTGGTGGGATCAGAGGCATAGGCCGTGACGGCTATAATCGGGATGTCAGAGTCATTCTCCCTGATCTTCATGGTGGCCTCCCATCCATTCATTTCCGGTAGTTGAACGTCCATCAGGATCAGTCCGTAATTTTTGTGAAGGAATTTATCAACTGCCTCCCTTCCATTGATGGCCCTGTCATAGTTCAGGTTGATACTGGCCAAAATGGAGCTCAGCACCTGGTAATTGATGTCTTCATCCTCCACAATCAGAATCATCTGGTTGCTGAACTGCTTGATTTCCTGTCGGGTACTCGGTGCTGATGTCTGGAAGGGTGGTTCCACCTTTGAATGCACCATTGGTATGTCAATGATAAAACGACTTCCTTTGCCAGGCACACTGCTGACGGTGATGTGTCCGCCATGTTTGTCGATGAACTCTTTGCAGAGAATGAGCCCCAACCCGGTTCCTTTCTCATTTTCGGTTCCGTATTTAGAACTGGGAATGCTTTTGCTGAAGAGATTCTGAATGGTTTTCTCATCCATGCCCACACCGTTGTCAGATATGGAAATTTCAGTTCTGTTGCCCTGATTAACTACATTTACCTCAATGGAACCACCCCGAAAGGTGTATTTGACGGCATTCCCGATCAGGTTGCGAAGAACGGTCTGAATCATATTCTGGTCAGCATAGCTGAAGATATCCTTATCTGACCTGAACTGCAGGGTAATGTTTTTGGAAAGAGCCGCAGGAACCAGATTTTTGACGGTTGAATCAATGCATTTCGTCAGATTGAAAAGTTCCGGTTTGAAAACCAGATTGCCGGTTTGAATGATGGCCCAGTTCAGGAGGGTTTCGAGTAGATTATAGGTCGATCTTGCCGAATTTTTCAGAATTTCCAGCATCTTGAGCTGTTCGTCGCTGTTGAAATTTGCGTAGTTTTCTATCAGTACCTCCAGCAAATCAGCCGAAGTGCCAACAGGTCCTCTTAAATCGTGTGCAATGATGGAAAAAAGCTTGTCTTTGGTGTCATTCAGGGCCTTCAGTTCCGATTCATTCTTTTTAAGCTCAATTTCAATATTTTTTCTGTCTGTGATATCCAGAAAAATGCCAAGTGTGGATTCAAATTCTCCCAGTGCATTGAAAGTGGGGGAGGCAGTGATCAACATCACTCTTTTTTCTCCGTCTGCACGGGTGAAATCCATCTCATAGGTAGTTTGATTGCCCTCGCGCCGGATGGCCGTCTGTTTTTTGACCAGATCAAAAGTATTTTTGCTGACAAATTCGTCAATTTTTCTGCCTACCAGACTTCCCACAGGCACGCCCATGATTCTGTCGGCGGCTGGATTGGTAAGTATGAACCTCTCTTCCTTATCGACGACACCAAAACCTTCCCCGTGCAATTCAATTAATTTACGGTATTTCTCCTTGCTCTCCTCCAGTGAGAGTTCCATTTCCTTTCGTTCTGTGATGTCAGTAATCGAGGTGACAATCTCGTTGATGAGACGGTCGTAAAAAACGGACATAAGACCTACCCTTACCTCCCCGTTTTTTTTGACAAAACTAAATTCGTAATTGTCAGGAATATCAGGACTTTGTTGCAGACGGAGCTTGTTGAAATTCGTCAGTCGTTCAAGTTCAGATGCCGGAATGAGCTGTGTCCAGCTTTTCCCGACAACCTCCTCTCTTGAATAGCCGGTCATTTCGCAATAGGCATCGTTGCACATCGAAATGGTTTTATCCGTTTCAATGAGCAGAATGGCCGCAGAATTTTTCTCGAAAATACTTCTGAACCGCTCTTCACTGGTTTCGAGGGCTTTTTTTGCCTTGTTGAGTTTGTTGCCGAGAATCTTTGCCAGGGCATAGATGAGGAGTCCCAGTACGGGAATTGCGATGGCAAGCTTTACAAGCGTAAGGGTCAATGTATTGTAAGTGGCAGTCCAAGCCTGATGATCAATGTAATTATCAATGAAAACCATGATCACACTCATTGGCAACAGGGCCAGCAAGAGTTGGAATTCAATGGAACTGTGCTTGGACAATCGATGAAAAAAGGTTGGCATAACAATGTCTATTTAACAATAGAACAATCAGAATTATGATTTGTTTTGCTTCATCAGACGAAAAAAGATGAAATTTATGTTTATTTCAACAATCTGTTGCGTCGAATGAAAACCTCTGCTTATTAGATTCCATTGGGCTATATTGGGATGGTGCACCGCTGAATTTGTGCTGTTAAGTCAATAAACCCAAAGTATCAGGATCAATGGTACCACAAATGAATGATGACAGGCTAAAGATACATAAATATGAATATGGACACAAAACGGACAAAATATTTAATGGATGAAATTTTTCATGTCCGGTTCTCACAAACATTGGACAGTTTGTAGAAAAAACTAAATGGAAATGATATATTTGACTGTCAAATAAAAAATTACAATCATGTACAAGGGAGTATTGATTTTGGCTGTATCGCTGGTGTTTCTTGCTTTTAAAAGCGATAAGAATGCCTATATGATTTTTGATGTGAAAGGGAAAGAGTGTCATTATGCAAGGATGCTGGAGGCAGCCAAGGATGCCGATGTCGTTTTATTCGGAGAGCAGCACGACAATCCCATCGACCACTGGCTGGAACAGGAACTGACAAAGGATCTGTATGCCTCCAAAAAGGAGAATCTGGTGATGGGTGCCGAAATGTTTGAGGCGGATGACCAGATCGTCGTGAATGAGTATTTGTCGGGTTCCCTGACGGAAAAAACATTAAAGGATGAATCCAAACTTTGGACAAACTTCCCTTCTGATTACAAGCCGCTCCTTGATTTTGCAAAAAAGAACAAGCTGAGATTCGTTGCAACCAATGTGCCTAGAAGATATGCCAACATGGTTTATACCAGGGGGCTTGAAAAATTGGACAGCATTGAACCCGAGGCCAGGCGATGGATTGCGCCCCTGCCGATTGCCTATGACAAGACCCTGAAATGCTATGCCGACATCTTTACAGCTGCCAAGGGACACGGAGGCGAAAACCTTCCCAAATCACAGGCCATCAAAGATGCCACCATGGCATACTTCATCCTGAAAAATATTGCGGCCGGCAAGACCTTCATCCATTACAACGGATCCTATCATTCAGATAACTTCACCGGCATTGTTTGGTACCTGAAGCAGGCGCATCCTGAACTGAAGATTGTGACCATCAGTTCTACGGAACAGGATTCAATCGACGATCTTTCGAAGGAAAATGAAGGATTGGGTGACTTCATTCTGGTAACACCGGCATCCATGAGCAAGAGTTACAGACCTTAGGATTATTCCGGTCGGATGACCCTTTTCGAAAATTTTATTAACCTGTCATCTGATCTGCCATTATGCTGCTTCATTTCGATAGAATTCAATCTGGTTCAAACAGATATTTGCCGCTGCTGATGCCACTCTATGCGGATTCATTTCCGCTGGAAGAGAGGCGATTACCGAATGATTTGCTTTGGATGCTGAACGAGCCCAAAATGTATTTTTCTGCTGTTTTGGGCGAGGACCAGGTAGAAGGGTTGGTGGTTTATTGGAAATTCCCCGGCTTTCTCTATCTGGAACATCTGGCAGTCCTTCCTGCAAGGCGCAGAAATGGCATTGGGGCCGGCATATTGNATCAGCTTTTGAAGGAGGGTGTGCCCCTNCTCCTGGAGGTAGAGATCCCCTTTGACGAGTCCAGCACGAAAAGGGTCGATTTTTACCACAGATGTGGTTTTTGTGCCTTGCCTGTCTATTACCATCAACCACCTTACCGGAAAGGAGAATCAGTCGTTCCTATGATGTTGTTCTCCAACAAAAGCGACTGGGACGAAGAGGTCCTTGGTAAATCTGTAGCACTGTTTCAGCGGACCGTCTATTATTCGGAGGATAAGGGGAGGTAACTTCCCGTTTTGAAGGGTGCGATTCCCCGTGCAGGATGGCTCCTGCTAAAAAAAGGCCATATCTCCTTTCCCGGAATGATCGTACTTGGAACCTGACGAGTGTGAACAGGCTGATAAACCATGACAACGTGGTTCTTTTGGTGATGGCAGACTATCGTTTTCCCTTCCGGGCAAAATGTCTGGAGTCCCCCCATTCACCGTAACCGATTTCACTGTCTGTCAGGGCCAGCCTGGCATCCAGACAGCCAGTGCATTGTTCGGGCTCTTCGTCTGTACAAGGTTTGTTGTTGTACAGGAGATAGTTGTTGCGGTAACTTCCGGGCGTAATGTTAGGCATGATGATGTTGGCTCCAGCCTTGACAGCCTTTTCCCTGCCAAGCGGATCAATTGCCTGCAGTGCCGTGGTGGCCGCGATGTTGATGTCGGGCATCATCAGGCGGAGAATGGACACCATCTTCAGTGACAGGTTGAAGCGGGCTGACAGCGGCAGTGCATTCTCAGCGGGATGGGCGAAAGGGGTGTCGTTGTGTTCGATGAAGGGACCCATGCCGACCATATCTATGTCAAAATCCCTGAAAAAGAGGAGATCGCCGGCAAGGTCATCCAGTGTTTGAAATGGGGTTCCAATCATGACTCCTGTTCCGGTCTGGTAGCCGGTCTTCTTGAGCAGGTTGAGTGCCGTGAGCCGCTGCTGAAAAGTATGGTGCCCGTCATCCGGGTGAATTTTACGGTAAAGATCGGGGTTGCTGCTTTCAATTCGCAGCAGGTACCTGTGTGCTCCGGCTTCGAACCAACGCCTGTAGACCTCTTCCGACTGCTCGCCAAAAGAAAGCGTTATCCCCAGCTTATTGTCGCTCATATTCCGGATGTGGACAAGCAGTCGTTCGATTCGTTCGGCAAAATGATCGTTAGTCACCTCGCCGGATTGGATGACGATCGATCCGTATTTTTCACGGAAGGCAAATTGCGCAGCCTTCAGTACCTCCAGATCGTTGAGGTTGTAGCGCAGTACCTTGTCGTTTGATTTGCGGATGCCACAATAGAGGCAATCTTTTTCACAAACATTGGAAAGTTCTATTAGCCCGCGAAAATAGACCTTTTTACCGACGCTCTTGACCCTCATTTCGCCGGCTTTTTGCAACAGCAAGAGTCCGTCGGCCCCTTCTGCCTGAAGAAGCTTAACCAGGTTCTCCCTGGTAAACAACGCTTGCCCTATAATTTCGTCAATGGTTAACATGCTGCAAAGATACCACTTTTGGGTTGTTTTTGAAGAAAGGGAGAAATTTGCAAAGTGTTGAATGGTGAAAACGAGCAGGGAAATTTGCAATGGACCCGTAGGAAGGGGATGGTTACTTGCGCATTCCGGAAAATTAGCATGATAATCCTGCTAAAAGCACTATTTTTGCAGTTCATAAATCTTGAATGACAGGGAAAATTTGCATTGGGTTATCGGGTGGCGTTGATTCCAGCGTGGCAGCCTACTTGCTGAAAGAGCAGGGATATGATGTATTTGCACTGTTCATGATCAACTGGAAAGAGACGACAGGTACGCTTACCGCAGAATGTACCTGGGAGGATGACGTCATTTTTGCAGAGATGACGGCAAAAAAACTGGATATTCCCTTTCACATTGTGGATCTCTCCGAATTTTACAAAACCAGGGTTGTTGATTATATGTTTTCGGAATATGAAAAAGGTAGGACACCCAATCCGGATGTTTTGTGCAACAGGGAGATCAAGTTTGATATATTCATGCAAAAGGCAATGGAACTTGGAGCCGATTATGTTGCAACGGGTCACTATTGCCGGCGTGAGGAGACAGAAATTGCAGGTGTAACCACCTATCGGTTGCTTGAGGGTGTGGATTCCAACAAGGACCAGAGCTATTTTCTGTGTCAGCTCAATCAATACCAACTTTCAAAGTCACTCTTTCCGATCGGGCACCTGTTGAAGCCGGCCGTCAGGGAGATTGCGAGGGAACAGGGGCTGGTGACTGCAGAGCGGAAAGACTCCCAGGGGATTTGTTTCGTAGGGAAAGTGGATCTGCCCGTTTTTTTGCAGCAAAAACTTGAACCCAAAAAGGGGAATGTGATCCTGATACCGGCTGATTTCTCGGCAAAAAAGAGGATTGCAGACAAAACACCCGAAAATTTACCAAGATTAACCACCCCCTTTCCATTCAAACCCTGGCAGGGAACCGTCATAGGCGAGCACAACGGTGCACACTATTATACCATTGGGCAGCGAAAGGGATTAAACATTGGCGGATTTGTGGAACCATTGTTTGTGTTGGCCATCGATGTGGCGAGGAACATTGTGTATGTCGGGGAGGGAAAGGAGCATCCGGGATTGTTCCGGCCGGGATTGTTTGTCGCCCGGGAGGAGATGCACTGGATCCGTCCCGACAGGGAATTGAACCCGGGTGAGGAGTTCAGCTTCCTGGTAAGGATTCGTTACCGCCAACCTCTTGAAAAAGCACGGATGATGATGAAGGAGGAGGGTGCCTACTTTCTGTTTGAAAGGGATCAGCGTGGGATTACTTCCGGTCAGTTTGCCGCCTGGTACGATGGTGAAGAACTCGTTGGATCGGGTGTGATTGCCTAGCCCGGGGAGCATGGCAAAAATTCAGGTTGTTTGAATCCGGAAACATGCCCCATGTTGTCAGCCTCTCCTCAAACCATGTCTGTCTGCTTATTTCTGATATTTTTTGTCATCCAGAGCTGCCCGTCTTTAGGTATAAATACGTAGTGGGAATTACGTTTTTACACTGCTTTACCTGATTTTTGATTGAGATATCTTTGCAAGGTTTATCCGACATGCAATTGTGTCTAAATCAAAAATTTATTCAAATGAAGTCTCTTTTATTTTCAGTTGCCCTGATAATCGTGTGTTCAGGCTCCCTTATTGCCCAAAATGTGGTAGAAGGATTGATCACAGATGCGGAAGGTGCACCCGCAGTGGCGGTTACGGTATTGGTGAAAGGCACTCAGGTTTTTGCAGTCTCCGATGTGGATGGTAAATTTAGGATCGACGCGCGCCATGCACCTCCGTTCACACTTCAATTCAGTTGTGTCGGGTTAATTCCCAAAGAGGTGGAGATCTTGCAAGCAACGAAGAAACCGATGAAGGTTGTTCTCCTGTCAAACAACACCTTTGAAGAGGTATTTGTCACGGCCAGGCGCAGGAGGGAAAACGTGCAGGAAATACCCATCCCCATCACGGCCATGATTGGCGCCCAGGTTGAGAATACAGGGGCCTTCAATGTTGGCAGGTTGAAGGAAATCATCCCGACTGTTCAGTTTTACTCCTCCAATCAACGAAATACGACACTGAATATCAGAGGGTTGGGAACTACGTTTGGTCTCACGAATGATGGCATAGATCCCGGGGTAGGTTTTTATGTGGATGGAGTCTATTATGCCAGGCCGGCAGCTACCACCCTTGATTTCATCGATGTGGAATCGATTGAGGTATTGCGTGGTCCGCAGGGTACGCTTTACGGGAAAAACACAACGGCGGGAGCCATCAACATCACCACGCGCAAGCCGAGCTTTTCGACTGTCGGCAGATTTGAACTCAGTTATGGCAATTATGGATACATCCAGGCCAAGAGCTCCATATCCGGTCCACTGAGCAAAAAAGTTGCCGCGAGATTATCTTTTACGGGAACCCAGAGAGACGGGGTAATTTACAATGTTGTGAAGCAGGAGCATGTGAATGACCTGAACAATGTTGGTGTACGCGGACAGATACTGGCCGTCCTCTCGGATCAGGTAGATGTCACTTTTGCCGCCGATGTTTCGCGTCAACGCCCCAACGGATATGCCCAGGTGTTTGCCGGTGTTGCCCCGACACTGCGCCCTGCCTACAGGCAGTTTGAGCAGATCATCGCTGATCTGAAATATAATTTGCCCAGCCGCAATCCTTTTGACAGGATCATTGACGACGATACTCCCTGGCGGGGAAATCAGGATTTTGGAGGAGCCTCCGTCAATGTGGATGTGAAACTCGGATCGGGCACACTCACCTCTACAAGCGCCTGGCGTTACTGGAGGTGGGATCCTTCCAATGACCGTGATTTTACAGGATTGCAGGCGCTGGCATTGTCACAGGCACCATCCAAACATCAACAGTGGTCGCAGGAGGTGCGTTATTCAGGAAAATTCTCCTCCCGACTTACCGGATTGGTTGGGCTTTTTGCCCTGGGACAGAAATTGAGTCCCGACGGTGCGCAAATCGAGGAGTCAGGGAAGGATCAATGGAGATTTTCCCAAAGCTCCACCAGTGCCTTGTGGAAAACACCTGGTTTGCTGGACGGATATGGCATCAAATCTTACCCTTACCTGAACAGCCTTAGCGCAGCCCTGTTCGGACAGATTGACTGGACCGTCGCCGAAAAATTTCATCTTCTGCCGGGAATTCGGTTGAATTACGATGATAAAAGTGCAGATTATAAGCGTGTTACCTATGGTGGCTTGCAAACGACGGATCCGGCCCTGCTAGCGCTGAAGAAATTGGTTTACAGCGATCAGGCTTTTCAGGAACAGATCAACAATACCAAACTTTCCGGACAATTGACCGCCAGCTACAAGGTTACAAAAAGCATCAATACCTTTGCCACCTTTTCAACAAGCTTTAAGCCAGTGGGCATCAACCTGGGCGGATTGCCAACCGACAATGGAAGAGTGATGACGGAATTGGCGGTGGTAAAGCCGGAAGAGGTGCATCATTTTGAAGTTGGTGTTAAAACGTCCCCAACCAACGCTGCAACTGTCAATCTGACTATCTACGACACGCAGATTTCCAATTACCAGACACTGGTACAAACTGCCGATCTCTCTGTCAACAGGGGTTATTTGGCCAATGCGGAAAAGGTGAGGGTGAGAGGCATTGAACTGGATGGAAATGTGCGGTTTGGCGAAAATCTCTCCTTTTATGGAGCGGTTGCCTGTACCGATGGCAGATACATCTCCTTCAAGAATGCACCCCCGCCGCTGGAGGAAACTGGGGGCCCAACCTACAAGGATATTTCCGGAGAGGTACTTCCGGGTATTTCCAAATGGGCTTCCTCTATCGGTGGTGAAGCCTCAAAACCCGGTAAACTGTTCAACCTCAACGGTAAATTCTTCGTGGCCATAGACTGTTCCTACCGTTCCTCCTTTTCCTCCAGCGCTTCTCCATCGAAATACCTGAATATAGATGGTTACGGACTGGTTAATGGTCGGGTAGGATTTCAGAATCACGGATTTTCCATGTATTTTTGGGGTCGTAATCTGTTGAATACAAATTATTTCGAACTTTTGCTGGCTGCAGGTGGAAATGCGGGTCAATATGCGGGGATGCTGGGCGACCCGCGAACAATGGGTATCACCCTGAGATATTCTTTTCAGGAGAATTAGATTTTACCCTTTTTTCAATCCCTATTTTTATCAGGCATAGCTTTGGAGGCTTTTCATTATCTTAGCAGTTTTCAGATACAACCATAGATTATGAGTAAGAAACGAAAACCAATGCGTGGCTGGTTGAGAGTTTTGCTGTTCATCCTGCCGTTTTTTATTTTTGTGGCCATTTCTCAGATTTTGGCCGGAATTACCCTGGGCATGAAAATGCCAATTCGCCATTTTACGCCAAATCTTTTTCAAAGTACTGTTTTTTCAGTTTACATGTTGGCTGCAACCTTTGGAGTAGTTGCGATTTTCCGTCGCTGGGTGGATCGGGAGAGTTTCAAAAGTCTGGGTTTTGGGCTGAAGAATTTTGTCAGGGAGTCGACTACGGGGATCTTGTTGGGAATCGGAATGATTACGCTGGGTTTTGTTTTGCTGCTGATCATACACGAAATTAATTTTCTGGGAACAAACCCTCAGGCTTATGGAATACTCATGTCGGTGGTCCTCTTCGTTGCTGTCGCCTTCAACGAGGAGCTCATTTTCCGGGGATACATCCTGGGCAATCTGATGATTTCCATGAACCGTTGGGTGGCCCTGCTCGTTTCATCTGTCTTCTTTTCACTTTTGCACATGGGGAATGCCCATTTTACCCTGCTAAGTTTCTTTTCCATCCTTTTTGCCGGGTTACTTCTGGGTTTGCCCTACATCTTTACCAGAAGTCTATGGCTCCCGATTGCCCTCCACTTCAGTTGGAACTATTTTCAGGGTACCATTTTTGGTTTCAGCGTTAGCGGTAACGCAGAGTATTCACTGATCAACCAAACCAGGCCTTCAGATACTCTTCTGAATGGCGGGGAGTTTGGGTTTGAAGGCTCAATTCTGGCAATCGTCTTTCTGGCGCTCGCCATAGGATTTTTGAGTTTCCATTACCTGAAGCAGGAAAAGTTGACGGCAGCAGTAGTATTTACTGAACCGGAAGTCGCTCCTGAACAAGTTTCAACGGATGAGCCGTGAGATGAATCAAGATCAGTTTTCACTCGACAGAATGGCTCAGGACCCGAAAAACTGGAGGGGACCATTTTACGGTTGTAGGAAGGATCCCAGACTGTTTGTACCCAAATCGGATCCTTTCATGGGCTGGGGATGGACGCCCAACTTACTGAATCCTTACACCTATCTGATCGTCATTGGGATTATTCTGGCCACTGTCATTGTTAATCATCTGCGTTGAGGAAATTTCAAAAGTTTACAATTATTTAGCATGAATGCTGAGACTTTCAGGCGGTTTCTGCGTATCAAGGATTATCGGTTTCAGGTCAGAAATTTTTTACCTGATGTGTAGCCTTGGCAGATGTACAGATGGAATGATTTTTAAACCCAAATAGAATGAAAGCAGATAATATTTTACAGACCATTGGAAATACGCCGCACGTGCGTATCAACAGACTATATTGTGACGATTACACGGTGTATGCCAAGTTGGAAAAAGCCAATCCGGGAGGAAGCATAAAAGACAGGATTGCCTTGTCGATGGTGGAGGCTGCTGAATTGAGCGGTCTCCTCAAGAAAGGAAGCGTGATCATTGAACCGACTTCCGGAAATACCGGAATCGGACTTGCCCTGGTTGCAGCCGTCAAGGGATACAGACTGATCCTGACCATGCCCGATTCCATGTCGGTGGAACGGAGGAGCATCCTGACAGCCTATGGCGCTGAATTGGTGCTGACTCCCAGGGAGTTTGGCATGAAAGGCGCAATTGCCAAGGCACAGGAACTGGCTGCACAGATTGGCGACAGCTGGATCCCGATGCAATTCGACAATCCTGCAAATATCGCGGCACACGAAAATTCTACGGCAGCCGAAATCCTGGCGGATTTTCCCGACGGCATTGACTTTCTGATTACCGGTGTCGGTACGGGCGGCCATATTTCCGGGGTGGCTAAAGTGCTGAAACAACATTTCCCAAACATCAAAGTTTTTGCCGTAGAGCCACAAGCCTCGCCCGTCATTGGCGGCGGAGCTCCGGGACCACATCCCATTCAGGGGATCGGGGCCGGATTTATTCCGAACAACTTAAAGGTTGAGTTGCTGGATGGAGTCATCGCGGTCGATAAAAACGATGCCTTTGAATATACCAGAAAGGCCGCGCTGGAAGAGGGACTTTTTGTAGGGATCTCCTCGGGTGCCTCCCTGGCTGCCATTGCAAAAAAACTACCTGAAATTCCGAAAGGATCTACCATCCTGACCTTTGTCTACGACAGCGGGGAGAAATACCTCTCCATTGAAGGACTTTTTTAATTTGAAAATTTGAAGATTCTTGGGAATAGCAAACCTGTTTTTTTTTCCATCATTCTCAAATTTTCAAATTAACCCGTTTTCAAATTGATTCTGATTCGGATTTGATTTTTTCCAGGAGAACCACATTCTCCACGTGGTGGGTATGCGGAAACATGTCGACAGGATAAATCTCCTTAACCGCATATTGATGCTGCATCAGTTGCAGGTCGCGGGCCTGGGTGGCAGGATTGCAGCTGACATAGACAATCCTGTCGGGAAATGCACAAAGGATCACCTCCACCACCTTTGGATCCATCCCTGCCCGGGGTGGATCGGTGATGATCACATCCGGTTTGCCGTTTTCAGCGATGAAGAGATCGGTAAGGATGTCTTTCATGTCACCCGCGAAAAAACTGGTATTCCCGATTCCGTTGGCAATCGAGTTCTTTTTGGCATCTTCGATGGCCTCCGGGACGTATTCGATCCCAACCACTTTTTGCGCGCATCCGGCTACGAAATTGGCAATGGTACCCGTGCCGGTGTAGAGATCATAGACGATTTCCCGACCAGTGAGACCCGCGAGGTTTCGCGTAATTTTATAGAGTTCGTAGGCTTGTGTTGAGTTGGTTTGGTAGAAGGATTTTGCACCGATCATGAACTTTAGGCCTTCCATCTCCTCCACCAGGTGATCCTCCCCTTTGAAAACCAGAACCTCCTGGTCGGTGATGGTATCATTTCCTTTTTCGTTGATCACGTAAAGCAGGGATACGATTTGTGGAAATTCTTCCGAAATAAAATTCAGCAATCCATCGATGGCTGACTGATCGTTTCGGAAGAAAACGACAATCACCATCACCTCTCCCTTGTCGTTTGAACGAACGGTGAGCGTGCGGAGCAATCCACTCCGGTTTCGCAGGTCAAAAAAAGGTAGTTGCTGCGCAAGTGCATAATCTCTGACGGCATTTCGGATTTCATTGGAAGGAGAGGGCTGCAGCCAGCAGTTCCGGATGTCCATCACCTTGTCGAACATTCCGGGGATGTGAAAACCCAATACATCCTGGTCATTGATCTCCCTGCCGGATAAGATCTCTTCCTCCGAGAGCCATCTTTTGTTCGAAAAAGTGAACTCCAGTTTATTTCTGTAAAAGATGGTTTTTTCAGATCCCTTGATAGGATGGAGGTGCGGAATGTTTACCCTGCCAATGCGCGTCAATTGGTCCACAACCTGTTTTTGTTTGTAAAATAGCTGTTTTTCGTAGGTGAGGTACTGCCATTTGCATCCTCCGCAAAGGTCAAAATGCTGGCAAAAAGCTTCGACTCGATCGGGAGAGGGTTGTTTCAGGGACACGACCCTTCCCTCCAGATATTTTTCTCTTTTTTTCGTTACCTGGATATCGACGATGTCACCAGGAATGACGTTGGAGGTAAAGACCACCACGCCATCGACCCTGGCCACGGCTTTGCCTTCTGCCCCCGCATCGATGATCTCGACATTTTGTAAAAGCGGTAAATTTTTAGTTCTTCTGCCCACAATAGAAGTTATTTTGGATTTTTGATTTTCGATTGCGCAAGATGCGAAATTTCTTCAAGGTATAAACGTTAGCATCATTCAATTTGGTTCAGCAGATACGATTTTTCCCGGGTTACGAAAGGCTCAGCCCGGAGGCGTATTCCCAAAATCGAATTTCCAAAATTGTTTCGCATCGTTCAAATGTGCAGGAATGGTCAAAAGCTGCTCCAGTTGATCTCCTCCGGGTGGTTCCATTTTTCCTGGGCCCTGAGAACCTGCTCAATCACATCCCTGACGCAGCCTTCCCCGCCATTTTTATGAGAGATATAGGCGGAGATCTCCCTGATCTCTTCCGCTGCATCATTTGGACAGACCGGCAGTCCCACCATTTTCATCACGTTGTAATCAGGGATGTCGTCACCCATGTAGAGAATTTCATCTGCAGTCAGGTTGTTTTGATTCATGAAATCCAACATACAGGGAACCTTGTTGAGGGTCCCCATGTAAACCTGCTTGATTCCGAGCCGTTCCAACCTGCCTTTGGTATCCTGGGTCTTTCCTCCCGTGATGATCCCGATAGGATATCCCAGGCGGATGGCATACATGATCGCGTAACCGTCCTTCATGTTTGCTGTGCGGACCGGATCGCCATCAGGGGAAAGGGACAATACGTTGTGGGAGAGAACTCCGTCGACATCGAAGACGAAGCCTTTTATTTTGTTTAATTCTTCTTTGAAAAAAGCCATGGGCGAGAATGATGGATGATGAATGAATAATGATGGTAAGGATCCTGTTATTTTTTAAAAGTGGAGATGTCGTGGCTAATTCGTTCGTAGAGATGTTGCCATTCGGGGTGTTGGACCAGCATTTGCTGGTGAAGATCCAAGACTGGGACATTTCCTCTCACGGCAGGACCAGTCTGCACATCGGCAGGAGAGAACATCATGGCCTTTTCGGCTGTCTCCCGAATCAGGGGTTTCAGCAGGTCAAAGCTAAGATCTTGTTCCCGAAGCAACTGTTCACCGACGGCGTAAAGGTGATTGACGAAATTGCAAACGAAAACGGCGGCCAGGTGAAGCTGCCTGCGTTGGTTTGAACCGACACAACTAACTTGATCGGAGATCAGATTTCCCAGTTCCATCAGCATCTGCAGATTCTCTTCCTTGTTTGCCTCGATGCAGATTGGCACCGTGGAGAAATCTACTGCTTTCTGTGCCGACAAGGTTTGCAGCGGATAGAATACACCACAATTGCCGGCAAAAGGGATCAGGCTCTCCATCGGAATGCTGCCGGAAGTATGGACCACCAGTTGACGGGTAATCGACACTCCTTCCAGAACTTCAGGAATGGCGGATTCAGAAACGGCGAGAAGAAATAGGTCGGCATCCGGGGTGATCTGCTCTTTTGAGCAGGTATAGGGACAGTTCAGCAGAGCTGCCAGTTGGGCGCAACCAATATCATTTCTTCCGAAAACCTGAACAATTTCAGCATGTTTGGACTGAAGTGCCAACCCGAGCCGGGTTGCCAAATTTCCGTTACCGAATAAAACGATCCGCATTCAACTAATTTTTTGCAAAAATAGGGTAAATATCATTAAATCGTTATGTTATAAAGTTTAACTTTGCATTCAATTTTTAGAAAGCTAATAATTATCAAACCAAATATTTATTTTTTATGACGAAGTATGTTTATACATTCGGCAACGGCCAGGCTGAAGGTCGTGCAGAGATGAAAAATTTGCTGGGTGGCAAAGGCGCCAATCTGGCAGAGATGAATCTGATCGGTGTACCTGTTCCCCCGGGATTCACCATTACCACAGATGTTTGTACAGAATTTACCGAAAAAGGTAAAGACGCGGCATTTGCTATGATTGAAAAAGAGGTACAGGCAGCTGTAGCATACATCGAAAATATTACCGGAACCAAGTTTGGTTCGAAGGAAAACCCCTGTTTGGTTTCTGTCCGCTCCGGTGCAAGGGCCTCCATGCCCGGCATGATGGACACGATTCTGAACCTTGGTCTCAACGACGTAGCCGTCGAAGGGATCGCCCTGAAATCCGGAAATCCCCGCTTTGCGTGGGACTCCTACCGTCGTTTTGTACAGATGTACGGCGATGTGGTTTTGGGTATGAAACCTCACAGCAAGACTGACATTGATCCGTTTGAAGAGATTATTGAGCACATGAAAGAGGAGGTTGGCATCAAGGAAGATACCGATTTCACTGTGGATAACCTGAAGACCCTGGTTCAGCGCTTCAAGGCAGCCGTTTTGAAAGTAACAGGTCGTGATTTTCCCGTTGATCCATGGGAACAACTTTGGGGTGCCGTTGCAGCCGTTTTCGAAAGCTGGATGAACGACAGGGCCATTTATTACAGAAAACTGAACAACATTCCTGTCGAGTGGGGAACCGCCGTGAATGTACAGGCCATGGTATTTGGCAACATGGGCGGAAATTCCGCCACAGGTGTTGGCTTTACCCGTGATGCTTCAACAGGTGAGAACATGTTTATTGGCGAGTACCTGATCAACGCCCAGGGAGAAGATGTGGTAGCAGGCATTCGTACCCCGCAGCAAATTACCAAGATCGGATCCATGCGTTGGGCAGAACTGCAAAATGTATCGGAAGAAGAACGCGCTTCCAAATTTCCTTCCCTTGAGGAGACGATGCCAAAGGCATATGCACAATTGATGGAAATCCAGGAAAAACTGGAAGGACATTACAAGGATATGCAGGACATCGAATTCACCATCCAGGATGGAAAACTGTGGTTGCTGCAGACCCGCAATGGCAAACGTACCGGTGCAGCGATGCTGAAGATCGCCGTTGACCTTCTGAGCGAAGGAAAAATTGATGACAAGGCTGCCATGATGCGGGTTGAACCCAACAAGCTGGACGAGCTGTTGCATCCTGTTTTCGACGTGAATGCCCTCAAAGCAGCCAAACTGATCGCCAAAGGACTCCCTGCTTCACCGGGAGCCGCAACCGGCCAGATTGTCTTTTTTGCCGACGAGGCCAAGAAATATGACAACTCCATCCTGGTAAGAATCGAGACCTCTCCCGAAGACCTGGAGGGAATGAACATCGCCCGTGGTATCCTGACCGCCCGTGGAGGTATGACTTCTCACGCAGCCGTTGTGGCCCGCGGAATGGGTAAGTGTTGTGTCTCCGGTGCAGGTGCACTGCGGATCAACTACAAGACACGCACCATGGAGGCGAGTGGCAAGGTATACAACGAGGGCGACTGGATCTCCCTAAACGGATCTACCGGCGAAGTCTTCGACGGGAAAGTGAAAACCCAGGAAGCTACCATCAGCGACGATTTCGCAAAAATCATGGAGCTTGCCGATAAATATACCCGCATGTCAGTCCGCACCAATGCAGACTCCCCGCACGATGCCAGAATGGCCCGCCAGTTTGGTGCAAAAGGGATCGGACTCTGCCGTACGGAACACATGTTCTTCGAGGGAGCACGCATCAAGGCCATGCGCGAAATGATTCTCTCTTCCTCCGTTGCAGGCAGGAAAGAGGCTCTCGCCAAACTGCTTCCATACCAGCGTGCCGACTTTGAAGGCATATTCGAGGCGATGGAAGGATTTGGTGTAACCGTTCGTTTGCTGGATCCGCCGCTGCACGAATTTGTGCCCCACGAACTGGCCATGCAGAAGGAATTGGCCGACGAGATGGGCTTGACCCTGGATCAGATCAAGGTAAAAGTTGCCGATCTGGAAGAGTTCAACCCCATGCTGGGTCACCGTGGATGCCGTTTGGGAATCACCTATCCCGAGATCACGGAGATGCAGGCACGTGCCATCATAGAAGCCGCCCTCAACCTGAAGGCAAGAGGCATCGATGCACGTCCTGAAATCATGGTGCCGTTGGTGGGTACGGTTGCCGAGCTGAAAAATCAGACCGACATCATCCACGCTACCATCCAGAAAGTATTCGAAGAGCGAAACATGAAAATCGATTACCTGGTTGGTACGATGATTGAAGTTCCAAGAGCTGCCCTGACCGCTGAAAACATTGCAAAAGAGGCCGACTTCTTCTCTTTCGGAACAAATGACCTTACCCAGATGACGATGGGATTCTCCCGCGACGACGCCGGAAAATTCCTGCCCGATTACCTCGACAGAGGTATCCTGAAAAATGATCCTTTCCAGATACTGGATCAGCACGGAGTGGGACTGCTTGTTGAACTGGCGGTAGTGAAAGGCCGTTCAACCAAGCCAAAACTGAAGATTGGTATCTGCGGTGAGCATGGTGGTGAGCCTAGCTCGGTTGAGTTCTGCGACAAGACCGGTTTGGACTATGTCAGCTGTTCTCCTTTCCGTGTGCCGATTGCCAGGTTGGCTGCAGCACAGGCCAATGTAAAACACAACGGATAAGTATGCTGCCAAGGTCATTACCTTTGAAATGATCTAAATTGTAATAATTACAAAAAGGAGTCTTTAGGGGCTCCTTTTTTTCTCTGTTACGATTGGTTTTTTCTTATTTTTGCCAACATATTTAATTTTAAATATATGTTATGATTGAGCAATTAAAAAAATCCATATTTTCCCTTACTACAGCCGGATTCGCTTTGTTATTGATGGCTGTCATCCTTGGTTTTGCCACTTTTGTGGAAAGCTCTTACGGGGCCGATGCAGCAAAGGCGCTAGTATATGGCTCCTGGTGGTTTGAATTGTTGCTGCTGTTCTTGTCTGTTTCCATGACAGTGGTCTACATCACCAAGAAAATGTATCTGAAAGAAAAGATGACAGTGGGGCTTTTCCACCTTGCATTTATTTTGATGATCATTGGTGCAGCCCTGACAAGGTACGTGGGTGAGGAGGGTGTTATTCACATCCGTGAAGGGGAATCCTCCTCTGAACTGGTGACTTCGGAGCAATATTTTCACATGCTGCTGTCGAAAGGAGACCAACATTACGAAGCAGAACAAAAGGTGCTGCTGACAGCTTTCTCCCCGAAGGCAGTCAGTGCAACGTTCGAACTCGAAGGAAAAAAAATTCAGGTCAGTTCAGTTGAATTTCTGATGAATGTGCCTTCTGCCAATGCTGCAGGATCCCCGATGGGAATGATGAAGCAGGGAAGAGGTGCCAAAATCAGAATTTCCGATGGTTCCAGAGAGGAGTTTGCCAATGTAATGATTGGAGAAGAGGGTGAAAATGCCTCCTTGAAGGGACAGTTTGATGGTGCAGATTATGAAATCTGGATTGGCCCGAAGATTAAAACGCTTCCTTTTGCCATTCACCTGAAGAATTTCCAGTTGACTCGCTATCCCGGATCAATGAGTCCTTCCTCCTACAAAAGCGAGGTGACCCTGGTCGATAAGGCGGAGAATATAAACATGGACTTTTCCATTTATATGAACAATGTATTGAAATACAAGGGTTATCGGTTTTACCAATCCTCCTTTGACCAGGATGAGAAGGGGACTATCCTTTCCGTTAACCACGATATGCCGGGTACCGGACTTACTTACATCGGATATGCCTTGCTTTTCAGTGCCATTCTGCTCTCCATTTTCAACAAGAAAAGCCATTTCTACCGTCTGATGCAAAAGGCTTCCAAGCCGGTATCTGCAGGAGTAGTTTTTGGATTGATCTTCTTTTCAGGTACGCTCAGGGCTGCAGAAGTCTCCAAAGAAGCCGCTAAGGAATTCTCCGGTGTCTGGGTGCAGGGGCACGATGGCCGCGTAAAACCATTCAGTACGCTGGCTTACGAAGTTGTCATGAAAATTTCCCGGCAGGAGAGCCTGAATGGATTATCTCCGGAGCAGGCCGTACTGAGCATGATCACCTATCCGGAAGATTGGCAGCGGGTTCCAATGATTGTGCTTTCGGAACCGAAAATCGAACAGCTGCTTGGCATCTCTTCCGACAAGGCCACCTTTGCCGATTTCTTCGATGACAAAGGCAATTACAAGATGATGAAAGAGGTGAGCGCGGCGTATGCCAAACAACCTTCCCAGCGGGGTACCTATGAAAATGCCATCATCAAGGTCGACGACAGACTGAATGTAGCTTACCTGGTTTTCAAGGGCGAGTTGATGCGTTTGTTTCCCTCCTCCGATAAGGCCAATACGACCTGGGAGGATCTGACTACCGCTCCCAACTCTACTTCGGGAGCGATGATGATGAAGGTCTTTTCGGATTACCTGAATGCGGTGCAGACAAACGATGCCTCCCGCCAGAAGGCAGACCTTGCGCTCATCGACCAGTTTCAGCACAAGTTGGGATCTGATCTGATACCGGGAGCTACCAAACAAAATCTTGAAATACTTTACAACCGGGTAAATATCTTCAGGGATCTCTCTTTCCTCTATCTCTTAACCGGATTGTTGCTGATGGGATTCTATTTCAGGGCACTGCTTACCACCGGATCCATGCATGAAAAGGTCGTTACCTATACAGGATGGATTTTTCTGGGAGGATTTGCGCTGCATACACTGGGTTTGGGCATTCGCGGATACATTGCCGGCCACATGCCCTGGAGTGATGGTTACGAATCGATGATATACATTGCCTGGGCAGGAATGTTGGCAGGATTGATATTTGCCAGAAAGAATCCAATGGTGATGGGGGCAGCTGCGCTGCTCTCCGGCTTGACGCTTTTTGTTGCACAAATGAGTTGGCTCAATCCTGAAATCACCAATCTGGTTCCCGTTCTGAAGTCTTACTGGCTTGCCATTCACGTGGCTGTCATTACGGGCAGTTACGGATTTTTGGGTGTGAGTGCGATCATTGGTTTGCTGAACCTCATTTTGGCCAGTCTGGTAAAACCTGCCAACAAGGAGCGGGTACAACGCAACATTCGTCACATGACCTGGATCAATGAAGCCGCGATGACCCTGGGGTTATACCTGCTTACGATCGGGACATTTCTGGGAGCCATCTGGGCCAATGAATCATGGGGCCGTTACTGGGGATGGGATCCGAAAGAGACCTGGTCGCTGGTAACCATTCTGGTCTATGCCTTTATCACCCACATGCGACTGATGCCCGGCTACCGCGGGTGGTTTGCACTCAATCTGGCCTCTGTGGCAGGATTGCTTTGTGTACTGATGACCTATCTCGGTGTAAATTACTATCTCACAGGCCTTCACTCCTACGGAAGCGGCAGTGCTGACTCCTTCCCCTATGCATTGGTGATCGTACTGGTACTTGTGGGGGGAGTTGCATGGAAAGCATTTAACAACTCGTCCCAAATTGATTTGAAAGATTAACGTTATCTGGAATATATTCATCATTAATCATCCANCATTCATCATTAACAAACCATGAAGTCAATATCTTACCTACTTTTTGCATTGGCCTTGTTAACAGGTTGCAACAATGCCACTGTCAAGAAAACTGAAAATAAACCCGTTCCGCAGGCCGCTTATCAGGTTCCGGATATGCACGTAGTCGTGGCCAAAGAGGTCATCCAGACAAGTGGCTATACCTATCTTCTGCTGACGGAAGGAGACAAGGAGTATTGGGCAGCAGTTTCCCGCTTTGATGCGGTAAAGGGGAAAACCTACTATTACAAATCCGGACTGGAAATGCGGGCTTTCAAGAGCAAGGAGTTGAACAGGGTTTTCGACACCATTCAGTTTATCATGGATTTCAATGACAAGCCCGTGACGGATAAAGCACCGGCAGCCATGACCACGCAAGGCAGAAAAAATCTGGAGAAGGTGGAAGGAATTAAGGTAGCGCCTGCAAATGGGGCACTCAAGCTTTCCGATCTGTTTTCCGGAAAGAGTAAATATGCAGGTCAAAAGATCAAGGTTACCGGGCAGGTGGTAAAATTCAGTCCCGAAATTATGAACAAGAACTGGGTGCACCTGCAGGATGGATCGGAAGCAAATGGATCGTTCGACCTGACCGTGACTACAGCAGAGACGGTGACAGTAGGATCAGTGGTTACCTTTGAAGGGGNGATTGCCCTGGACAAGGATTTTGGCTATGGATACAAATACGACGTGCTTTTGGAGGATTCCANGATAGTCAAATAAGTTTGATCAGATTGCTTCACTCCTTTTGTATTGGCGAATAGGGTGTGAAGCAGGCAGTATGAAGGCGGGGCAGGCGGAAATGATTGTTTGTGACACATTCTGCCTGCCCCGCCCCTGTTGGGCGTGTATCATTCCCCAATAGGATGGTATGGGCCCCTGGACCTATGCCCATTCCGGGTCATTGAGGAGATTCAATTTTCTGTTTTCAGTTGAATCTCTCTCAATTTTTTTGTAACTATGTGAAATATTGCAAGGTATCTATTTTTATCCTAGATTTACATGTAAAACCAATCCAATGACCAAAATCAAAGTTTACGGCTATCGCTGGGTGATGTTGTCCCTGTTTATGCTGATTGTTGCCATGAATCAGCTGTTGTGGATCACTTTTGCCCCGATTACGGTGGATGCAGCGGCATTCTTCAAAGTCTCGGATTTAATGATCGGATTGCTTTCGATGTCGTTCATGATTGTGTACATCGTCGTCTCCATCCCCGCTTCCTGGGTGATTGACACCTATGGCATCAAGGTTGGAGCTGGTTTGGGGGCAATACTCACCGGCTTTTTTGGATTGATGCGCGGTTGGGCAGGTGCCGATTTTAACCTGGTGATGATGGCTCAGATTGGCATTGCCATTGGCCAGCCGTTCCTGTTGAATGCGATCACCAAACTCTCAGCAAGTTGGTTTCCACTGGAAGAAAGGGCTACAGCCGCCGGTTTGGGCACTTTGTCCATGTACATAGGCATATTGACGGGAATGGTTTTGACCCCCTTACTTTTTGCTTCCCATGGTTTGGCCGGGATGATGAATATTTATGGAATTGTGGCAGTAGTCAGCGCGCTTTTGTTCGTGGTATTTGCAAAGGAAAAACCTTTGACCCCTCCCTGCGAAGTGCACGATGAGGTTCGGGCGCTGGCCATGGATGGGTTTAAACTGATGTTCAAATCAAGGGATTTCTGGTTGCTGATGGTCATCTTTTTTATTGGTCTCGGTGTCTTCAACAGTGTAACCACCTGGATCGAGAACATCATGATGCCTCGCGGATTTACTGCAGCCCAGGCTGGAGATACCGGAGGCGTGATGATTGCGGGGGGAATCCTGGGCGCATTGATCATGCCTTTGTTGTCTGATTACTACAGAAGAAGGACCCCTTTTATTGTTCTTGCGCTTGTAGGTGCGACCCTCGGACTCATCGGAATTACCTTTGCCACCAGCTATGGTGCCTTGCTGGCCTCAGGTGCTTTGCTGGGCTTCTTTCTGCTTAGCTCGGGTCCGATCGGATTCCAGTATGGCGCAGAAATTACCTATCCGGCTTCTGAAGGTGCTTCCAATGGATGGTTGCTGCTGATGGGCCAGATATCCGGTATTGCATTTATTTTTGGCATGGACGGTTTAAAGGAGGATCTCACCGGGTCGATGACCTTACCCCTCTCTGGAATGATCGGATTGATGATTTTTGGTCTGATCCTCTCCTCCAGATTGAAAGAATCAAAGATATTGCTTTCAAACCAGTCGGTTTCTGAAACCAGTTTTCAGGTAAATGCGGTTCCGTTGAATACTTCGGATACCAACTTCCATGCTTCCAAATAGGCTTCCCCTCCGTGGATGGCGTGTCGTCTGGTGTGCGATGGCTCTTTTTTTCGTNTTGGCAGGAGCAACCACCACCTTGAAAGCAGGGGAGNCTTCGGACTCCACACTCCATCGGCAAATCCAGTTTCTAAAAACCAGNCTGAAATCTGATCAGCAGGGAACAAACCTGTGGTGGTATGGCTGGATGGCCGGCTATGGAGGTGCAACCATTTTGCAGGGTGCCCTCTTTTTCTCCGGTAGGGACAGATCGACCCGGCAGGACATGGCCGTCGGAGCAATTACCACTTTTGCCGGGACAATTGGTCAGCTGATCTCGGTTTTCCAGCCGGTATCCCTTGCGGAAAAAGCAAGCCTCCTTCCTGAGGAACCTTCAGGCGAAAGCCTGACCAAAAGGAGTCAGCTGGAGAAAATGCTGGCAGAGCGGTCTTTGCTCGAAACAACAGCCCGCCATTGGCAGGCACATGTACTTTGCACAGGGGTAAATCTGGCCAGCGGACTGGTGACCTGGCTTGGTTTTCACCGGACTGTGTGGGATGGAGCAGCCAATTTCGGATTGAATTGCGTGCTCACGGAAGCCCAAATCTGGTCGCAACCCATTCGGGCAAAAAGAGCGCTCAAAAGATACAACATGCTCTTTGGCCAGAATGCACCTCCCGGGCTTCCCGACAGGGATGTCCATCTGAATTTTGGTATTTCATCCGGCGGGGCAGGGGTCAGATTGATTTTCTGAGCCTCCTGGTCTTGCCGCCCTGCTACTTTGAATTCACGGGCGGTTTTTCATACTCGGCCATCTTTTTATTGGGCTTCGGTCCCATGGTGAATTCGAGGATTCCGCCCGATTCAATGTCCGTGTGGGTAATGAAATTCTTTTTCCACGGTTTTCCGTTCAGCTGGATCTTTTGAATGTAGCTGTTTTCTCCTCCTGCCTTGTTGGCCAAAACTGTGAACTGTTTTCCATTTGCCAAATGGATGATAGCTCTTTTAAGTTGCGGAGATCCAAAGCAATAAACACCATTTGCTGGGTTGACAGGATAGAATCCGAGTGAGCTGAAAATATACCAGGCCGACATCTGTCCGCAATCTTCATTGCCCGAGTACCCTGAATGTCCTTCATTGTAAAGTTCCTTTATGATCTTGGCACAATAGAATTGTGTTTTCCAGGGCTCTGCCGTGAAATCGTACAGGTAGGCGATGTGATGGCTTGGTTCGTTTCCATGTGCATACTGGCCAATGAACCCGGAGGCATTGCCATTGACATCTTCGGGTTTGGCATTCAGGGTAAAAAAGGTGTCCAGTTTTTTGAGGAACCCCTTTTCGTCGCCGAACAGGGAGATCAGGGAATTGACGTCCTGCGGTACAATACCACAAATATTGCCAGGCATTCCCTTCTGTAAACGGAAATCCGCCGTTGCCACCGTAGGCCAGTGGATTGAATGGATTGATCCACTCCTTGTGGCTGTCTTTTGCCCTGAAAAATCCGGTGCTTGAATCAAAAAGATTCTTGTAGGACTCGGCACGGCGGCTAAAATGGAGGTAATCCTCCTGATGGCCCAATGCTTTGGCCATTTGAGCCACGCACCAGTCGTTGTAGGCGATTTCGAGGGTGATGGAGACGGATTGAGATTGAATGTCTTCCGGGAAGTAGCCATACTTTTCAAGCACCTGAAATGGAGCATTCCGGTGCGAATTGATCGAAGAGGCCTTCACCGCTTCATAGGCGTGCTGGTAGTCGATCCCCTTGATTCCTTTGAGGCAGGCATCCACAATCACCGGAATGGCGTGGTTCCCGATCATGGTGTAGGTGTCTGAACCCCACAGCTGCCAGATGGGCAGATAGCCGTAGCTGTCGTATTGCCGGATCATGGAATTGATGAATCCTGCAGATCGCTCCTCCTGGAGCAGGGTGTACAGTGGATGTGCTGCCCGGTAGGTATCCCAGAGGGAAAAGGTGCTGTAATGCTTGCCATCAGCCGAATGAGCCACACTGTTGTCGGTTTTGGAATAATTTCCGGAAACATCGGCAATGTTGTTGGGCTGAATGAACATATGGTACAATCCGGTATAAAAAATGGTTTTTTGGTTTTCGGTTCCCTCCACCTCCAGGCAGGCCAGCTCCTTGTTCCAGGCCTGATGCGCAAGTTCAGCTGTTTTGTCGAAATTGAAATCAGGTAGTTCCGCTTTCAGGTTTTCTGTGGCACCCTCCTGTGAGACAGATGAGATTCCAACCTTTACCAGAAGTGGCTCCAGATTGTTTTTGGTAAAGTTAAGTGCTATTTTGAGGTCAGTATGATTGGTGACCGCATTGTCAATAAATTCATTTGCACCCGCCTTGCTGACAGTAGAACTGTAGGGCCGGGAAAATTCGGCACGGAAATAGACTTTCCGCAGTTTGGCCCAGCCTGAGATGATGCGGTAGCCTTCGACGGTGTGGTTGTTGACCACCCGCACCTGTGCACTGAGGATTTTTACCGATCGGTAGGGACTGTTCTTGATCAGGCAATGCTCGAGGTCGATGATCAGGTGATAGGGACCGTCGTCCTTAAAAGTATATCTGTGCATGCCGCAGTGCCCGGTGGCTGTTAACTCTGCACGGATGTTGTAATCGTCCAGCAGGACGCTGTAGTATCCGGGAACTGCCTTTTCATTTTCGTGTTTGAATTTTGAGCGGAACCCCTTGGTTTTGCCATCGTCACTACCAGCTTTCCATTCCAGTTTTCCTCCGGCAGGCATAAATAAAAAGTCATACAGATCCGGGCAACCGGTTCCGCTTAAATGGGTATGGCTGAAACCGACGATCGACTCGTCCTTGTAATCATATCCACTGCAGGGGTCATCGGGGTACTCATGCGTATCCGGACTCAGCTGAACCAATCCAAATGGGAGGCAGGCCCCCGGAAAATTACTGCCTGAAAGGCTCAAACTATCTATCGAGCCGGTGCCAATGAANGGATTCACAAATTTGGTGTAATCCTGGGCGGCCAATTTGGTAAAGGAAAAGAGCGAAAAACAGGCAAGGAGCAGAAAATATTTTTTCACGATTTTGGTATTTAAATTTTATTCGACCTAAGTTGTTCATGCAGCTGCAGAAAGTGTGAGAAGGCGAATCGAACTTTCAGTTGATTTGAATTTCACGCTTGCTGCGACTCCCAAAAATAGTTAATTAGCAGGATTGCCCGACACAAAAGAGAGCTCCCAAAAGTTGATTTTTGGCAGGTTTTAGAAGCTGACAATGCAAGGGTTTTGAGCTGCGATTCGGCCAAGCAAATAGAACAGTCCTTTGCGGTGGATGCTTTTATCCATCACAAAGGACTGTTTTATTCCCTGGGGAATTTGAGGGGTCAGTTTTTTTTGAATTGGAATATCCCGGTTAGCGTTTGTAATTTTTTCCCGGTGTCTGAATGGTCTCCCTGTCCATTTCGAAAGATATCCGTGCTGATGGAAGAATCACCGATCAGGTGCTTGCAGAAATAGTCTGCTTTCAGCCAGAAGGCATACTCCGTAAAATCACCATAGGCGTGACGTTGACCCGGCATCAGGAAAAAGTCGAAACGCTTGTTGGCCTTTATCAGGGCATTGGCCATCCGGATGGTATTTCCGGGATGGACATTGTCGTCGATGTCGCCTGTGATCAACAACAATTTCCCCTTCAGGTTTTTTGCAAGGGATGAATTCTTCTCTATTTCGTAGAGAAACTGCGTTTCACCGTCATCGTTCAGTTTTTCTTTGATTCCGTTGTGGGTTTCGCTCCACCATCTGTTGTAGATATTGTTTTCGTGGTTGCCCGATGCCGAGACGGCCACCTTGTAAAAATCAGGGTACTGGCAAAGTGCTGCCGTCGACATGAACCCTCCGCCCGAATGGCCGGTGATGCCGACTTTGGTGATGTCGATGAATTTGTACCTGTCGGCCAGCTCTTCGGCCACATACTTCTTGTCGGCCAGGCCATAGTCCCTCAGGTCGCCATAACCATAGTTGTGGTACCATTTGGAACGATTTGGATTGCCGCCACGGTTGCCAAGCGTGATCACAACAAATCCAAGCTGGGCCAGACGGTCGGTCCGGTCCATCCTGCTGGAAAATGCCGCATTGACTGCTTCCGTCTGGGGGCCGGGATAGACATATTCGATCAGTGGGTAGGTTTTTGTCGAATCGAAATTGAATGGTTTGTACATCACACCATAAATATCTGTAATCCCATCGGCAGCTTTTGCCTTGAAGGGTTCCGGGAATTTGTATCCGGCAGCAAAGAGGTTCCGCAGATCCGCGGTAGCAAGTTCCATCACCGGTTTTCCGGTATTGTCACGGATTTCCGATTTTGGAACCGTATTGACGCGAGAGTAGGTATTGATGAAATATTTGTAGGAATCGCTCATTTCCATGTTGCAGGTGAAATTTCCAGGGTTCAGCAACTGAAGTCCGCTCCCGTCGAGGTTGATCCTGTACAAATGCTCGTAATAGGGGTTTTCACCGGGTTCACGTCCGTTGGCGGTAAAATAGACCACCCTTGCCTTCTCGTCGACTCTGAGGATCTCTCCGCAATGCCAGGGGCCTGAAGTAATCTGGTTCTCCAGGTTGCCGTTGTCATCGTAAAGGTAGAGGTGACCCCAGCCATCCCTTTCAGACCAGTGAATGAACTCTTTCCCGTGATTGATCGTGATGAGCCTTTTGGTTTCGATGTAGGTATTCATACGCTCCTCAATCAAGACCTTGGTTTCACCCGTTTCGGTATTCACTGAGCAGATATCGGTACGGTACAGGTCGCGGCTGCGTCGGGTAATGTAAATTCTGTCGGATGTTTCCGACAGCCACGTGGACGGTACGTAATCCTCCAACCGCTCCTTGTTGGTGAGATTGGCCCTATGAATGGAAAGTGTCTGATCCTTGAACTGGTCCACCGCCATCTTCTTCCCTTTTTTTGTCCCACTGTCGAAAACCCAGAGCTCATCCTGCGGGGATTCTTTTTCTCCTGGCATCTGGTATTTGTAGGTTTCCAACTCCGGTCTGGGCTCTTTCAGAACATTGACGACCCACAAATCCTTCACTTTCCTGCTGTCTTCGCGAATCAGGGCAAATTTTTTCGAATCGTGCGACCAACTGACATATGCCCCTTTGCGTTTTTTCTTCTCCTCCCTGATCTTTTTTTCATCGTCATTTTCTGTCGAGATGTAACCTCCGCCGAAGGCATAATCCCTCATACCGTCTGTGGTCATCTGGTGTTCGACTACAGTGCTGTCCTTGTCGTCCTTTTTGGCCTTCAGATAGTTTTCCTTGTCCATCCACCAGAGGTTGAAATCACGTGCGAAGAGAATGCACTCCCCGTTGGGGGATATATTGGCCCATTCGGGATCCTCCTTATCTTCTTTCCAGTCTTTTATCTCGGCGAGATCACCGGATTTCAGGTTGTATTCCAGATGGAACACCTTCTTCTTTACCTTGTCCTTATCATTGTCTGTTGTCGCTCTGGAGCCCCTTCTCATTTGAGGATCCTCGGGTGGGGTGGTGATGCTATCTTTTTTTAGTTTTTCGGTCTTTTTATCGTCTTTGGAAGCGGCCCCTTCCTTTTTTTTCCTCTCTTCATCCTGACTACTGGTCACATCAAACTGAAATACCGTGTCGTTTTTCTTGAATTTGATTCTCATCGGGGGCAAGTGCTGCCAGTCGTATGGATCCCGGGTGATTTTGGTCAGCATGGAGGCCATCTTGTGGTTGTCGAAAAGGAATGTTTTTGTCCGTTTTTCCATGTCCACCAGGAAAAAGGAGATTCCCTCCGAGGTGGTGTCAGAATACCAGAATTGATCGCCGGTTTTCAACCATTTTGGCACGACAGCGGTACTGAAAACCATTTTGCTGATCTTGGTCGGAGAAAATCTTTCTGCCAAACGGTAATCGGCATTTTCAACCGGTTTGTTTTGTGCAGAAAGTCCGAGAGCTACAATCGACAAAACAGCTGCCACTAAAAGAGGAAACAGATTTTTTTTCATCTTGAATCGATAATTTGTTCGGTAATTAATATCCGGGCAGATGCGCTGTACGGGAATCTTATTTTTTCCACCCGTTTGCCAAAAATATCCAAAAAACAGATTAGATACTAATACTTATTTTCAATCCGGATAAAATGAGCCGGGCCCATCCTGCGATTGTTCAAGAAACAACAAACCCCGACAAAATGATGCCGGGGTTTGTTGTTTTGTTTTGTGAAAAATTATTTGGAGACAAACTCATGTATCTGCAAGGCTGCATCACGGCCGGAACGGATGGCATGCACCACTAAGCTTGCACCGCGGGTGGCATCACCGGCAACGAAGATTTTGTCGACAGTAGTGGCAAAATCTTTTGCCTTTACATTCCCGCGGGCGTCGTACTCCACTTTCAGACTGTCCAGCAGCCCCTCGTGAACCGGGGAGAGGAAGCCGAGTGACAACATCACCAGGTCGGCTTCGATGATCTCTTCCGTACCCGGAATCTCCCTCATCGACATTTGCCCATTGTTCTTGGTCCATTCTACCCTGACCACTTCAACGGCTCTCAATACTCCGTTTTCGCCTATAAACCTGCGGGTATTCAACGACCAGCGCCTTTCGCAACCTTCCAGGTGAGAACTGGATGTACGCAAGGTATTGGGCCAGAATGGCCATGGGTTATCTTCTGACCTCTGTTCAGACGGTTTTTCCAATATCTCAATCTGGGTAACGGCTGAAGCCTTTTGACGGATGGCGGTTCCAACACAGTCGGATCCCGTATCCCCACCACCGATGACCAACACTTTTTTGTCCTTGGCCAGGATGCGGATGTCATCAGCAATCGTTTCTCCTTTGACGATTTTGTTTTGCTGCCTGAGGTAGTCCATGGCAAAATAGACCCCTTCCAGCTCACGACCAGGTGTTGTTTTGAGATCGCGTGGCTGCATGGCTCCGCAGGCAAGGCAAACCGCATCAAACTGTGTCAGCAGCTCCTCTTTCGAAATCTGCTCACCCACCCTGACATTGGTTTTGAAGATGACTCCCTCCTTGACGAATAGTTCCACCCGCCTGTCGATCACCCCCTTGTTGAGTTTGAAGTCCGGAATTCCATACCTGAGCAATCCACCAATGGCATTGTCCTGTTCGAATACCGTCACAGTATGACCAGCCTGGTTCAGCAGATCAGCCACTGATAAACCTGCAGGGCCGGAGCCTACCACGGCGATTCTTTTGCCGGTTCGCTTTTCCGGAATGTTTGGATGGACCAGGTTCAAATCGAAAGCATGTTCCACCACGGCACATTCGTTCTCCCGAATGGTGACTGATTCGTCGTGGATGGCGAGTACGCAAGATTTCTCACAAGGTGCCGGACAAACCCTGCCTGTAAATTCCGGGAAACTGTTGGTCTTGTTCAGTATTTGGTAGGCTTCGTCCCATTTGCCGCGGTAAACGGCATCCTGCCATTCGGGAATGTTGCTTCCCACCGGGCAAGCCCAGTGACAGAATGGAACACCGCAATCCATGCACCGCGATGCCTGGTTTACGCGATCCTGGTCGTCAAGCGTCTGTTCGACCTCTCCAAAATCACCAATGCGTTCACTCACGGGGCGGTAGCCACCCAATTTTTTCTCTATCTCTATAAAACCCTTCGGATTTCCCATGTCATTTATTGTTGATGTTTTTTAAAAGTACGTAGAGTACTTCAAGTACTTCGAATACTCAGAGTTCCGGAAATTTGGATGGAAATAACTCTAAGTACTCCAAACTCTAAGTACTTTAAGTACTTAAAGTTATTCCCTGATATTCGGCGCATCTTCGGCCATTTCCAGCTTCCGTTTTACCTCTTTCAGTTTTGCTTCGTTCAGTACTTTTTTGTATTCCAGCGGGATGACCTTCACGAATTTGTGAAGATATTCTTCCCAGTTGGTCAATATTTTCTCTGCCTGCTGACTTTGTGTATAAAGCAGGTGTCTTTGGATCAGCTCCTGAAGTTCCTGCACGTCGGCCTTGTCTTCGACCGGACCAAGTTCTACAAGACCCTTGTTGCAATAATAATCGAAGTCGCCGTTTTCATCCAGTACATAGGCGATACCTCCGCTCATGCCTGCAGCAAAATTTCGTCCCGTTGTGCCCAATACCACCGTTCTGCCGCCTGTCATGTATTCGCAGCAGTGGTCGCCTGTTCCTTCAACAACAGCTTTTGCTCCTGAATTCCGGACACAGAATCGTTCGCCGGCCACTCCCTTGATGTAGACCTCTCCTCCTGTTGCACCGTATAGCGTCGTATTGCCTACGATGATGTTGTTTTGAGGTTCAAAGGTCGAACCGGTAGGTGGTACCACCACGATCTTTCCTCCCGATAGGCCTTTGCCCAGGTAGTCATTTGAATCGCCTTCGAGTCTGAATGAGACTCCTTTTGCAAGAAAGCCGCCAAAGCTTTGTCCGGCGGAACCCTTGAAGGTGCAGTTGATGGTGTCCTTGGGCAATCCGGCTTCTCCATATCTTTTTGAGATCTCACCGGAAAGCATGGCTCCGGTGGTTCGCATCACATTGTTGATGTTGTGTCCAATCCACACCTTTTCGCCGCTTTTGATGGCCTTGTTGGCCTCCTTGATCAGCATCCGATCCAATACATCATCCAGGTCCTTGGTGTTGGGATGGGTGTTGCGGATGGGATAGATACTTGCCTCTTCCGGCAGGTGGAGGAATTTGGAGAAGTTAACATTCTTCATTTTCCAGTTGGTAACTGCAGGATTCACCTCCAGCAAGTCGTTCCGTCCAACCAGTTCGTCAAAGGTTCTGACCCCAATCTCGGCCATGTATTCGCGGATCTCTCTGGCAATGAACTGGAAATAGTTGATGACGTATTGGGAGCGTCCCAGGAATCTCTTGCGCAGATTTTTGTTTTGTGTGGCTATCCCGGCAGGACAGGTATTGAGGTGACATTTACGCATCATGATGCATCCCAGCGAGATGAGCGCTCCGGTAGAGAAGCCGAACTCCTCGGCACCAAGCATACCCATGATGATTACATCACGGCCTGTCTTCAACTGACCGTCGACCTGGAGTTTCACCCTGCCGCGGAGATTGTTCATCACAAGCGTCTGTTGAGTCTCCGCTATTCCGAATTCTGCCGGAAGTCCGGCATGTTTGATTGAACTGGCAGGTGATGCGCCCGTCCCTCCTTCGCATCCGCTCAGGATGATGATGTCGGCAAAACCCTTGGCAACGCCCGCGGCAATTGTTCCGACTCCCGTCTCAGAGACGAGTTTGACGGAGACCTTTGCCCTTGGGTTCACATTTTTAAGGTCAAAAATCAATTGGGCCAAATCCTCAATCGAATAGATATCGTGGTGAGGTGGTGGTGAAATCAGGGTAATACCCGGTGTGGAATTACGCGTTTTGGCGATGATCTTGTTGACTTTAAAGCCTGGAAGTTGTCCCCCTTCGCCCGGTTTTGCACCCTGGGCGATTTTGATCTGGAGCTCTTCCGCGTTCATGAGGTAGTTGTTGGTCACTCCAAAACGACCGGAAGCGATCTGTTTGATCTTCGAATTTCTATTCGTTCCAAAGCGTTCGGGATCTTCACCGCCTTCGCCTGTATTGCTGCGTCCGCCGATCTCATTCATGGCTACGGCCAGGGCTTCGTGCGCCTCTCTTGAGATGGATCCATACGACATGGCGCCCGTCACGAAACGTTTCAGAATGGCTTCTGCAGGTTCCACCTCTTCGATCGGAATCGGATTGTGTTTCCATTGCAGTGCACCCCTTACAAAGGCAGGTTTCCTGTTTTGTTCATCTACCAGTGAACTGAATTTTTTAAACACCTCATAGCTGTCTGTCTTGGTTGCCCATTGCAGCAAGGCGATGGACTGCGGATTCCAGGCATGGTGCTCGCCGTTGTTCCGGTAGTGGTATTCTCCGTTGGTATCAAATATTACTTTGGTCTGGTCTTTGCTGTAAGCCTCCTTGTGGAACATTATTGCCTCTTCGCACAACTCCTTGTAACCTACCCCGCTGATGCGCGATGAGGTGCCTTTGAAATATTCTTCTATCAGTTCATCGCCGACCCCTACTGCCTCGAAAAGTTCGGAGCCGTGGTATGAACGCAAAGTGGATATTCCCATTTTGGAAAGAACTTTCAGCAATCCCTTGTCGATGGCCTTGATGTAATTCTTCCTTGCCTCCGCATAGGGAAGTTTGATTTCATCCTTTTTCACCAGGTGGCTGATCGCGGCAAAAGCCAGGTAGGGATTGATGGCGCTCGCACCGTATCCAAGGAGCAGGGCGAAGTGCATGATTTCACGCGGCTCTGCACTCTCCACCAAAATACCGATTTGCATCCGTTTCTTGGTCTTGATCAGGTGGTGATGCACCGCAGCCACAGAAAGCAGCGAAGGGATCGGTACCAGCTCTTCGGAGATGGTGCGGTCGGTGAGGATGATGAAATTTTTCTTTTCATCGACTGCTTTTTCAGCATCATCCAGCATCTTTTTAAATGCTTTTTTGAACCCTTCCACGCCCTCCTTGATGGGGAAAACCATCGGAATGGTGGCATGATTGAAGACTTCGTGCTTCAGATCCTTGATTTTTCCAAGGTCTGTATTGGTGATGATGGGGCTGTCGAATTTGATCAGTTTGCAATGGTTCGGTGTCTCATCCAGGATGTTGCTGCTGAGGGAGCCGATATAATTGGTCAGCGACATTACCAGACCCTCCCTGATCGGATCGATGGGCGGATTGGTCACCTGCGCAAAAAGCTGACGGAAATAGCTGAAAAAACGTTTTGGCTTATCGGAAAAAACGGCAAGCGGTGTGTCATTTCCCATGGAACTGGTAGGCTCATTGGCAGTTTCTGCCATCTCCTTGATCACTACCTGCATCTCTTCCTTGCTGTAGCCGAACACCTTGCTGTAGACGCCAAATTGGTCACCCATGTTGGATGGAACACGTTGTTTGACTACGATGTCCTCGAGCATCAGTCTGTTCTCCTTGAGCCAGTTGATGTATGGGTTACGTCGACTAAGATCCGCCTTGACCTCCTTGTCGGGAATCAGGATGCCCAGCTGAGTATCAACCAGCAACAGTTTGCCGGGACGAAGACGCCCTTTTTCCTTGATCTCTTCGGGTTTGAAAACCTGAACACCTACTTCGGATCCCATCACAATCAGGTCGTTCTTGGTGATCACATACCTGGAAGGCCGTAATCCATTGCGGTCGAGCGTGCCACCAATGTAGCGGCCGTCGGAAAAGACCATGGAGGCCGGGCCATCCCAGGGTTCCATCAGCGTGGAATGGTATTCGTAAAATGCCTTCAGACTCTCAGGGATCGGATTCTTTTCGTTGAAGGATTCGGGTATCATCATGCAGAGCGAATGAGGCATGCTTCGCCCTGTCATGTTTAAAAACTCCAGTGTATTGTCGAAGGAGGCTGAATCTGATTTTCCGGGCTCAATGATCGGATAGAGCTTGTCAATTTCGTCTCCAAAGAGGGCTGAATCCAGCAGCGATTCGCGTGCGTGCATCCACTGGCGGTTCCCCTTGATCGTATTGATCTCCCCGTTGTGGGCAATCATGCGGAAAGGCTGGGCCAGATCCCAGGTAGGGAAAGTATTGGTACTGAAACGGGAGTGCACCAACGCAATCGCACTCTTCATCTCGGGATGCGTAAGGTCCTTGAAATAATCCCTTAGCTGACTTGGCGTAAACATCCCCTTGTATATCATTATCTTGCTGGAGAAGCTTGGCAGATAAAAACTGTTTTTGCCGGCCAGTTTGGACTCTCTGACTGTTCTTTCCGCCTGTTTTCTGGCCAGGTACAGTTTTCTCTCGAGCACATCCTGCTCGTAGTTTCCCTTCACAAAAATCTGCCTGATCAACGGTTCGGTACTTCGTGCAATTTCGCCGATGACGGAGCCATCCACAGGCACTTTGCGCCAGGCGATCAGTTTCAATCCTTCGGCTTCCACATACCTGTTGAGCACCTCCACACAATAATCGGCCTCCTCTTCCGCAACCGGAAGGAAAACGAGTCCAGCCCCGTAACGTCCGGGTTCAGGTAAATCTATTCCCTGCGAAAGGAAAAAATCGTGCGGCATCTGCAGCAGAATGCCTGCACCGTCTCCTGTTTTGTTGTCAGAACTCGTTGCTCCACGATGATCCATGTTGAGCAAAACAGTCAAACCCCGCTGGACAATGTCGTGCGATTTGGCTCCCTTGATGTGGGCGACGAAACCAATTCCGCAGGCATCGTGTTCGAAAGCCGGATCATACAAACCTACAGGAGTCGGAAATTTCTTGTGTTCCATAACACTTTCTGATATTGAGTTGGTGTTTATAAGGCAGTGCTGTATTTTAATTATCTCGTTATTTGATGAAAAAAATAATAAGATGTAAGAAAAATAGCGTTATTAATTAATATTCGAAAGCAAAAATAGCTTTTTATTTTATTTTTCCAAGTAAATCCACCACCGAGATTGGCTAATATTTCACCCTGAAAAAGAAATATAGTCAAAAATTAGATTTAAGCTATTGGAATTGAATAATTTAATATTCAGGTTAAAAGAATATTAAATTTTAATCTGGTTGAAAGGAGGGAACAGTATCTCCGGAGACCAAAAGCAGCCTTACCGTTTCAGCAGCGCATCCACGGCTTTGGTGGCAGTTTCAAAATGAAATTGATCTACAACCCGTTTCATTTTTGCCTCAATCCGGTCCAGACAAAGGTTGCCAATGCTGCCTTCGTGGGTGTGATGGATTTCATGGTCGGGTGCGAACCGGTTTTCGTCAATCTGCTTGCCAACTGCTTTGTAGGCATCGCGGAAGGGAACGCCTGCCAGGACCAGTTTGTTCACAGCCTCTACGCTGTAAATGAAGCGATATTTCTCCTCCGCAAGGATGTTTTCGCGGATGGTGATGTTCTCCAGTGCGAAAGTGGCAATGGAGAGGCAATCGTTCAGCTCCGCAAAGGCAGGAAGAAACAGTTCCTTTGTAAGTTGCATGTCCCTGAAATAGCCGCTTGGTAAATTGTTTGTAACCGAAAGCATCTGGGAAGGTAGCGACTGGATTCTGTTGCAATGGGCCCGAAGCAGTTCGAACAGATCCGGATTTTTTTTGTGGGGCATGATGCTCGAGCCTGTTGTAAGTTCATCCGGCAATCCTACAAAATTGAAATTCTGGCTCATGTAGAGGCAAACGTCGCTGGCCAGACGCGAAAGCGTCGAGGCAATGGATGCCAGGGCAAACAGCACGGTTCTTTCCATCTTACCACGTCCCATCTGGGCATAAACAACATTCACATTCATCGTTTCAAAGCCAAGCAGGTCGGTTGTCAGCTGTCTGTCAAGCGGGAATGAGGAGCCGTAACCCGCCGCCGAACCCAACGGATTCTGATCGGCAACCCGGTAGGCTGCCTGGAGCAGCGCCAGATCGTCTGTCAAACTTTCCGCGTAAGCGCTGAACCACAACCCAAAGGAGGATGGCATGGCTACCTGCAGATGGGTGTAACCCGGCAGTAAAATTTCCTTGTACCGTTCACTTTGTGCCATTAAAACCCCGAAAAGCCGAAGGCAATTTTGGGTAACGGTTTGAATCGCATCTCTGGTAAATAGTTTCAAATCGAGCAGTACCTGGTCGTTTCTGGACCTTCCGCTGTGGATTTTCTTGCCCATTTCACCCAGCCGGAAGGTTAAAAGCAGTTCAATTTGGGAGTGAATGTCCTCCACACCTTCCGCAATGACAAAATTTCCTGCGACAATCTCCGAATGGATGTTTCTCAACTCCCCGGAAAGGGCGGTGAACTCCTCCAGGGTGAGCAGTCCGACATGTTCCAGCATTTGAATGTGGGCCAAAGAACCAATGACATCAAATCCGGCCAGCAGAAAGTCCATTTCAGGATCTTTCCCTACCGTGAAAGCTGCTATCAGGTCATTCATCTTTGCTCCCTTATCCCAAAGTTTCATCTCTATAAAATTTGTTTTCATTTCCCGGATGGAATACCCAAGATGTAATTTTCGCGGGAAAATAACATTTGTTCCCGGATGTATCCTTCGGCAAAGATATAATATTCATTTGCCAAATGGAACTCGTGTGCTGATTTGACGGATGTATCGGAAAGGACTGAGCAAGCAACCTCTTCGGATGCTTGTTTTGAAAAAATGGTCCACAACTGAATTCGGAGGGTCAGGATTTGTTCAGATTGGTAAATAACTGCTCAACGGGCTTCGCGCAACGGTTCATGCTTCAATTTTATTGGCACAAAAAGAGCAAACTCCCTTGAGGTAGTAATGCTGTTCGTCGATGCGAAAACCGTCCAGCATCGGCGTTGGAAGATCTTCCTTTTTGATCCTGAAATCAATCACTCCGGTGCAGATTTTGCATTTGAAATGGCCGTGCATCGAGGTATCAGCATCGTAGCGAATTTCATTTCCTTCGATGTTCAGCGCCAGTGCAACACCGGATTGCACAAATAAATTCAATACATTGTAGATGGTCGTTTTTGACAATCCGTGAATCTCATGGATCAGGTCACTGTAAATCATATCTACAGTAGGATGATTCCTTTTGGAAACCAAATAACTCATGATTTTTACCCGCTTCTGGAGAGGTCTTACCCCATTTTTAAGCAGGTAGGCTGAAATTTGTTGCTGATCCATCTTATGTTTCTGAATTCAATACAAATATGGTAGATTTTTTTTTCAGAACCAAGAGCAAAGGTCACCGTTTTTTAGTTTAGCAGCAATATAAATTGTATATTAAATTACCGATTATTTTTTGTAACTTGACAAAAGAAATTTGCGGGAATAAATTTTAATCCATATTTTTGTAATCATTACAAAATAAACATTTAATATTTTAGATATGTGTACTTTAGTAGGAAAAAAAGCGCCTTCTTTCAAGGCAACTGCCGTAGTAAATGGCAATGACATTGTCAACGATTTCTCACTTGATCAGTTCGTAGGGGAGAAGTTTGTTCTTTTCTTTTTCTATCCGCTTGATTTTACCTTTGTTTGCCCTACTGAGATTCTGGCTTTCCAGGCAAAATTGGCTGAATTTGAAAAACGCAACGTTGCCGTTGTGGGATGTTCTGTTGACTCTGAATTTTCTCACTGGGCCTGGTTGAATACGGAAAAGAAAAATGGCGGTATCAAGGGAGTTAAATTTCCATTGGTGTCTGACCTGTCCAAAACCATTTCAGAAAATTACGGAGTTTTGGCAGGTGAATATGAGGTGAATGAAGAGGGTCAATCCAGTTTTGTTGGTGCACCGGTCGCTTACAGGGGACTGTTTCTGATCGATAAGAAAGGTGTCGTTCGTCACCAGCTGGTGAATGATCTTCCGCTGGGACGCAGCGTGGACGAAGCCATCCGTACGGTAGATGCATTGATCCATTTCGAGGAATTCGGCGAAGTTTGTCCTGCCAACTGGAAAGAGGGCGAGGAAGCCATGCAGGCATCCGCCGAAGGTGTTGCCAGTTATCTTTCAAAACACTGATGTTCTGAATAATTCCGAACAGAATTTTAACATCCATAATTCAAATTAAAATGAAGATCAATCGTTACGAAGACATTTCCCAGATTGAAAGGGAAGCAAAACGCGATTACATTGACAGGCATTCCGCATTCGTTCATTGCGATGGCACTGCTGTCAAAGGGGAAAAATTCAAGGTAAAAGTCAAAGTTGGTGAGGAGTACAAGCACCCGGACGATTTTGACCATTACATCAGCTATGTCCAGCTGTGGGATGGTGAGAAGCTTCTGGCGCAGGCCACGCTCTCAGCCGGTACCATGGGTAGTGCACCAAGCCAGGTGGAAATCGATTTTTACATCGTTCCTGTTAGGAGTTTGAAGTTGATTGCACAAGCCTATTGCACCAAACACGGTTTGTGGCAGAGCAATGAAGTAGCCGTAGAAGTTGCCGAGTAATTTCACGCGGAAAATAAATCTACAGCCCTTCAGAGCTGGTAGAAAGGAAAAGCTGTTCCCCTTACCGGGAAACAGCTTTTTTTAGGTTTGAAAATTTGAGTAATGCATTCATACCCGCCCCAACTGATGTTGCAGGAATATCGGAATCGGGAGAGATTATCTCCGCGACTTTGCAGCCTATTGTCATGAAGAATTGATTGAATGCCTACAAATCATGCCGTGATACCGCAAAACAATCTTGTCGCAGGATGGTTGTTGATTCTTTTGTGATTGTTTGGGGTTACATATCGGACTGGGCATTCTCGGCTTCTTCGAATAGCCCGGCGAAATGGTTAGGCAGAATGGTCATTCAAACAATCCCTCCTCCCTGACGAGCATCAGGATGGCAGAGTGGGGCAGGATCAGGTATTTTTCATTTTTAAACTCTACCTCGACTCCCGTTTTGTTGAGGTAAACGGCCAGATCTCCTTCGTGGGCCTGAAGAGGGACATATTTGTTTTCTTCCTTTACCTCTTTCCAGGGTTCATCCTCATCTGTCAATGCCGGAATGGGAAACCCCGGTCCGGTCTTGATCACATACCCCGACTGCACACTCTCTTTTTCCATGGCTGCCGGTGGGAGATAGAGGCCGGAACTTGTTTGCTGGTTGGGATTCTTGGGTCTGACAAGCACCCGGTCTCCAATCAGGATAATCTTTTTCAGGTCTTTTTCGGTGAGATTTAATGACATTCAAATTCTCGTTTAATCGTTATGCAAATATCCCTAATTCTTGTGAAATTAAAGATTTCCTGCCCATCTTTTTACTAATTTTTTAGTCTGGATGATGGCTATGGTGCAAAATATTACCTTTGTTTGACATTAATTTTCCCTATTTTATATTTCAAGGAAATGGAATCTATCAAGGAGATTTACAAGATTGGTTATGGACCTTCCTCCAGCCATACCATGGGACCCAGGAAGGCGGCTGAACAATTTTTGCAGCGCAACCCTGATGCAGTGGCTTTTAGGGTGACCCTCTATGGCAGCCTTGCCGCTACCGGCAAGGGGCATCTCACTGATCTGGCCATCCAGAAAGCCTTCGATCCGTTTCCTGTCGATTTTGAATGGATGCCTGCGGTCTTTCTTCCGCGTCATCCCAATGCCATGAAATTTGAAGCGCTAAATGTCAACAGGCAGGTGACAAACAAATGGGTTGCCTATTCCGTTGGTGGCGGTTCCATCATCGACGACAGTTCGGTATCCGAAACCAGGCTCATTTATCCCGGAAATACCATGGAAACCATTCTGGATTGGTGTTACGAAAACGGAAAGAGCATCTGGGAATACGTTGAAGAGCACGAGGAATCTGATATCTGGGATTATCTGAATGAGGTTTGGCGGGTCATGCAGGAGGCCATCAAACGCGGACTCGAAGCGGAAGGTCCGCTGCCTGGTATTCTCAACTATCCGAGAAAGGCCTCCGCCTATTTTGAAAAGGCACGTTATTTTGAACCTGATATCAAAAAGCGTGGAATGATCTACGCCTATGCACTGGCTGTTTCAGAAGAGAATGCCGCTGGTGGCCTGATTGTGACGGCACCAACCTGCGGAGCTTGTGGAGTCATGCCCTCCGTGCTCAAGTATGCCAGCAAATTTTATAAAATGTCTGACAAAAAGATTCTGAAAGCATTGGCAACTGCCGGGATCATCGGGAATCTGGTCAAGACAAATGCCTCCATTTCGGGAGCAGAAGTCGGGTGCCAGGGCGAGGTGGGAACCGCCTGTGCCATGGCCTCTGCCGCAGCTACACAGATGAGTGGCGGCAGTATCTACCAGGTGGAATATGCTGCAGAAATGGGGTTGGAGCACCACCTCGGACTCACTTGCGATCCTGTTGCAGGCCTGGTGCAGGTTCCCTGCATCGAACGCAATGCCTTTGCGGCCGCGCGCGCCATCAACCACAACAACTACTCCATGCTATCTGATGGCCGGCACATGATCAGCTTTGACAAGATTGTACAGACCATGGCCCAGACAGGACACGATCTTCCCTCCATTTACAAGGAGACTTCAGAGGGAGGTTTGGCCCATTTCCATCTCTTTACCTAAAAAAGCTCACCGGGTGACTCTGAGTCACCCGGTGAGCTTTTTATGTAAAATAGTAACGATTACTTAATCAGTTCAATACTGCGTTTGACGAAGTTGGCGAGTGCTTCTCCCTTCAGCATGTTGTTGGCAAGAAAGGCGAGGTCGACCAGTTGATTGACGAGCGGATTGCCGCTTCCGAACTGCTCCAGTTTAGCGCGTTTTGCTGCCTCGACTCCGGAGATTTTCTCCCTCGTTTCGCTCAATAGTTCCTTCTCTTCCTGTGGAACATCTTCCTCCTTTTTGCCTTCTTTCAATTTCTCCAGGTTGCCTTTCTCCTGGTTCAGCAAAGCCAGTTCATTTCGGAAACCTTCGAGCTCGCTTTTTAGCAGAGTCTCCTTCTCTTCAAGAACTTTTTTTACCAACGGATGTGATAGGTTGACAACCAGGTTGTAGCTATCAGGCATCTCTCCGTAAAAGCTCATGCCGGCCTGCATTTTTGACATGTCCTTCATGCGGCGCATGAATTCATTCTGGGTGATGACCATCGGCGAACCTGTTTCTCCCAGGTTTTGAAAGTCGACGATAAATTGGCCGCGTTCCTTGGGAATGATCGACTGAAAGATTGGGCTGAGTTCATTCTTCTCTTCTGATGTCAGGGTCGAGTGATCGTGGTCTTCCTTGGCAATCAGTTTCTCAACTACATCGGCGTCTACCCTTACGAAGTGGCAATCCGGATATTTTTGTTCGAAAAGATTAAGCAATGGTGTAGCCAAAACATCGTCCATCAGCAAAACATCGTATCCCTTGTTCCTTGCGGTCTCTATGAAGCTAAACTGAGCCTCGGCATTGGTGGCGTAGAGGTAAACCAGTTTGTTGTCCTTGTCTGTCTGAGTGGCTTCAATCAAGGTCTTGTATTCGTCCCAGGTGAAGAGCTTGTGCTCGGTATTCCCGAAGAAGAAGAATTTCAATGCCTTTTCGTAAAATTTCTCATCTGTCAGCATCCCGTATTCGATGAAAAGCTTCAGATCATTCCACTTTTCCTCCAGTTCACTGCGTTTGTCCTTGAAAATTTCTGACAGACGATCGGCTACTTTCTTGGTGATGTGACTGCTGATCTTTCTGACATTGGAGTCATTCTGCAGATAGGAACGGGAGACGTTGAGCGGTATATCCGGCGAATCCAGAACCCCGTGCAACAAGGTTAAAAATTCGGGAACGATGCCTTCGACGGAATCGGTGACAAATACCTGGTTGCTGTATAGCTGAATCTTGTTCTTCTGAACCTCGAAATTGTTCTTCAATTTTGGAAAGTAGAGAATTCCGGTCAGGTTGAAAGGGTAATCCACATTCAGGTGAATGTTGAAAAGCGGCTCATCAGCCATGGGATAAAGCTGGTGGTAAAAATTGGTGTAATCTTCCTCTTTCAGGTCAATGGGTTTTTTCGTCCAGGCCGGAGCAATGTCGTTGACCTGGTTGTCGGCCTCCGTGTCTTCATATTTTCCGTCTTTCCACTCCTTCTTCTTTCCAAATAGGACAGGAACGGGCAGAAACTTGCAATATTTGTTCAGTAGTTCAGTTATTCTGGACTCTTCCAGAAATTCTGCTGAATCAGCATTCAGGTGCATGACGATGTCTGTTCCCACCAGTTCCTTTTCGGTCTCTTCCATCATGAATTCAGGAGAACCGTCACAGACCCACCTGACCGCCTTGGCGTCCGGCTGACAAGATTTTGAGATGATCTCAACCTCTTCAGATACCATGAAAGAGGAGTAGAATCCCAATCCGAAATGGCCAATGATGGCATTTGCATCATTTTTGTATTTTTCGAGAAACTCATTGGCACCAGAAAAGGCAATCTGATTGATGTACTTTTCGATCTCTTCAGCTGTCATTCCAATGCCATTATCCGACACCGTAAGCGTTTTTTGCGCCTTGTCGAGGCTGACGCGAACAGCCAAAGCATCAATTTGACCGCTGTATTTGCCCGCAGAGGCCAGCGTTTTCAGCTTTTGAGTGGCATCTACGGCATTGGAAACGATTTCACGAAGAAAAATATCGTGATCGGAATAGAGAAATTTCTTGATAATGGGGAAGAGGTTCTCGCTGGTAACCCCGATTTTTCCTTTCATATTCAATTTTATTTTAAGTTAAAGATTGCAAGTGACATGTTGAACGATCAAAGGATGTGCCAATCCATGGTGGCTGACTATATGTCAGTTTAATTGACCGCTGTTGCCGGGGTTTGGACGGATGACTGAAATTTTGACAAAGCCTGCTAAGTTCCTTCTCAGCGGATAGAACTTTTGTTTACAGGTTGCCATCGCAACATTTGAATCGGGGAAGTACCGCTGCCGTTACAGCTTTTGTCGACATTGGTGTGAATGTAAAATATTGAAATATAGAACTATATATCCTGTCATTGCACAGATAATTTTCATTCAAACGAAGGGTGGAATAAAAAAGTGCATTCCGGATCTCCTCGAAAGGGGGACGAGACCACGACAGTTGTTGAATGTGCGGAGGGGGAATTGGCACGGGAGGAGCGACTCGAACGCCCGACACCTGGTTTTGGAGACCAGTGCTCTACCGACTGAGCTACACCCGTATCTGCGGAGAGAGAGGGATTCGAACCCCCGGTACCTCACGGTACAACGGTTTTCAAGACCGCCGCAATCGACCACTCTGCCATCTCTCCTGGTTTGAGACTGCAAAAGTAAACCTTTTTTCCATTCGGCAAAAATTTGCCAAAAAAAAATAATCGGACTATTTATGATAAAAAGTAGGCGAAAATTTTGATATTTAGAAAATTGTGGTGAAATTAGTCGAAAGAAATCATTTGAATCAATTTTTAATTAAAACTGGCCAAATGTGGGTTCTTCAGAAGGTTTCTGTACTGATTACAATTTTTTGATTGAAAGATTGTTTTCGAGTAAACAGAAGCGACTACTGGGGAATCTAAATTATTAACCAATTATTATCCTTATTAGTTATGAACAAAGCGCAATTAATTGACGCAGTCGCTGCTGAGGCAGGCGTAACCAAAGCCGATGCAAAAAAAGCCATCGAAGCTTTCGTTAAAACAACAACAGAAGCCTTAAAGCAAGGTGATCGTCTGGCTCTTGTCGGATTTGGATCTTTCTCAGTTTCTGATCGTCCTGCCCGTACTGGTCGTAACCCACAAACCGGAGCTACCATTAAGATCGCCGGAAAAAAAGTTGTTAAGTTCAAAGCCGGTAATGAATTGACCGACGCTGTACAGTAACGATGACCGCCTAACAAAAAAAGGGAGCAACCGCTCCCTTTTTTTATGCCTTTTATATCTGAATCAAAGATTTTGCATCGAATGAAGTTTTTTGTAGATGCCTCCCAGGATCAGGAGTTCATCGTGGGTGCCACGTTCAACGATTTCACCTTCGTGAAAAACGCAGATCAGATCGGCCTTTTTGATGGTTGACAAGCGATGGGCAATGACGATGGAGGTTCTGTTCATCATGAGGTTTTCCAGTGCCTCCTGCACCAGTTTTTCGGACTCGGTGTCCAGGGCTGAGGTTGCCTCGTCCAGGATCAGGATCGGAGGGTTTTTGAGTACCGCACGGGCAATAGAGATGCGTTGGCGCTGGCCACCGGATAACTTGCCACCCCTGTCGCCGATGTTGGTCAGGTAGCCGTCAGGTGAGGTAATGATGAAATCATGGGCATTGGCAACTTTGGCGGCAGCCATCACCTGCTCCAGGGTAGCCGTTTCGACGCCAAAGGAGATATTGTTGAAGAAGGTGTCGTTGAACAGGATGGGATCCTGGTTGACATTTCCCATCAGTCCGCGCAGGTCGGCGATCCTGTAATCCCGGATGTCGATGCCGTCCACAAAAATATTTCCCGACTGAATGTCCCAGAACCTGGGAAGCAGATCAACAAAGGTCGATTTTCCTGATCCCGACTGACCAACCAGCGCGATCGTTTTTCCCTTTCCGATGGTGAGCGAGACATTTTTCAGAACTTCGTCATCGATGTATTTGAATCTTACATTGCGGTATTCGATGGAATCTTTGAATTCCTTGACGGGAACCGCATCCGGCTTGTTCACGATGTTGTTTTCCGCCAACATGACCTTGTCTATCCGATCCATTGAGGCAAGGCCTTTCTGAATGGCATAAAATGCTGTTGTGAAGGATTTTGCAGGATTTATGATGCTGTAAAAAAAGACAAGGTAGGTAATAAAACCTTCCGGTGTCAAATTGCTGTTGTGGTTCAATACCAATCTTCCTCCGTACCACAATACGATGACGATGACCCCTGTGCCCAGGAATTCGCTCATTGGATGAGCCAGGTATCGTCTCCACATCAGGCCATTCATGATGTTGTAGTATTCGGAATTTTGCTTCTTGAAATACTCCCTGACCTTGTTCTCGGCATTGAAAGCCTTGATGATTCTGAGACCCGAAAGTGTTTCTTCGATGGTAGAAAGCAATTCTCCCATCTTGTTTTGTCCGCGCATCGAGGGTTTTTTCAAACTCTTTCCGACCTTCCCGATCAGGTATCCGACCACTGGAAGCAGGACAAAGACGAAAAGAGTCAGGGACCAGGACATGTAGATCATGAACATCAGGGAAAAGAGGATGATCATCGGCTCCTTCAGCAGCATCTCGAGGGAGCTCATGATGGAGTTGTCGATTTCCTGTACGTCGCCTGTCATTCGGGCAATGATGTCCCCTTTCCGCTCTTCCGAGAAGAATCCGATCGGCAGGTGAAGAATTTTCAAATAGATCTGGTTTCTGATGTCCCGGACCACTCCATTTCGCAAAGGAACCAGGGCATACAGGGCAAGGTAGGTAAAAAGAACCTTCAGGAAAACCATGATGATCAGGAATATGCCTATGTATATCAGTGCTTTTTCTGCACCAAACTTGAGAATGATGTCTCCCAGTTCGTACATGATGTTGTCCTTGATGCTCCCGATAGACAGGGACCATTCTGCCGGTTTTGCAGTGATTGTTTGGGTTTTGAAGAGAACACCCAGGACAGGTTGTATGGTGGCAAACTGAAAAGCACCAAAAAGTGCGCCAAGCACATTGAAGACAAATGCCGCGACGACGTATCGTTTGTATGGATGGACAAAGCGCTTTAAAAGCAGGTAGAGACCTTTCACGGTAAAATATTTAGATGATTCAGGAAATGATTCCTGTGTAGTTTTGAGGGGTAATTCTTCTCAGCTCTTCCTTCAAGGCCTCGGAAATGTCTAATCCGTCTATGAACTCCTGAAATACAAGCTTGTCGATCTTGCGGTTGACGCGGGTAAGATCCTTTAGTGCTTCGTAGGGATTGGGGTAGGCTTCCCGCCGAAGAATGGTCTGAATGGCCTCGGCTATCACGATCCAGTTTTCTTCCAGATCCTTGTTAATCATCTCCTCGTTGAGCAACAATTTATTCAGCCCTTTCAGGGTCGATTTTACAGAAAGCAGGGTATGGGCGAAAGGCACCCCTACGTTGCGGAGAACGGTCGAGTCTGTCAGGTCGCGCTGCAGCCTTGAAATGGGCAGTTTGGCCGACAGATGTTCGAAAAGGGCATTGGCAACACCCAGGTTTCCTTCCGAATTTTCGAAATCGATGGGATTCACCTTGTGTGGCATGGCGGAAGAGCCGATCTCTCCTTTTTTAATTTTTTGCTTGAAATATCCCATGGAGACATAACTCCAGAAATCCCTGTCAAGGTCGATCAGGATGGTGTTGATCCGTTTCAGACAGTCAAAAATGGCGCCGTAGTTGTCGTAGTGAGCTATCTGGGTGGTCGTTTGTGATCTTTCGAGCTTCAGCGCATTTTTCACGAAATGATTGGAAAAGGCGACCCAGTCGACGGAGGGATAGGCCACGTGATGGGCATTGAGATTGCCTGTCGCCCCTCCAAACTTGGCATAGCATGGAAGGATGGTCAGTTGCTCCAACTGAATCTCCAGCCGCTCAATGAAGACCTTGATCTCCTTTCCCAGCAGGGTGGGAGAAGCAGGCTGCCCGTGGGTTTTTGCCAACATAGGGATATTCTTCCATTCTGAGGCCAGGTCATTTAATTTTGTTACCAGCCCTTTGATGGCAGGCAGATAAACTTCCTGAATTGCATCCTGAATGGAACAGGGAACGGCTGTATTGTTGATGTCCTGGGAGGTAAGCCCAAAATGGATGAACTCCTTTTCCTTTGCGAGTCCGTTTTCATCGAATTTCTCCTTCAGAAAGTATTCAACGGCCTTAACGTCGTGGTTGGTGACTTTTTCTATCTCCTTGATGCGGTTGGCATCCGCAATCGAAAAATCATGGTATAGTTTGCGAAGCATACTTCTGGTGTGATCAGAAAGCGGTGTTAACTGCGGCAGCGGAATCTCCGTCAGGGCAATAAAATATTCAACTTCAACAAACAACCTGTATTTGATCAGGGCAAATTCCGAAAAATAGGGTCCAAGCTCTTCGACTTTGTCGCGGTAACGTCCGTCGACAGGAGAGATGGCTGTTAACATCTGCAATTCCATCAGAAATGTATTTCGATTCAACTGCAAAAGTAACAATTTCCTCGGTGTGAAAGAAGTTCAATTTTCGTCCTCTCTTTTGGGTAATCCAGCTCAAACTTTCCTAAATTTGCGAATCATTGAACCACTATGAGCAAAGTTAGCGTATCCGCCATCACCTATCTGAATACCAAACCCTTTCTATACGGAATTACCCACTCTCCGCTGATGCAGGAGATCGAGCTGTCGCTGGATGTGCCCTCCGTTTGTGCCGACAAGCTGAAGGCAGGAATCGTTGATATCGGAATTATCCCGGTCGCAGAGATGGGTGAGATTGCAGGAGCAAACATAGTTACCGATTTCTGCATTTCAGCATCAGGCAAGGTCAGAACAGTGGTACTGGTCAGTCAGGTTCCAATCGGGGAGATTGAAACCATTGTTTTGGATTACCAATCCAGGACCTCCGTGCAACTGGTGAGAATCCTGGCCAGGGAGTATTGGCAGATCCGGCCGGAGTGGCGAAACGGCGGTGTCAACTACATCCGGGAGGATATCAAGGGAAAGACCGCCGGAGTCATCATCGGCGATCGCGTGTTTGAGGCTGAAAAGCAGTTCCCTTTTGTTTATGATCTGAGTGAGGCCTGGAAAGCCCATACCGGCCTGGATTTTGTGTTTGCCTGCTGGGTGGCCAACAAGCCGCTGGACGCTACCTTCGTGGGAAAATTTTCAGCGGCGCTGGAAGACGGCATCTTACACATCCCTGAGGTCATCGTGGAATACCAGCAACTTTATCCGGATTATCCGTTTGAGGCCTATTTCAGGGAAAATATTTTTTACCATCTGGATGATTCCAAGCGAAAAGGAATGGAGTTATTCCTGAAGAAGATGAAAAATGAAAAGTGATAAATTGAAACGCCCAATTACATCTCATATCTCATATCTCACATCTCATAGCACATCATTTTTTTAGTATTTTCGTTCATGCTTAAAACGCTGCTTTACATCGGGACCGGTAGTTTTATAGGAGGTATTGCAAGATACCTTACTGCGAAGGCAGTGCAGAACAGCATTGCCTCTGCTTTCCCTTATGGAACGATGGTGGTCAACATACTGGGCTGTTTGCTGATCGGACTTATTTTCGGCATCTCAGAACGAACCAACCTGATCAATGATGAGTGGCGGATATTTTTGACGGTTGGTTTTTGCGGAGGATTCACCACCTTTTCCACATTTGCCAACGAAAACATGACCCTTCTGAGGGATGGAAATTTCTTTCATTTTGCCTTGTATACCGGCTTAAGTCTCTTCCTTGGATTGATAGCCGTATTTTTCGGGAATGCCATCACCAAAATATTTTAGTCATGGAGAACAATACAGAAGCCAGAAGATTGAGGATTTATGTCAGTTCAACAGACAAATTCAAACACGGGTTGTTGTACGAGACCCTCGTTTTTGCTGCCAAGCGCTATGGAATTTCGGGTGCCACAGTACTGAAAGGGGTAATGGGATTTGGATCCAGCAGCGTGGTGAGATCTACGAGATTTTGGGAGATCACGGAGAAAATGCCCGTAGTCATCGAGATGGTGGATGAGGCGGCTAAAATTGAGCTCTTCACGAAAAAAATCCTGCCCTGGTTTGACAGGATCCCCACAGGTTGCCTGATTACCACGGAGAAGGCAGATATCGTACTTTTTAAACAGGGGAAAAAGAAAAAAAGTTTTTTCCACTTCTGAATCCCAAAATCGACGAAGGCAAATCTAGCCCACCCACGAGTTAACTTCCTGCTCTTACTTTCGTAAAAGGTTCATAACGAATACAGACACTATGAACAAGAGAACCATTTTGTATACACTGGGCCTGGCGGCAATTTCGCTCCTGTTTTTCCTCTTTGGCGGAGCAGTCAACGTCCTGGGATTGATTTCACCGGGTAATCAACCATCCAACCTGTCCAATTTTTTAAATGTAACTACCATGAACACAACTTCCGATAAAAAGTCTGGAAATCCTTACTATTCCAGAACAGATCAAACCAAATTGAATGTCACGGATGCCGAATGGAAAAAGGTACTGCCTCCGGAGTTGTACGAAGTTTCCAGAAACAAGGGCACAGAACGTTCCTTTACCGGAAAATTCTGGAACTATACCGGCAAGGGAACCTACTACTGCGCTGCCTGTGGCTTCAGACTGTTTCGCTCAGATGCCAAATTTGCCAGCGAATGCGGTTGGCCCAGTTTCTTCGAACAGATTGATCCCAAAAGCATCACCTTCCACGAGGACCACAGTTTTGGCATGAACCGTACCGAGGCGCTTTGCGGCAGGTGTGGCGGCCACCTCGGTCATCTATTTGACGACGGACCATTGCCTACCGGGAAACGCTACTGCATGAATTCCATTGCCCTCGATTTTGAGCCGGATGGATCCGCCATGAATGCCGCCAAGGTTGCAGATTCTGAGACAATCGTCCTTGGCGGTGGCTGTTTCTGGTGCATTGAAGCCATTTACAAGAGTCTGAAAGGGGTAAAAACCGTGACTTCCGGTTATGCCGGAGGAACATTGGCCAATCCCACCTACCGGGAGGTCTGCACGGGTGAAACAGGCCATGCCGAGGTGGTTCAAATCGTATTTGATCCAAGGGAAACAAGTTGCGAAGAGATTCTAAAGGTCTTCTTCACCGTTCACGATCCAACCACCCTTAACCGACAGGGCGCAGACGTGGGAACACAGTACCGCTCCGTTATCTTTTACCGGAATGAGACGCAAAAATCCATTGCCGGTCAGCTGATTGACGCACTCAACAAAGCCAAGGTCTACGACAGTCCGATCGTCACCACAGTTGAACCTGCACCGAAATTTTGGACGGCCGAAGATTACCACCAGGAGTACTACCGGATGCACAAGAATGAACCCTACTGCAGGATGGTCATTCAGCCGAAGGTAGAGAAATTTGAAAAGGTGTTCAAAGAACGGTTGAGGAAGGAATAAGGGGAAGACGGGGGGATGTAAGTCAACGAAGATGAAGGGGTGTGAGAGGAAGAAGGTGCGAATCGTTTGGATGAAAATGAATAAGACAAAATTGTGTCTGTCACGGTTGGCAGGCCATCGAAAATTGTAATTCGCTATTTTGCAGTTTAATTATTTTGTTCAATAAATGGAAAATTGTAATTTTCTGTCACAATTGCAGTCTTATCGTTTGATACCCTATTGTTTCCCTGGCTGAAAAGAATTTTAACTCCTAATACCTATAAGATGGATGCGCAAAATGTTGACTATTTCTTGATGTCGAATGCAAAGTTTTTGGAAGATCATCAAATTTATCACATCCGCGAACGATTGCTAGCCATGGATGAATCTCAATGGCGGATGCTGCAGTTCATGCAGTTTACGGATCCTGTGATCGTATTGATCGTCTCAATTTTGACAGGGCCACTGGCCATTGACCGGTTTTTAATCGGTGATGTCGGGTTGGGAGTGATCAAACTTTTGACCTGTGGTGGTCTGGGAATATGGGTGATTGTAGACTGGATCCTGATCATGGGAATTACACGCCGGAAGAATACAGAAAAATTGATGATGGCTATTTATTGATGCCGCTGACACGTAATCGTTTTAACCTGTTTGTAGCGCTGGCCTGTCTGGCGGGTTATGGCTGGCTGGTTCTGATTGGCAGTCTGAAACCCGAAGAGGTTGGTTCGCGGTATGATTTCTGCCTGGTCAGGCATTTTGCTCACATTCCCTGTCCCTCTTGTGGATCGACCAGATCGGTGCTTTCCTTGCTCCATGGAGATCTGGCGGGAGGTTTGTACTGGAATCCACTTGGCCTGCTGATCTTGATTGTGTTGCTGGTGGCTCCCTTTTGGCTGGGATATGATCTGCTCTTCAAAAAGGGCACTTTTATTCAGTCTTTCCATCTTTTTGAAAACACCCTTCGCAGGAAGTGGGTGGCCATTCCATCCATTGCCCTTGTTTTGCTGAATTGGGTCTGGAATATCTGGAAAGGGGTTTAAAGAATTTCCGGCTTTGTAGATTGAACCCAGATCTCAGGATGTCCTGGCTTTGCAGTTCTAACGAAGTATAGCATTTATTGGAGATATCCCCGGTAGGGTAATATTTGGCATCAGAAAAAACAGAAAGCGGTTTCAATGTCAGAAATTGAAACCGCTTTTTTTTATTTGCTTATTCTTTGAATCAAACTTGATGGTTCGAAGCATTCGCGGAAAAATCAGATCAGATTGAAATGAAAAGTTCCTCGTTGGACCGTCTGACCTTAGCCAGATGCTGGTATTTATCTTCGGAAGAACGGTATCCAACGGCCAGGATGACACCCGCATGAAGACCCTTCTCTTTCAATCCCAGAATTTCATCGTACTGGTTGGCATCAAATCCCTCCATTGGGCAAGTGTCGATGTTCAAAGTGGCAGCTGCCACCAATCCGAATCCCAGGGCAATGTACAACTGCCTGGTCAACCACGCCTGAACCTCTTCGGCAGGACGTTTTAAGGAGCCCTTCATCATCTCTGCATAACCTGAAAGTGCACTGACCTCAATGTTGCGTGTATTGGCTGTGTTTTCGACGAATTTGTCGACGCCTTTCTCACCAAAGTTGGTTTCTACTGCAAATACGAGCAACTGTGAAGCATCCGTAATCTGTGACTGGTCCCAGGATGCTGCACGAAGTTGTTTGCGGATTGATTCATCCTCAACAACCAGAACTTTATAGGCTTGCAGTCCGTAGGAGGAAGCTGAGAGACGAATCGCCTCCAGCAAGGTCGTCAAATCAGCTGAAGATATTTTTTTGGAAGCGTCAAATTTCTTTGTCGCGTAACGTTTGTTCAATTGTTCTAAAAGTGCCATGTCTTGATTTTATTGTGTTGTTAAACTGTACAAGGCATACTGCCATCTGCTACACAAGGTTTCGGATGTTGCCCCGATTTAACAATTAGTTAAGAATGGAACAGAAAATTTGGATTTTCGATTTTGGATAGCCTGCCAACCTTGATGTGCACAATTTTGACCTATTCATTCGCCTTGAACGATCCGCCCCATCTTACCTTCACGACCTCACACGTTTCTTGTTCTAAAATTCTCCGGTCTTTTGGTCCCAAAGTCCGATGGGCTACCAATTCCTTCCCTTCATTCCACAGGTCTGGCGATCATTACTCCCGTTGTCTTTTTACTTTTGCTCAGGAATTGTGCAAAGGGTTCGGTGCTGACAACGACTTTTTGCATGGTGGAGGAGGCGTGGAGCAGGTAGACCCGTCCCTCTTTCCTGAGCAGGATGCCGACGTGGGATACGTCAATGCCCGGAATCGAAGTGGTCAGTGTAACGATGTCGCCATCCTGTACCTGATTCTCAATGCTTTCGAATTGGCTGACGGGGATGTAATAGAATTTCTGTGCAGAAACCTTTTCCTCAATGGCTTTGATCTCGGCGGTAACGGCAGGTGCATTGATCAGTTGTGGATACTCCTGGGGATGGGTGCTCATGAAGTTGAGGGCAATTGGCAGC
>TBL_comb47_HYPODRAFT_10000356_pt1 | contig 60750 bp, 53 predicted proteins | sample TroBogypolimnion_40_FD_10682 | JGI IMG/M metagenome (IMG submission 10682)
CCGGTTCCACCGGTTAAGCCAGTTGCTCCAGTTGCTCCACTATTACCGGTTCCACCGGTTAAGCCAGTTGCTCCAGTTGCTCCGCTATTACCGGTTCCACCGGTTAAGCCAGTTGCTCCAGTTGTTCCGCTCATACCGGTTCCACCGGTTAAGCCAGTTGCTCCAGTATGACCTGTGGCTCCAGTAGACCCGGTTCCACCGGTTAACCCTGTGGCTCCTGAATTTCCAGTCAATCCGGTAAGACCGGTTCCACCGGTTAACCCTGTTGCTCCAGTTGCTCCAGTATTTCCTGTTGCTCCAGTATTTCCTGTGGCTCCAGTATGACCTGTGAGTCCTGTGTTACCAGTGCCACCTCCACCACCTGAAGATCCGGTCCCACCAAAATCTGATATATCACGAATATCCGGTAATAAAGAGCTAATGGAGGCACCAGGAGACAATTCAGGGTAAACAACATCACTAGCCGGAAGACCATATCCTTTATTTGGTGTAGTTTCTGAGATAATAGCCGCACCTTGAGATAGGGGGCTATCTACTTCTAAACCTAGTTCATCCCATAAAATAGTGGCATTTATATGGGTGGAATCAACTACACTAATAGCTGTAATTTTATATTTATGATATACACCAGGAATTGTGCTAGCAGTATTAACATCAATGGAAGGGGTGAAAAGAGCAAACCCAACTAAGATATCGTAGGCTCCATTACCAGTAGCATCGGCCTGATTATTATATAGGGCGTTTGAAATGGTATATTCCCCAGGATTACCTGTGGGGGTTAATTCTGAAAGAATTAAAGAACCATTAATTATTCTAGCCATAAGTCCAGTGCCTTACCATTGAAGAAGAATGAAAGTCTCAGCGGAAACAGTATTTAAATTAGCTAACTGGTATACGCCTGGAGATTTATAGTTTATAGTGGCACCAACAGCCGAATAGCCTGGAGCAGAAGCTCTTACAGAGTACATGGGGATCCAAGCATTTTCATTAGCATCAACATTAGACCCTGCACCACTATTTATTCCTGAAGGGATAGTTAAATTATAAGTAGTTGCTGATCTGGAGTTGGCCGCAAAATGAAGTCGCATACTCAAAAGTTCAATTAAACTACCTGCTGGTGCAGTTAAAACTCCTCCCGTAATAATTCCTAAATCAGCATCGTGACTATAAGTATAACCAACACTAAACCCACCTTCTGTTCCTGTGCCAACAGGGAAAGAGGACAATAAGGTGAAGGTGTTAGTTGTTGTCTCTGTAATCAGACCATTTTGGGATGGGGTATTAGTATTATAAACAATAACCATATCTCCGATTGACCTACCATGAGAAGGGTAGGAAACTGTTAGATTGCTCCCATCTGAAGCCCAAGAGAGATTAGTCACGAAAACGGAGGAGCTTTGAATCCAAACTGCCGCACCATCAACTGTTACCGCTTGATATTTGGATATTTGATTTGATATAACGATTGGACCAGACGGACCAGTAGCTCCGGTAGGGCCAGTTGAACCAATTCCAGTAGCTCCGGTAGGGCCAGTTGAACCAATTCCAGTAGCTCCGGTCATTCCAGTTTTACCTGTCATACCAGTTAGACCCGTAGCCCCTGTAAGACCAGTGGCTCCGGTATTCCCCGCCCCAGTCATACCAGTTTTACCTGTCATACCAGTTAGACCCGTAGCCCCTGTAAGACCAAAAACATTACTGTATCCGGTTGAACCCATGCTATATATATTTACTCTTAATGACTCTGCTTCAGGTGGATTTAAAAAGAGGAGTGTTATAAAGGTTGGATCTGTTATTTGAATTTCAATAAAGGCAGAAACTTCTCTAAATGGAGCATTAACTTCATGAATGGAAACAGCAACATCCGTGCTATCTAAGGTGTGAGGAACTACTATTTCATTATGTATTCCGTCACCTACCGTAGTGACATATACTGTATTTTGGACGATACCAGTAGGACCAGGTACACCGGTAGCACCTGTAGCTCCAGTCATACCAGTAGCTCCAGAGTTACCAGCAAAACCACCCCCACCCCCACCACCCCCTGTCTCCACATAAGGACAAGGTTCTATATAGGGGAGAGCTTCTTCGGCTGGAAATGACTCTGTACAAGCGTCATAGTCCTCTTCTTTTTTCTCTCTTTTAGGTAAGTGTTGAGGAAAAGGATAGGGACTTTTAGGTGGTGGGACAATTTCATAGCGGCTTATAATAGGTGAGCGGTCGGGATCTAAGTAGATTTCTTCCCCATTTTCATTGTAACAATTTATATCTTGATCTTCTTCTCCAAAAATAGGGCAATGGTAAAGGTATTCAATGAACCAGCCCCATTCATCTCGTTTAAAAGTAAAAATTATACCACTTGTAATAACATTAAAAGACTCTTCTGGCTCAGAAGGAATCATCTCTACATGAGATAATCTACTTATGTAATTATACATTAGGGTTTGTTTGCCACTGTCTACTTTTAGAAACGGAGGCTTTTCAAAGTTTATTTTTGTATCATCCACAGCAAAACGCACAACAAGTTGATCACCAGTTGAACCTTGGGTTGTGGTGTAAGTATAACGCATTCCATACCTCTAATAGAAGAAATGGAAATTTTCTTTTTTTTATATTGGCGGAAGCGAGGAGACTTGAACTCCTACAACGCATTATTCATACGTTGACCTATTTTCAAGACAGGGCCGATAGCCAATTTCGGTTGACGCTTCCATTATTTTGTTGCTATGATTAAGTCCCCTTGGATTGTAGCGTTTGGGAACACTTCTTTAATTTCATCCAGATAATGCTTAGGAACAGCATGATTCTGCCACGCATCTGGTCCAGTTTGTCCTGGTTGCTTTCCTGACTGTCTATGAACCGTAATATAAGCGGTTCCTCCTGGTTTCAGCCCATTCCACATTCTTTGAACAGCCGCCACCCGATTTGCTCTCTCAGGAATAACATTTAAAAGATTAGAAGAAGTAGCTACATCAGCTTTTCTTTTTCTCAATTCTATTTCTGTTTCTGTATTAAAAGTTCCTTGGCCGTGAAATTTATCATAAGGAAGATAGATGACATTCATTTCCTTGAACCATTCTCTTAGACTCTCCACCATCTCTAGTCTACCCGCTCCCACATCATATACAACGCCCCCAATAGGCCAAGGAAGGGGCTTATTGAACAACCCTGGCTTACCTGTCCTCATTTGTTTCGGAGTCAAGGAGGTGCCTTTACTACTATACGCTTGCTCTTCTTCAACGATGGGGATCTCTTCATCAGCAGATTTTAGAAATTTAGCTTGTATGGTGAATCTCATATCAACCTCATACTAGAACTGAATATTCTAAATTATTGTGGCTATTTGATATTGGCAGTCCCTTAGAGAATTGAACTCTATCCGTCAGATTTGGAGTCTGAAATGCTACCGTAACACTTAGGGACTAAAAATTTAGTGGTTGGACAGGGTACTTCTTTTAGATAACCCTTTCTCATTCGCCTTGTATTTACAACCAAGGTGTCCAACACGTTTCCAATTGGCGGAAGAGAAGGGATTTGAACCCTCTACCCGAATTAACAGGTCTTGCTTTCCGGGCAAGTACGACTCTCCAAGCTTCGCCGCTCTTCCATACTATTATAATACTGAAATTTTAATTATACCTATATTTTATTTTTGGCGGAAGCGACAGGGGTTGAACCTGCAAAAGTGGGTTTGAGCCACTCGACTGATTAGCAATCAGTTGCCTTACCATTAGGCTACGCTTCCTTGTTCTTTCTCTGATTCTGGTTGTTCCTGTTCTTTTTTCATACGTCTTATATGATCTGCTCTCGTTTCATTCGGAAGAAGAGGTTCATTCTCTGACATCGAAGGGTGAGGTATCATTCTTAAAGTAACAAAATAATCTTCTCTTTCTCCCAAAAGGACTCGTCCAGCATTTAGCCAATTTTGTAGGTTGTTCAATTCTTTAAAATGCTCTCCCCATACATAGTCCGCACCCAATCTTTCTATAGGGATTTCTCTCAATTGTTTTCCTACCCCAGCCCCTGCAAATTGGGGGAGAACAAATAAAGCAACCCCCTGAACTCCTGTTTTATTAGTTATATCGATACCTTTTTCATTCATTTCAGTTTGAAGTTCTTGAAGTTCTTTAAAATTCTTCCCCTTTACTAGAAGATACCCGCCGACAATTTTTCCATCCACTTCGGCAATATAGCAGCAGGAGAAGCGATTACCAAGTTCTTCCTTAACTTCGTTTTTAAACTCTTCTTCTGATTGAGATATTTTAGTTGAAAAAACTTGATAAGCAATATCTAAAACTTTATCCAATTCACTTCTCTTCATTAAGCGAATCTTTACATTGGCAATTTTTTGTAAAAATCTAGAAGAAAATTTCAATTTCATGATTGACCTCATTGAAAGAAGCCAAAAGTTTATTTACTTATTGGTACTGCTGGAGGGGTTTGAACCCTCAATCCCTTTCGGGAACTAGCACCTCAAGCTAGCGCGTATGCCATTCCGCCACAGCAGTATTAAATTTGGTGGATCAGACCGGGATCGAACCGGCAGTTTTCTCCGTGCAAAAGAGATGATTTCCCATTAAATCTTCTGACCCATATAGTTTTTGCTACTCTTGCTTCTTCTGTTAAATGACACTGTTGACACAAACAGAGTAAGTTACTCAATTCATGAGAATTTGACACTCTCCAAGGAATTATGTGATGAACATCGGGATTTCTACGTCCTTTAGTATGGCAATGTTGACAAGTATAGCCATCGCGTTCCCATGCCTGTTTACGTTGAACTTTCCATGATAAACCATTTTTATCTTTACCGAATCTTCCTTGTGACCAGTATCTATGACCCCCCTTCCAGGTTGGACTATCTGGACCTGAAGGAGAGGGCATTGGAGGAAGCATGGAAATTCTACAAGGGTTACAAAACCCTTTGAATCTCTTTTTAGAGAGAAGTCCTCGACATACTGTAAATACCTTATTGCAGTTTTTACAAATGGTTTCTACCTGCACTGCCTCAAATGCTCTTTGACATTTCTTATTACAGTATTTCCTTTTGACTTCTTTCCCACATGAGACACATTCCATAGTTTCCTCAATGTAAGTGGCGGTGATAAGGGGAGTTGAACCCCTCTCTATAGCGTGACAGGCTATTATCCTTTCCGATAGACGATATCACCAGGAAAGAAATTGGAGCGGGTTATGAGGATTGAACTCACGCGAACAACTTGGAAGGATGTCATGCTACCACTACATCAAACCCGCAATATTAAATTTAAATTTTATTCTTAAGGGCTTCAAACTCTGCCTTGATGGTGGCAAGTTCTGCTTCAACAGCAGCTTTGTCAGCCTGAAGCTTGACAACTAAAGCTTGAACCACAGCTACAGCTTTGGCACCATACTTATAAACAGCAGCGGCAGCTAGAACCGCACCAACTACGAAACCAATGATAAAATTTTCCATATGAACTCCTAAAGAGAAATCTTCTCTTCCCTTTATTAATACTCAGAAAGTTTATTTATTGGAGCCGCTTACCGGATTTGAACCGATTTATTCTGCTTACAAGACAGATGTTCTACCAATTGAACTAAAGCGGCTTGGACCTAGAAGCAATTAGTGTCCATGCATTGACCCTGATATTTCCGCTAAGAGCCGTGGTTTCGCCCATAGACTAGCCACTCATCCTTAGTAAGCTTCTAGGAATAGCATCTCTTAAACGACTGTGGCCTTTAGTCTTGCATCTTAGAGCCGCTCCGTCATGGGGAACTCATACCTAAGTAGGTTTGAGAGAATTGGTGCCTCTGATGGGGTTTGAACCCACACGATACAGAGTAAGAGTCTGCTGCTCGTCCAGATTGAGCTTCAGAGGCGTTGTTGGTAGCGGAGGTGGGACTCAAACCCACATCGTCTTCCGTGTAAGAGAAGCCCATAATCTCTCTGGTCACTCCGCTATATGGTGAAATCAAAAAGAAAGCCTGTTTCAAATAAAGGAAACGAATAGGCGGCGGCTTTTTTCGTGATTCTTATTGGCATTCTATTGAAATAATTGAGATTGAAAGTTGAATGAAACACCGGAGAGATGGGTTGAATCAAAGCCTGAGTCTCTTTCAATTTGATTGAATTGATAAGAAGCTGGGCAAATGAAGAAGGTGGGAAGTGTGCTATCTGTTGTGATTGAATGACAGCTTCGGTCATGGACATATTACACCTCGCCTTCTTATCGGTAAAGTTCAATTGAAACTTTAGGATTTGGTACCAGGACTGGGAATCGAACCCAGCGTCAATCACTTATCAGGCGATGCCCTCTGCCGCTTGGACTTCCTGGCTTAAAATTGGATTTAAAACCTTTGCTCGACTCCCATGTGCTAAATGCCAAGCAGAAGTTGAGCTTATATCTAGTAATTTTGCTATTGTAGCTATGCTTTTTCCTTCTTCCCTCATTCTAATTACTTCAGAAATTCTAGCTTTAGTAAGGCAGCTTCGGCATAAAGGATTTACAGCTTTTTTATTACAAATTGAGCAATGATTTTTACGTTTTTCTTGGCAATTTTCTTTTGGGACAAAGAACTCCAATTTCTCAAAAATTACCTTTTTTCTTTCCAGCCACAGAGGGGAAGCTTCGTATATTTCTTTTAGTAGAGCATAGGCTTTATTAGTATGAAAACAAAGTTCAAACATGGGGATAGTCATATTCCCTCTCAATTTAACCGAATAAACTCTTGGGTAGATACTCCTTTTTTGAAATTCTTGCACTAAGGATTTACACAGAGCATCTCTAACTAGAAAGCTCACACAGTTTAATCTTTTATTAGACTTTAATCGAATGCTACCATCCCCATCCCATAGTCCCAGGAGAAAACTGTAAAAGTCTACATTTTGTGGGACAACGAGGAGATTTTTATCTCTATTTAGGGCAGGGAAGTTAGAGGATAACCAATCACTATCCTCTTTATTAAACCTTAGCTGATATACAATTTTAAAACCTTCTCGTTTTCTATTAACCTCTACTTTTCCACCAAATATTTGCTGAAGTGCATCTAAGTAATCTTTATCATTCTGAGTAACCCTCCAGACTTTTCCTGAAAAAGTCCCATCTGCCATGATCATCCCTACTAAATAAGAAAGCTCTTTGTAGCTTGCATTCTTCATACAACTCCTTTTGGTGGGGTCGAGGAGAGTCGAACTCCTATACTCTTGATTCGTATTCAAGTGCTAATCCATTTCAGCTACGACCCCAATAGAAGATTAAAAAGTTTATTTTCATTAGTTTTTGGTGGGGGAGGTCGGAGTTGAACCGACATTCTTTGGTTTTTCAGACCAACGCTGTATACCTGATTTCAGCTTCTCCCCCTTGGTAGAGGTAACGGGACTCAAACCCGCGATGGCTTGCTTGAAGGGCAAGTGCCTTGGTCAACTTGGCTATACCTCTATTGTTTTACCATTCCAGTCTTTAAAAAGACCAGATTCAAGGGCTAGGCACATCCCTTTACTCACCACTAACCATGCCTCATAAGGCATTGCCCCGCGAGTAATATTACATCTCAAACACGCTGGAAGAACATTATCAATGGTGTGACCTTTAGAATTGTCAATGCGATCTAAAGTGGAGAGGCTTGAGGTATCACCACAATAGGTGCAAGGCTTAGTGATTAACGCTGCTACTTGCTCCAAAGGAAGGTTGGTAACTCTTCCTTTTTTCTTATCCACTCTAGTAGAGGATTTAATAATTATGGATGCTCGGATAAGAGGTAGTTCACTCTTTCTTTGTTGCTTCCTTTTTAAATTATTGAGTTGATTGGCCTCTAGACTGGTTGGTTGTTTTCTATATTTGAGTCTATTGCTATTATCACACTCTTTGCAAAATGGGCGGTAGTAATTTTTTCCATCTTTGTTCTGGAAATAGGGAGTTACTTCCGGCCATGCTTTACCACACAATTTACAAACCCAATCGTCAAGTTTAATCATAACTTCCTCCCTCTATTAAGAGTCAGGAAGTTATGATTCTTGGACTTTTGGTGGACCTGACCGGGAACTGCCCCCGGTGTCCAAGAAGTCTGCCCACTATACTCATTCACAAGCTTAGTCCGTTTCGCGTGACCTCTATAGAGAAAGACCGGACAACTCTATTCAAGGACTTGTTTCCTTTATCTCATTCCCCATAGGAAACATCTGGAGAACCAAGTTCCTTCTCAACTTCGGCAGGACGAATCCACCCTCTGAAAAGATAAAACTAAGCTACGGAACGATCACTTAGAGTTTGCTGCTTACGCAGCGGCGAGGAACATATTGTCTTCGGCGTTTATTGTTTTGATCAGCTTTTAAGGAGGCCAACTGATCAACCTCCGCTTGCATACAGAAGAGCTAGAACAACCTGTCGAATCTGTTCAGGCCCATTGGGTCATACTCTATTATACTGAATCCTGCAAACTTTGTAGCGATTTATTTTGAGGCCCATCTCTTGCAAGAATCCTCATAGGATTCATCGGAGAACTTGGCATATAGCAAAAGAACAATAACTGCAATTGAAACAGCAAAATATGGGTTCATGTTAATCTCACTTAGAAATGTTATTTGCTCCTACCCCGGCTGTAATATCTGCAATTGCCTTGTCTTCACTCACGCACCAGAGATAGGTCCAAGATGAAAGAGCCGCCGCCACTTCTTTGATGTTGGAAGCGGTTACTGGACGATGGGTATCAAGTTCCCACTGAAACTGAGCAATGTAAGCAGGGAGTTCTTGACTATAGCGGAAATTCCGACTAAAGACATACTTTAAAAAGAATTTCCATCTTCCCATGGCTGCTTGTTGGCGCACATGAACGATCTCATGCTGACCTGTGTAAACCAAATCAGTAATACTTTGTGGGTCTGTGCCAAAGCGTGAAGAATCGGTATAGATGTTGGGAGAGAGAGTAATGGTGTAGCCAGCGGGAAGCCAGAAGAGCCACCAGGGATAACCTTTAAAGGTAACTTGTTCCCCATCCAAAAGGGTCACGGTTTGTGTTGCTGCCATATTTACTCCTAGTCTAATGAGTCAGAATCTTCTTTGCGAGACTTGAAGTATTCTCGTAATTCATGAAGCATCTGATGTTTCTCAGGATTGACAATGTAAAGACCCTGAACATCCTTCTTCAAATCCAGAATGGGGTCAAAATTGTTATCCTTGAGAATCTTCCAACGCCAACCATATCCACGTTTGCTCTTTGGGCCATGCCAATAATGCACCGCAGTCCCTTTGACGAAGCCAACGTTCTTGTGAATGTATTTGTCACAATTATCCTGGAACTTCTGGAGAAGAGTGCGATAGCCACCGGAGAGCCAGCCCTGTGAAATTTCCACGCCACGCCCCTGAAAACAATAAGCCATGTGCCAATCACCAGAACCGGTAATACACCAATCAATGAGTCCACCAATCTTGTTCAAGGCTTCCCTACGAGCCGCCCAAGCCAGTCCTGTGGTTCCCTTGAGTCCACCAGCATAGCGAGTGTCTCTGACCCAAGGAGCGTTCAAATGAGCCGCCACGAAGCCTGTTGCACTGTTGAGAACTTGGTGATCGGGACCAAGATTGACATATTCGGAAAACATTTGCACAAAATCATAATGCTGTAGTTGCTCCATGGTTTCCTCAGCCCAATGTGGATTCAAAAATTGAACATCAGCATCAACCCAAGCAATATACTTAGCATCGGCGGGAAGTCTGCTAATACCAATATTGAGAAGATTCTCCTTGTGCCAAAATTCTTGATCACCGCGAATTTGAACATCACATGGATTATAGGGATCAGTGACCACAAAATCACGATCAGCAAAAGCGAGTTCAACTGTATAAAGAACAACATTAGAAAATTGAGATATGTAAGTCTTAAACTCTTCGTAAAGTCGATAGCGTGATTTATAGCGTTGTGGGTTGGACACACAAGTCACAACATAAAGAATATCATCCATTTTAAGCTCCTTCTTACTATTACTTAAAAAGTAAATTATTTTCGTGACTTTGGTGTAAAAATTATCAATCCGGTATCCACAAGAATGCTTTGTGAATCATGGGTGTCAGAAAAAGTATTGGTGAATGCATCCCAGTCTACTTCTATCAAGTAGTTACTAATTTCTTCCAATTCCCCAATGTTGAAACGAGGATTTTGAGAACTTTTAAGAACTCTCATATCATCACAAATAATAACGTCATTCTCAATATTTTTCTTTTTCTTTAAAAATTCTAATTCTTGAAATAGGGGCCAGCGAGTGCCTTTTTCAGATTTATATAAAGAGGGGAAGTGTGCATCTAGCCAAAACAAAGTTGGTTCAGCAACTGAATTAGCTATTTTTTCAATAAAATTTACACTATCACTGCAAACAATTGTTGCTTTGGGAAATAATTTAGACACATTAAGGGCAGCTTCTTTACGAATATCGCAACTAAACAAATGATTTTCTTGAAATCCGTAATCTTTAGCTAGCCTCAACCCTTCACCATCTTCACAGCCAGTTTCAACAAATGTAGTGAGTTCATATTTAATTTTGTACTCTTTGGTTGGTGTGTTCCATAGATGTGTCATTTAACCCCTTGTTATTAATATTTATTGCTAAACCATCTTGTCACAAAAATACCTATAATAGCTGAAATTCCTGCTCCCAAAGCTGAAAAAATGTAAGGAAACAAGCTTTTTATAAAAATCCAACGAGATTGGTTATTAATCTCTACTACAATATCTCTTGTAACTTCTGGAAGTCCTATACCTGGATCATTTTCGCTTAGTCTAGCTTTTACTTGGTAGATTAACAACTTTTTTCCAGGAGATAGCGGTCTAACATCAAAATAAACAGAAGAACTTGGAAATTGAGTAGTAGGAGCGGAGATAATCTGCTCTCCCTGTTTAATTTCAAATTGATCTGCTGGCTCTCCTCTTAATGATACTGAATAGGCGGCAGCTTTTGGCACTTCATCCACTATATTAATGGTCCCCACCTCTACAGGTAGTGGTGAGCCTAATGTAATAGATACTTGGCACCAAACCTTACTATAAAAATGATCTGGATGTTGAACATTGATTGGGGTGGAAGGTAGGGCAGCAGACTTAGGCTCAACTGCTTTTTTAACCATTTTCTTTTTTTCTACTGGTGTTACTGGAAGTTGATGGGAAGGAGTGAAAACTTCTTCCATTTTAAAACTTCTCGTAGGACCACCGGCTTTAGCCCTTTTTGGTGGTGGAGGAGGAGGTGGTGGAGATTTTGGTTCTTCCGGAGCAGTAGCTAAGGCAGGGGCAGGGCTAAAGGGGGGTTCTTCTGTTGTTTTATGAAAACTACAACTATTACATCCTATTAGGACTAGGAGAAATAATCCAACAATAAACCTCATTTTTCACCCTACATTATTTTCTTCACAACCCAGAAGTCACTAGCGAGATCAGCATTAGTCATATATGCATAAGGCATCCAAAAATGACCATTCTGTCCCCAGGCGGTTCCCCAACTATTACGAACTAAGAAAGCTTTCTTTGAATCGTCATAACCAACACAACAAACACAATGACCACCAACAACAGAGTCGGTGGGGGAAGGCATAGGAAGAATACCACTGGCGGCTACCGCTTCTGATTCAAAAGATTCATAAACCGTAAAGCCGAAAACAAAAGGAAAGCCAGAAGCCAAGCAATCTTTCAGATCAGTAATATTAGTGTTGTTTAAGGCAGAATATTGAAGGGCCTTGTGCTTCACTCCACAAGCGTAGGCAGTGGTGGGGGGCTTAACTCTAAACTGATTTATAACATAAGGCCATAGTTTTTCATCAGCAAAACCTTGAGTGGCTACTGATTTGATACCATCACGAATTTGCGCTCCGCTATCACTATTAATCGTGCCCTCCATAGCTCTTTCATTATAGTAAATGAATAATCTTGAAGGCATGATAAAAGTTTCTTTTTCAAACTGTTCATCAAAAACCATTGTTGCGGAAATACCATGAGCAGTACAGCTTCCTAATTGTCCCTGATTCCAGCAAGCGGGGAGCTTTGGACGAAGATCCACAGATGGGGGAATAGAGGCGGCGGGTAAAACAGCGGTGTACTTAATATCACGATGGTCTGGTAATTGTGGAGTCCAACCATACTTATTTACTTCTTTTTCGTAAAAACGAAGAAAAAACTGTTCAATAAACTGTAAGAATTTCATAATGAAACCCTCCTTATGGGGAGATTCAGAAAGTCAGTTTATGCAAAAATTTTGGTGGCTCTGGGTAGAATCGAACTACCGTTTAATGCTTATGAGACATTAATCCTGCCATTGAACGACAGAGCCAAGGGTGAGTAAGGGAGTTAAACCAGGACAGCCTGATTTGCCCATGAACCCCCTCACTCAATTTGTGGTTTACGGTTAGATCTCCCACGCCAGCATTACCTTCTGGCCGCTCTGACTGATTACTCAGTCCCGTTTTTCAGGCTCAGATCATGCTCTGAGTCACGTTGGAACTTACTTGGTTACAATCTTACAATGAATTAAGGCATCTTCATCAAATCCATAAACGGCGCATAGCCTGTGGTAGCCATCAGCAATCACAACTTTTCCATTTGCTGAATCCCTTACTAGAAGCAGGGGGGAGAGAGCCTTACCTTTTTTGATTTTCTTTCTGTCTTTTTCTACATGAGAATTACTGATGCCCAAAAGAGAAAGACCGGAGGCACGAAAAACATCCTTGGCTTTGAATTCACTAATCGGTGCTTCTTCCAATTGCTGAATTAAATTAGTTACTGTATCTTCATCGTATAAAAGAGCTAAATAACTTGCTGCGGCTGGGTAATCATGGTCTTCTACATCAAAGGCCCAAAAAATTTCCGTGTCCATAAAGACTCCTTACTTTACAATGGAAATCTTCTTTTTATCAGAATTTTTAAGGAATCTCTGATCAGCGGCCCACTTGAGATCTTTTAGCTCCTCAAGGAGATTGTCAAGCTGATAGATCAGCTTGTAAAGAGCAGCCGATTCAGAAAGATGGGCTAACTTTATTTTCCCATCTTTTATCGCTACGAGTAAGTCCGGTTGAAAGTTGTGACCTTTTAGGGAAAGGTGTGGGACTGGACTTGTGAAGAGCTTACTTTTATTTCTGACCATAGTGGTCCTCCTTGTACGACTACAGCAGAGTCGAGTCGTAACAATATGGAGGTAAATCCGTTTAGTCCCAAAGCATAATTGCTCCTTCTTCTTATAATACTAAAAATTTGTTTCTTTTTATTGGAGAGGAATATGGGGTATGATCCCATGACTCTAACATGGCAAGCTAGAATTTTACCAACTAAACTAATCCCTCATTGATTGGAAGCACTGTAGGAAGTCGAATCCTATTGCTGCGTGAACAGACGAGGGTTGCAGCCTCGCGCCCTTCCGAAGAGCCACCAGTGCCATTGTATTAATTGGTCAGGGGTACGGGAATCGAACCCGTATGTATGGAGCCACAATCCATCGCCTATTCCGCTTCGGCCAACCCCTTGCTCTGAGTTGCCACAAGATCATAACAATTCTTGTGGCAACGATTTTATTCTCCTAATTCAGCAATTAAAGCATTTGCTAATTTAGCTAGTCCTTCGGGTGATAATTCAGGACTGGTTTTTGTTCTATCAGAATTCTCTCCACTAACGTCTTCTGCATATCTGTGTCTTGCTTCTGTATTTTCATCACCACCTAAGACTCTAGCAATTAAATCAGCACCACCACTTAGATAGACACAACCATTATCCACCTCCAGAATACGTCTCATGGCTCCACCAATACTGATTGGGTCATGACCAGCATTTAACTCTGTATAAGGTCCGGTTGCTGGTATTATGGGTTCTTTGTTTGTAGGTCTACCTGTATCATCAATTTGTTCTCCATCAGCATTAAACTTATTGCCTTGAGCGTCAGTCTCAATAGGAATCACTTTCTTAAAACGGCGAGTATAGAAAGCTCCCATCTGTGCTCTTTCTACCCTATCCGCAGGTAGATCCTGCCACTCTACTACAGCCATATCTCCACCATCAGTAAGCTCAGTGACAATACCAATAGTGCCATCAGGAACAATATTCTGCTTTTCCCAATGTTCACTGGGTATAACATGATCTCCAACCTTAAGGTGAGATTTTACTGGAAGCCACCCAGGTTCTCTTGCTCCTGCGGCTCTAGACAAACTATAATAGCCCATTTCTTTAGAAACTATGAGTTCTTCGTTAGAGTCATCTTCCCATTTTACATTAGCAGCGTAGTCTTCCCCTTCTTTTTTAACTTCAATAATAGTGCCTTTGGTACCCGGAGCAGCATTACCTTCATAGTCAGGGCCAGGGGTAACTTCAGTTCCCACAATAGGTTTCATTACGGCAGTTTTAATAGCGGCCATACGTTGTTGATATTCTGCCTGTTCTTTCAACTGAGGAATATCCCAAGCATTTTTATGTTTGATTTCTTTCCAAATATGCAGGGCGGCGGGAAGGATATCCATATTCTTAGGATTTCCCTTAAATAGTGTCTCTAATCTTCTAGTGGTTATATCAATACGGGGAGTTCTAGGAGTAAAAGTCAAAACCTTAGCATTAAGCGCATCAGAAACAAATTTGACTCCACCAAAATCCTTAGGTGAATTAATAAGTTCTTCAATATAACTATCCAAAACCTCTGGAGGAACTTCTGCTCCTAGAGCCAGCCAACGGTCCATATGATCAGAAGTTAGGAATTCGTTAGCCTGAAGTTCATAAACAATTTCTTCAGCCAAATTAGGATCTTGCTGATGAATTTTACTAACCATAGAAACACTGTGATTGAAGATCAATTGCTTAAGAAGAGCGGGGTAGTCTAACAAGGCTTCCAGACCTTCAATCCACCATTCATCATTCTTATTAGCAAGAGCCTTAGTGGTGAAGTAGATGGCCTGAGCGTTCTTAGAACTTAAGGAGAGTTTTTTAGCGGTAATTTCTCCCTCTACGGTTTCATCTACCAAACGATCAAGTCTATCTTCATTAAGAGTCTTGACTTCAAAAGCCTTCATGATAGGGTGTTGGATACTTTCCAACATCAAAGCAATAGCGGGATCAGAAAGACTCACAGGATTATCTTCTTTATTTAAGAAAGCAACGCTGGAATCCCTCTGACTCTGATAACCTTGAGCCAGGGGTTTATTCTGGAAATAAACAGGGTAGAGGTGGCCTTTGGAGCAGTAGTCAGTAGAATATCCAGGTTGAGCGGTACACCAACCAGTATTGGAAGATAGGAACTGAGCATAACGAGGATTGGAAACTTTCCACATCTTGAAGCCCCTGGCATTCCAGACTAATTCAGCCCCAGGAACCCCCTCTTCCATGATAAGTTTCTCAATACCCTTTTGACTTAAGTTACGCCTATAAGCTCTAGGACTATCCGTTAATTTAAGGAGACTTTCAGGAGTATACTTGCCAATATCCTTTTTATCTTTGGGAAACTCAGGGTTATTGGTCATCTTCATGAAAGCCTTTAGCGGCTCAGTTAGGGCCTCTATCTTAGTCATATCCCTATCAGTTCTATAGGCGTTACATAGCCAACTAGTAAAAGCACTAGTGGGGGAAGGATCACATTTAGCTACTTCTTCAACTTCCCTAACATCAAGCTTATACTGCTTGGCAAAAAATTCAGCTTTTGCCTTGGTAATAGCTAAAATTAGGAATCGTGCCGTAAATCTCATTTGGAAACCTCTTCTACACTTTAGTATTTGAAATTTTAAAAACAAGACTCGTTATGTTTTGACCGCTGCCTGTACCAGTTCGGCTACATCCAACAGAGTTGGGTGGAGGGACTTGAACACCCATTTGGTGCGGTTTGGGTTTGAGTAGCTGTTAGAGTCTTCCTAAAGTAAGAAGATAAAATTCAAGACCCGTTTTTACTAGGTCCGACCAAGCCCCTGAGTCGAACAGGGTTTCGTTTGCTTCGTAGGCAAAAGTTTGAGTTGCAGAGTGGGTCTTACATATGAAAAACAAGACTCGTTATTACGTTGCTCTACCACTGAGCTACCCCACCTAGAGTGGTGGCGGGGGATGGAATCGGACCATCGACCAACGGCTTATGCGGCTAGGTTGGATTGCAGTTTGAGTCTTTATTGGTATCCATGACAGGAGTTGAACCTGTTAGCCTATTGCGTGTCGAGCAATTGTTCCACCGTTAAACTACATGGATGATTGGTGCCCCCAACCAGAGTTGAACTGGTACCCGATTGGCTACGGACTAGTTTTTAAAACTAGCGTGTCTTGCCATTTTCACCATGGGGGCCTTGATTAATAATAGCTTCTTCTGTCATATGACACTTTTGACATAAGCAAACTAGGTTAGTAAGTTTATGAGAATTAGAAATTCTCCAGGGAATTATGTGATGAACATCAGGATTCCTACTTCCTTTAATGTGACAATGTTGACATTCATAATTGTCCCGCCCCCAAGCCAACCTACGTTGAGTTTTCCAAGATAGTCCATCTTTATCCTTACCAAATCTGCCTGGGGACCAATATTTATAGCCACCTTTCCACGTAGGGCTTTCTTCACCAGATAAGGCTGAACATTCTTTACAAATTCCTGAATGATAATGAGATTTGAGATCAAGGATATTACGAGATTTTTTGCAGTTAGGGCAACTAAGAGATAGAGTAATTATTTGCTGAGAGGGCATACATTTTCTTGAACAAAAGCGCCCTGATTTATTTCTAGATTCAAATTCCTTACTACAATATTCACAAAATTTAATCATTCTCCCTCCTATTTAAACTGGTGCGGGTAAAGGGATTTGAACCCCCATACCTTTCGGTGCTTGGTCCTAAGCCAAGTGCGTCTGCCGTTCCGCCATACCCGCATTGATAGGCTTATCTCCATACGCTAGGACGTATTCGTGTATGAATCAGGGCATTACCTGAATAAACTCTAACCAACACGCTGGCCCTAGAAGAGTTGAGATAAAATTTGGTGTTCCTGATGGGAGTCGAACCCACAAAATCATGAATCTGAATCATGAACGTCTTGCCAATTGCGTCACAGGAACAAGATTGGTCGAAGGGGATGGGTTTTCGCCACCAACTCCCTAAAGTAATTAGCTTTCGGAGCTTTATATATTAAGCTACCCCTCGTTAATTGGCCGGGAGAGATGGACTTGAACCACCGACCTTCTAAGATGAACTCAATCACCACTAGATGCTCTTTCACTGAGCTATCTCCCGAATGGTGGGCGAGGATGGACTTGAACCACCGACCTTCCGGCGAAACCGGATGCTCTTTCTCTGAGCTACTCACCCGTTATTAAAATTGGAGGCGGGAGCAGGACTTGAACCTGCGACCTCAAGGTTATGAGCCTTAAATGCATCCTATCTACACCTTCCCGCACTGGATATTATATAATACTGAGATTGGCGGGGCGTTAGGGAGTTGAACCCTATATGAACTTTCGTTGCGCGTGGTTAACAGCCACGTTCCTCAACCGTTGGGATCACGCCTCTTTAAAGTTGCAAGACACTTGTATCGGGTTTGAACCGAATCGCCCGAAGGCTTCATCCATATGATTGCTGGGTGTGTCTTTACCAGAGCGGGAAGCTCTAATATCTATTAATAATAGATTGGTAGAGATGGCGGGACTTGAACCCGTTAGATTATCCTGATTGAGAATCAGGCCGCTAGACCACTTTGCGCTCACCTCTAAATTTTCCTCCATTTGCATAATGACTGGCAGTTCCCATTGAAACATTGAGTATACACATTATTTCTCTTAAAGAGATGCCTTGTGAACGTAACTCTATTGCCTCTTTTATCTTACCATCCACCAAGCAAGAGTTACAGATGTTTCCATTTTTATTTCTACCCCTTCCTATTCTATTATGACAAATAGAGCAAGCTCTTTTTTCTTTGACGATGGGAGGGTTTCTATTTATCAATTGCCCTCCCCATATTTCTTGAACTTTTGCTTCTTCTGTTAAATGACATTGTTGACATAAACAGATTAAATTTTCTAGAGCATGAGAGTGAGAGTTCATCCAGGGTTTAATGTGGTGAACATCAGGTTTTCTATTCTTCTTTTGATGGCAATGTTGACATTCATAATTATCTCGTTCCCAAGCTAATTTACGTTGGGTTTTCCAAGATAACCCATCCTTATCTTTACCATTTCGTCCCTTTGACCAATGTTTATGGCCTCCTTTCCATCTAGGAGAATCAGGTCCAGAAAGTGAATGTAATGGTATTAGCCCAGTTTGATTATCCCTACAACATCGGCAAAGATATTTAAAACGGTTTTTTGCTATTGATTCTCTACAGGCTTTAAACGGTTTTCCACATTTTTTACAATCACAATAAATCTTTTCTGCTCCATAAGCCCTTTGGCAACTTCTGTCACAATATTTCTTGAAGGATTTTATTTCTTTGTTACAAGCTAAACAATTCATAGACTACCTCCTTTATAAGATTTTGGTCGTCAAGATGGGATTCCATACCCACAACGGATACTCTATTCTCACTGAGTCTACTTGCAGGACGTTCTAGACCGGAGCCTGTTTTCCTCTCGCTACCTTCAATCCTCTCTCCCTTAGGTGGGAGCGACTTTAGTTTGTCCACTTGACGTTTGGAACCGGAGGAGAGACTTGAACTCCCTCTGAAACAGTCTGGACTCCAAACTGTCTTCTTATTGATTCTTACTGCCACCCTAGCAGTCTGCTCCGGTAATGGGTTTCATTGAAGGGGGTGTATCGTCACCCCTGGACTTCCTCAAGTCTCACATACATTTTAAACTAGGAAGAGGTTTTCCTAAATCGTTAAAACCATCAATGAAATTGGTCGGAAAGATGGGAGTCGAACCCACAAGTGTCTCAAAGACCTAGCACCCCAAGCTAGTGACCTACCGCTGGCCTACTCTCCGTTATTGGAAAGGCTGTAGATAATCGAAATCTATCCGTCTGCTTCAAGGGCAGAACTGGCAATCTTGCTCAACCCTATTGATATCATTAAAACGATTGGAGCTTCGTACCCGAATCTAACGGGTGTTTTGTCCTTACCAAAGACAAGTAATAAACACTATACTAACGAAGCAAGAATTTGAACTTTCTGATTAACTTGTATGGAGGGTCACAATGATTTGTGAAAATTGTCAAGAATTTATTGAGAATGTATATGGATCTGGAAGATTTTGTTCCAGCAAATGTGCTAGGAGTTTTTCCACTAAAGGCAAAAGAGAAGAAATAAACCAAGTTGTATCTAAAAAACTAAAGGGAAGACCCTCACCATTTAAAGGAGTTCCTTCTTCTTTTACGGGACCAAGAGGAAGGGGAGGGGGAAGAAAGAGTGGGTTCACCCAAAGTGAAGAAACAAAAAATAGGATATCTCAGTCACTCAAAGGGAGTAAGCCTTCAGATGAAACAAGGAAAAAACTTAAAGATGCAGCTATTAAGAGAGTGAAGGAAGGAAGACATTCAGGGTGGAAATCAAGAAAAGGTAAGAAGCCATCATATGCTGAACAATATTTTATAGACTATTTTGATTCCATTAACTTAATCTATGAAAGAGAGATGCCATTTGGTAAATATTTTATTGATTTTGCTTTTGTAAATGAGAAAGTGGCTTTGGAAGTTGATGGGAAACAGCATAAAGACAGAGAAGAATCGGACAGAGCTAAAGATGATTTAATACAATCATTAGGCTGGAGAGTGATTAGAATAAAGTGGGTTAACCCGAAGCATGAAGCAAATCGTGTGATTCTTCATGAAAATATCACTAAATTCTTAAAGATAATTGGTCAGCCATGAAAGATTTGAACTTTCGACCCTCGCGCCCCAAACGCGATGCGCTACCCAGGCTGCGCTAATGGCTGATATGATTAAATTTATGGTCAGTGTGGCAGGACTCAAACCTGCATAGGCTAGCATCCGAGTCAAGTTGTCTACCGATGACTTACACCCTGTTTAATTTTTATAACCGATTTTAGCGGATCATCGGGAACCGGGAATTGGTGGATAGAGATGATCCCGACTCATCATCACCGCTGATCAGACGGTGCATTACCCTTATGCTATCTATCCGATATGTTCCCCGCATTGAACGGGGTTAGGGGCCAAACCAGTCGTAGGTAAAACAACCAGTAATCCCTAGTCACTCCTTGTTTAACCACGGTGGAGGCAGCTACGTGGATCAACATCACTCTCAGACTCAGGCTTCTTCGTCCGTAAGGATCACTGGCTCACGAATAAGAGTAATGTTGATTGGATGGGGACTAGGGGATCGAACCCTAAGCCTTCGGAATCAGAATCCGCTGCACAACCAGTTGTGCTTGTCCCCAGTGATTTTTGGTGGCAGAGGAGGGATACTATCTGTTCACTGACCCTCATCTCCAGGCTGATGAATGGCCTGGGTTCTACTTAAACTACTCTGCGACTGGTGGCCCTAGAAGGAATTGAACCCTCACATTGGCTTTAGAAGAGCCATGTTCTGTCCGTTAAACTATAGGGTCAAATGGAATTCCCGACAGGAATCGAACCTGCGTAACAACTGTTTAGGAAACAGTGGCTAATCCTCTCAGCTACGGGAACATGGATGGTGACCTTACTCAGATTTCAACTGAGAATCTCAGCCTTCGGATGGCTGCGGGTTGAGCGGATTTCCCTATAAGGCCAAAGATTCAAGACTCATTTTTCTTTTCATAATCAGTGAAAGGTTTTTAGTTGCTGGTAGAGTCTTACATTTATTAATCAAGAGCCATTGCTGATTTAAAAGATACTCTCTTGAATTTCTTTTTCTTCTGACAGCCATATTCCTTGTGGGAACTGGCTGAGGCATTTTCATTTCTATGCCACTTGCAATAAGAACAATTAGCATGGAAACGTTTATGTAACTTTCTCCAGACCGAAGAGTTATCAGTCACTTCATATTCATCTCGTAATCGCATAGGCGACTCCTTTGTTAAAAATATCATGGGGAGAGAGTGTATGCCCTCGTTACCCCTACCTCTCCTTGAGATAGGCCCGTTGATTGGTACACCGCCCCGGACTTGAACCGGGAATGTGGGGTTTCCCCCATGCAGAGTTACAGTCTGCCGCCTTCAGCCATTCAGCCAACGGTGTAAAGGCGGGAGTTTTTATAAGGATATACTCCCAAACCTTCACTTATTATATCACTATTAAATTGTCAAGGATTTTCCGTTGGTTCCGCAAAACCAAAACCCCCTGTGGTTTTTTGAGGACTCACAGGGGGTTGGAAAAGATATGTCTGTGAGATTTAACTGGTGCTACCGGGGCAATTTGAAAATGGACGATAGATATCAACCGCGAGAGCGGCCTTAATAGTCATCTGGGAATGTTCGTGTCTCATTGAAATCGTCACCTGGGAAATGGAGGAGCTTATCGTCCTCTGTATGTATTATACTGAAAGTTCAAAAATTTGCTGCACTTTATTTTTTATTTTTTGTAACTGACTTTGTTTCTGCTACTTCAGGGCGGTAATCTCTAATTTCGCGCCTTCTCTTTTCACTATCACTCATTGGCTTGGCTTTCTCAGCGTTCTTGCGCCAACTTGTTCCCTCACTAGCCTTCCATTCAGATTTGGGGACATATCTCCATCCCTTAGCGGCTAGTTCCTTAGCTCTAGTTTCATTCAGACGCTTCACTTCATTAGTGGTTGGGTTCTTCATACACTTCATCGGCTTCTAGCCTCCATGATTAAACTACTCTTGCTATTACTCAGATTCAATAGGTTTTTCTCAGAACCATATAAAAACTCCAAAAGGAATCGGGGTAAGCTGAATATTCTTCTACTTTAAAATTTGTATTTTCATTTATATATTTAGTTAGGAGTATGGGTTCAGGTTTCCAAACACTTTCTTTGGCCCAAATCTCCATTCTAGGGTGAGGAAGATACAGGAATAAAATTCCTCCGGGTCTTAGCATATCATTATATAACTGGAGTTCATTCTGCCAACTAGGAGTATATTGGAGTAAATGAGATGAGAAGATGAAATCTAAGGGATTTAATGAAGTAAAATCCTTAGTCATTACAGGAATGGAGTCGGATAATGGAATAAGACTTCTGCTTATATCCAACCCATTTCCTTGACAATGAGTAAGAGCTTTGCCTCTTATGTAGTCAGTGCTATTCATTTTATTAAGGTAATCAGGATATTTCGGTTCGTTTAATAAAAATTCAATTGCATTATGTAATTCTTGACTATTACGAGTTGCAAAAATTCCTGGGTAAGTTCTTGTCTGAGCCGGATATCTATCTTCATAATATCCAATAATTTTTTTCACCCCCGCTGCTGAAGCTAAGTGAAGTCCACTACTATCTGGACCTATGAACATTTCGCATCCACAAATAGTATCTTTATACAATTTATTTTCTAATTTTTCGGGTCCAATAAACAAAGCACCCGCAGCATTCAGCATATCAATCGAAGACTGATTAAGGGGTTTGTTATCCCCATAGAAATCTCTTATATCTCCATTCTTTCTAATTTGGACTACTATTTTATGATTCTCTTGGAAATTATAATGACCAATACTGGGGGTTCTTCGTAAAATTCTTACATCAGAAAACATTGAAAAAGCATCCACTCCATGTAATTTATGGAAAGCTTCAATAACATCATTAAAGTGGTAGCAACGAACTGGAGTATTTTCTTCAAGTAGACCGTTCAAACTAGTTCTGATAACAGTATTATGTGCCGAAATATGATATTGACTATTGGTATAATCATCAAATATAACTTTCCAAATCAAAGGATGATCTTCCAAAACCCAAGGATACCACCAATGAGTCCTTAGAATGATTCTAGCTGGAGCAAATTGGTAATAAAGAGCCTCAATGGTTGGCTCTATCATTAGATGATCACCAGCACCACCCCCTCTGGAAACCATCACGTAATTATAATCCATTAAATCACTTCATCTCTATTCAAAAATAGGGGAAGAAAGAAATTTTTGACATGCTTTTGGGCCTCTTTCCTGAAAGAAATTCTTCGTTTAATGGCTTCTTCGGTGAATTCAAATTCTATAATTTCTGAATCTCCATTAACTAGCACCCAGGCTTGCCCCCCATTTTGCTCTTTAATAAAGTAGCCGGTTACGAATAGGGAATTACCTTCAACATCTGGAGTTGTGGCTAGTTTAGTTAGATCATGATCTCTCCACCAAGAAACCCCTTTTTCATTAATATAATCTGGTTTAGTCGTGTACACTAGCTACTCCAATCAACAATTCCCATGTCATCAAAACTCTCAGGATGTTTAGTATAATCATCCGGCTCTAGAATAGATACATCATAGCACCAATCACAAACTTCCTGAAGATTCAAAGCTTTTCCTACTAATACTGAGCAATCTATATTCTTGCTTCCGACTAGATTTACAATTCTTGGTTTGTAAGGACGATTACTAAATAACCCAATAAAATGGTTCAACATAGCATCGGCAATACACCAATAGCCATAAGGATTTCTGGTAAAATTATCTTGAACGGCTGGGGGAACAGAAAATTTAGGACGCATACATTGGATGGTTTCCCCTTCAAATGCGTAATAAAAAGGCAGAAAAGAATGGGTTCGCTCATCCAATTGTTCAAGAACGAACAAAATTCCATCAATATTTTGAACTACAGAACAATGGGTATTTTGATTACCAGTTATGAGGTGTATTCCTTGGGTTGTTAAGCTGGCGTGGCTTCTCCAATCATAGAGGAGAACATCACCGTGCTGTAATTCACTTGCTTTCATGAGCCTAATCTCCACATAAGAAATAGAAATTAAGACTTTTTCCAAATAGTACAAATTTGAGCCAGAGCATTCCCTCTAGTTTGATCAATGTTATCAGGCAAACTATAATCATAGTTTAAATCCTCTAGATCAACTTTTAGTAAATTACAGCCTAAATCTCGCATAATAGGAACCATATCGTGTAGAATACTGGTATGATTACTCCTTCCAACTTCACCTCTTGTTTTATTAATAGAGAAAGTGGATACATGTTCACCACTTATTATAGAAGGCCAGTGATCTTTTTCATAAAGTGTGAAATCAGGAATGATAATATATAAGTAACCTGGGGAACGAGTTACTCTTACCCAGTTTTTTAAGGCGGTGACAGGATCATTTAAATGTTCTAAGCAATGAGAAGAGTAAACGCAATTAAAGGTTTCATCTTCTATAGATTCCAAGAAAGTGGCATCTCCATTTGGTAAATCCCACGGTGTAACAATTCCATGAATGGGGTGAAGCGGATCATCTCCGCAACCTATATCAAGGATAGATCCAAAGAGATATTTATCAAAGTCCCCTCTACTCAGGCGAAAATCATGACATTTAGAAGTTTCATACATTGTGTTTTAGTCCTTTATATAAAAAAGGGGATAGGACTAAACTCCTATCCCCCAAGGTTTACTTCATAACTACTCTTCTCCGCGAGACTTAGTGAGATTCTGAATGGCGCAGAGGGCTAGACCAACCACAGAAGGTTTGGGGTGTGCGCCTTCACGTTCCTGGTGATAGAAAGCATTGGGAGTGATTCCAAGTTCCTGGCAGACTTCCATGACACTCAGACCAGCCGCTAGTCGCGCACGATGGATAGGGTTGGAAGATTCTACCATCTCAGATTCTTCTTCCGGTTCAGGATCAAAATCTACATCATCTTCCTGAGTGCAAACACAATCACTGAGATATTCACCACAGTCATTGCAGTAGTCTTCATCTTCAGGACCATCACAACCTTCCTCATAATCGTTATCCCAATCAGCCACGGAAGAAGAGAAAGCATCAAAACGTTGAACATCAGTGCCGCCATATTCCTCAACTACTTCATAGGCACAACAACGGCCCTTGGCGAAGTTGTAATCAGAGGGGATACTGGTGACATCCTTAGGATTGACCTTAACAATCATCACACGTTCCCCACCAAAGCAAGTCAGGTAAGAGAGGCCGCAGAAATGAAGGCCAGTAGAGCAGTGGTTCTCACGGACAGGATCGCAAATGTTACGATCCATGGTGACTACCTGACCAACGGAATTATCAATATTACCAGTGTGACAGTCGGTATAGTTATCCTTGACCTTCTTATAGGCCAAGAAGCAACCATCAGGAGTCAGCGGAAGGTGGTTATTAGCCAGGAAATCATAAAGCTCTTCAATGGCAGTTGGGGAGGGATTCTTATATAGATTGTTACAGAAAGCCACCAGGGGCTTAATACCAAAACCATCCTTCCACATTTCAGTGATGCGATTAGCCAACGAAGAGTGGAGAGGCTCGTTACCATAGTAGACAATACCCTCTTCTGCATTGAAGTAGATCTCTCTAGTCTGATCCAGCTTGGAGGCAAAATCTAGATCCTTTATGACTGCATCCCATTCTCCAATCTTCAGGTTGGCAAGAATCTGATTAAAAAAGAAATGGGAACGATTGAGATTGTAATTCTTATTCCCGACCACGATGGTCAGAGAGTCGTTGGTGAGGATGAAGGCACCGGGATTGGTCATTTTAATTCTCCTATGGTTATTATACTGCGATTACGAGAGGTTCAGTCAGAATAACTGTGGTCTTGGTAGCTTTTTCTTCGGCTTCCGTTGCCTCCAAAAGATCACAAGCCACCATGTATTTTATGATATTGCGGAACTCTGCAATCCCGAAGGACCAAGAACTGATAGAGGCCAGGGGATACTTCTTGAGAATCTTCTGGAATTTATCACGATATTGAGAAATAGTAGCATCATTTCCAGGGCTGGGCAAAGAAACCTTTCCAATAATACGATTTACATTGTGATATTTCTCAAAGAGCTTCTGGTTCCCTTCAGCCTCTTTGACCTTAGCGGCCACTTCCGCATAGGTCTGCACGAATGGATGATTGGCGTAACGAGGACCAAGAGCCTGAATGGACTCCCAATTACGGCAATAGGGGATGTTGACATAACCCCAAGATAGGCCGGAACCCTCCATGGATCTGATCAGTTCAGGAGTGCAAAGAGCCACGAAAGACTCAATCACCTTGTCAAAATTGATCCATTCCTCTTGCTCATCCTCACTCATCTTTTTGAATTCACGCTGGAAGGCTGGGGAAGCCTCAAAAACTGGGGTATCCTTCTCCATCAGACCAAGCTGAGTCAGGTAGGTAACAAGATTACGGAATTCATGGGGCTGCTCACAGTTGAGAGACTTGTGAGGGCTGGAGTAAGCAGTATTGATGTAATACTTAACATCAGCGTCCAGATCATCATCGGTAGCGGTCTTCCAGCTACTCGACCAACGACAGGAATCTGTCAGCACCCTAAAGATTTCCTTCTTAACTTGACCACGAACAGTTTTAAGTTTGGGGGGCAGGAGGTCTTTAATTTCTGAGGAGGTCTGAACCGTGGGGTTGCCAAGAGTGATAAACACCTTCTCAACCTGCTCTTCAAACTGTTCCTGAGTGTAAACTGCCTCAAGATCGGCTCCAACTTCGTTATTCTTGCGGAAGATATGAGCAATTTCATAGCCAACGGAAAGGTTGTGATCTTTCATGTAATTACGGATCAGACCCTTTACACCACGCTTCTCAGTATCCTTGATGATTTTAACCGTGTTATGAGGCTGAATGGTAGCTTTGGTATGTTCGTCAAATTCACTAACAGTCCTACGGCGACCAGAAACCTGCACACCAAAATAAGAAACAGCGGGATAATCCTTGAAATCAAGGGAAATGTATTCCTTGAGGGCTTCATTCTTGTAGGTAAACTTGGCGTTACGCAGAAGGCGACCAACTGCATAGGTGTGCTTGAGTTCTTGAGCCTTGACAATAGCATCCCACAAAGTAGCACAGGCATCAATGGATTCCTGTGCCTGTTTAACAAAGGATTCCTGGATCTCCAACAGTCGATTGATAATGTTTGCCGTAGTCACCTTATTCATAGAAATGGTTTCACGGCTTGCGGCAACTTCCAAATCCCCAATATTGAATGTAATATCAATGGGGAGAGAGAGAATTTCATTCAATTGAGCGTGACGATCAGAAAGCGGAGGAATAGCATAAGAAACGTTACCCTGGATGGCTCTGGCATAACCATCATTATTGCTACGAATACCCCAGTTACTACCCTTGAGACTGTAAGTAGACTTAACCACCTTACAATCGCGGTTGCCTGTGATCTTAGGAGTAGTGGGGAAATAGGTGAAGACCTTACGAGCCTTGGAACTAAATTCCCAATAATCATTGGATTTAACTGAGAACTGCACTTCCATGCCGGTGCGACCGTCTATGGTGACTTCCTCACTCATCTTGACGATGGTAGGCATCCCCTCTTCAGTCAGATAGGCGGTGTAAATCTTCTTAGTATCCCCATGATAGGAAGTCACAGTAAAACTGTCACAATAGGAATAAGGGGACTTGGAACCAAGACCTAGCGCACCAATATAGTCATTGGAGTCTGTCTTGGTAGACTGAAAATAGCTAGTGTAGAGGCCATAAATATCTTCTTCACTCAGGCCGGGGCCAAAATCTGAAACACGAAAATATGGTTCAAAACTATTGGGAAGATGAATCTCAAAAGGAGTTTCCACCTTACCCACAGCAACGTGAGCATCATGAGCATTACAAGAAAGCTCCCGAATGACAGCCGTAACCTTATCGGAATACAAACCATCGGACAGAATCTTGAACGCCTTGGCAGTAGCCTGAATAGTGAATGTGTGGGCCACTTCGGTCACACCACCCATCGTCAACTTGTTGCCTTCCCCTTGCAGCTTCAATGTGTCCTCCTCAGGATCACTTACTTTTTATTATACCCAGAAAATTTAAATCTGTGGTAATTTATTTAAGAAAAAATTCCGTATTCAATACGGCAAAGAATATCACCAACACGCCTTGCACCATTAGGTTCATGTAAGAGGGTATCTATGGGAGCCTTACCTCCAAAAAAAGATAGGGGGCATTGAAGCCAGTGGTCTGCTTTGGCGCAAGAACCAAAAACCTCAACGGCATAGCGGCAAATTTCTATTTGTTCATGAGTGATATCCATCTTAGTATCCAAAAATGGTTCTTCGGTTATCTGATATTTCTTCATCAACTTCTCTAGCTAATTTAATAAGCTCTCCTTCTTTTCCAAGAAGCTGGTCCCCTATCATCATAATGTTCATATTAGGCCAAATTAAGGGACGAGCCTTAAAAAGTGTTTGAAAAGCCTCCTTTGGTTCTACCCCCTGAGTGGTTAAAATCAACCAGGAAATAGCAGAACTCCGACTAATACCCGCATGACAATGAACTAGAAGCTTGTGATCGGAGGTAACTCTTTTATTTTTTAACCAATTAAGAATTTGATTCACTCCAAAAAATTGATCATTATGTTCCCGTTCCGTTGGGTTCTCAGTGTCTTCAAATCTTACTACAAGATGATTATCCCCAAAATTATGGGGCCAACGAAAATTTTTGTCCAGAATACTGATAACAAAATCAAAATCAGGAGCTAATCTGGGTGCTTCTTCTTTATTACATAGGGTGATCATACTACCTCTTTCTAAATTGGAATGCCCTCCTGTTACAGAGGGCATGGTTTCTGGAGTCCCGTAGGAGTATTACATAGTCCAATAGGATTCACAGGAAGGACTGCAATAACCAGGAGTATTCACAGATTCCACAATAGGACGCTCATGGTTTCGATCCATGATGCTGTAGACAATCCTGGTCTTTTCAATATTCTTGTGGAACTCACCCTTGTCGGCAATGGCTAACTTTGAAAGATCATGATTGGGGCGAATACGTTTCTCGCGGGTGAGAGCCGCCTTAGCCGCACGTTCAGTTTCATACTCGTCACAACCAGGATCCCTAGCATAACGAGGACGACTGGCACCAATTCCGGCCTTGATGATGGTAGTGTCAATATCGTAGATCACGAAGCTCATGTGCTTCCTCCATACTCTATTATACCCATGTTTTTAAAAAATGTGGAGAATTATTTTGGGTAAAGAATGAGAGCGGGGACACCATTAATAAGAACATCTTCATTGGAGTACCCATCTTCAATATCCTGAGAAGATAATTCATCCAATCCAACTTCTCTTTTAAATGGATCATAGGCCCCATTATAGCCTCCATCCAAGGGCTTATAACTGTTTCCCTCTGAGTCGGTTGAGAGAATTACTTCTCTGTCTAGATCAGCAGAGGCCAGCATGGAAATTAAATCACGCACTTTCATAAATTCTCCTTTTTAGGCAGACTGGGATATTTTGGGTGAAAGATGAAGTCGTTTAAATTCTTCAAGAACCTTTTTTCGACAAGTTGGGCAAATGCCATGAGTAATTTTAGTGGAGTCTATTTTTGAAAGTGTGGTTGAAACCCACACTGAATTTATTTTCACTTTTTTACACCAAGCACATTCACATAACAATTAGTCACCATTAATAAATTGTCAAAATACAAAATTTTCATATTTTTTCAATACAAACTACCCTCTCCTCTTTTTGTTCTTTAATATTAATCCCAAAGTCCATATCCCCATTAATTGTTGAATTTCGGATAGCGGCTTGGGTGAATAGAACAATATTATCAATAAGAGAATCGATAGAAGGCTCCTCAGGGTTATCCGTTTCCAACATGATTTGCATTTCAATCGTCACAAGTCTCATCAGATTCAAACTCCCCTACACCTATTATACTAGGATTTTGAATGAGTAAATAAAAAAATTGCCACTAATCTTTAAAGAGTTTAGTGGCAATTTACAACGTTAGGTTGTATTTTACTTCTTCACTTCGGCCTTAGGAGCAACTTCCTTCTTAACGGAAGCCTTCTTGACCTTGGGGGTCTTAACAGCCTTCTTAGCAGGGGCTACAGGCTTAACTTCAGCCTTTGCAGCGGGAGCAACAACAGGCTTAACAGCAGGGGCCTGGGCGAAAAGGCCGGTAGTGATGAGTAGAGCAGCAAAAATGGTCTTCATGATAATTCCTTATGAAAATGGCGCAAGGGCCTTATCTCGATAGTTGCAGGTAACGTGCCAAACTTATATTAGCTTAATTCCAGGATATTTTCCATTTGTATCATTTTTATAAGTGCTTAAAATTGCTATTGCAGTAAGTTTATTGCCAATATCAGGTTCTCTCCAGTATGTCTTGAAATTAGGTCTATAAAGACAACCTTTAATATATTCTTGAAAGGGGTCATATTCCTCTTTCTTATTAAATACTGGAGATTGAAATCTCTTATAATAATCATCATTGGGGTTTGTTTGCATAAGCACCATTACCCCATTCAACCAGGGAGCGAGAGGATGTTCTTTTTGAAATTGAGCCGCCGCATGGGAAGCTTGAACAGCCTTCTGGGCAGGACTGAGATCATCACGAACAATAATATAAAGTTTCTGTTTACCGGGGTCACGAAAATAGTTTTTCCATTCCTTGACCTTTTCGGCAATTTCTTCTTGTATAAAAATAGCTTTATACTGATTGAGCTTACCTTCTTTACTTGAAAGGGTTTCAATCGGACCCTTATGTTTTCTTCCATTCTCTGCTCTAAGCTCACTCATAGCAATATGAAGTGAGCGAGAGAAGGAGCAGCCCTTCTTCAAAAGTTCTTTAGCCTTGATCCAAGCTTCTTTTTGTTCATCAGTAAAGTGAATTCTTTCGGTAGCCATAATATTTTCTCCTTATAGAAATGTTGGCTTAGTTAGATTTAACTACAGCAAATTTCTATGAGGTTTATGGCCCACGATTGTCAACCTAGAGGTGTGTGCGACCTGTCATGTTGATACTCCTTTCAGAACATCTTATGGTAATGATACTGTAATTTTACTTTTTTATTTACTTTATTTTGGCCCCCCTGGCAGGATTTGAACCCGCGATGATCCTAGGATTAGAAGCTAGCGCATTTGACCAAGCTATGCTACAGGGGGTTTATTTCTTATTACTCAGTTCCAGTGCTTCCAAAACCACCTTGATTTCTATTAGAAATTTCCAAATTATCAACTTCTTCAATTTCAAAATGAGTAGCTGGCATAGGAATAATTTGGGCTATTCTAGAAGGGAGAACTAAATCAGGAGCGTGTTTGTCAACTTTTCTTAAGGCCACAATAATATTTCCTGTGTAGCTCTGATCAATAACTCCTAAATTATTTGCTAGCATATATCCTGTTTTAGAAATGGAGCTTCTAGGAACCAAAGCTAACCACCATCCAGGGGCGGGTTGAATTTTAATACCTGTATCAAAAAAATCTACATCTCCAATCGTTTTTATTTTTGAAATAATAGTAATATCATAACCTGAATCTGATATATTAGTTTTACTTGGTATTTGTGCTTCTGTAGAAGTTCTTACACATTTAAAATTTGCAAGAGTTTTTCCAGGCCCGTAAGAAGGGAGCCATGCTGCTAGCTTTTTGAATAATTCATATTTCCTTTTTAGTTTAAAGGGAGTGTCACTATATAATCTTCCCATTATATCTAGTGCATTTGCTCCAGCATATTCTAAATAGAAACAGTTTCCATTAGAAATAGATGAGTTAACATTAAAATAAGTTTGAATACTCTTAAGAAAATTGATAGACCCTGAAGTGAAACTACATCTTGGGTAATTATAAAAACTCCTATCTTGAGTGACACACCCATCCCCATCAAAATACCCAGTGATAAAAGATGAGATAAAATGGGAATCCAATTCTGGGAATTTTATATCAAAACATTTTTTACCCCAAGATTTTAGCCCTAAATGTCTAGTTACATCAGCAACAATTTTTTTAGAGTTTAAGGTGATACCACAAATATCTTTATTTTTCTTTGAAATTAATGGGCCGCAATTACACCATTTCGAGATATTTTCTAGAAGTTCATAACTTGACTGATCTGATTCTTTTAAGGAAATATTGATTGTTCCTTTACCTATACACCCATCTGAAGCTATAAGACCCAATACATAAGCCTTTTCCTTAGAATCAATAGTTGAAAACAACGAATCATCCAAAAGATAACAAGCATTGGGGTTATTTCTTCCAGAGTACTTTAGGCTCCTAGAACAATAGAAGCACAAATCCTTACCATTACTCTTGGCCCTATCTCTGATTAAAGTTTTAATCTGTTTAGTAACTTCTTTTTTACACTTGTCTGATATGCCCGAATCACAGGTGGTGGTGACTAATATGTGTGACCCTTTTGAAAAAGTGGTTATATCCTCTTTTATCATTTTGTCTCCAAGTCTATAGTAATCATCTCAATCATTGTTTATAGAATTATTTTTCATACTAACCACACTTACTATTTGAGTAATTACAGCTTGAGCAAATCTCTGTCAGACAGCCTGATTCTCTTTTATACTCAAGTTTTGACTTACATTCTGGACAAAGTTTTCCTTTTTCTAATTCTTTGACTATCAGGTCTTCATCCGAAACATAATTTTTAAGAACTCTGGCAAAAACAGCGGGGGCATCATAAAGAGATGATGCTGATTTGGATAGTTGATCAACAATATCCGCAATGGGAACACCATTTCGCATGGCTAAAGAAATCATTCTGGTAATAGTAATAACATCCTGCGCTGGAAAGAGCTTGCCAATATTGGAAATCTTCATGACATCTTCAGGATCATCAGAAAGTTGAACTGAAAGAGCATAGTGACCTCTAGAGCGTTTGCACAATTCAGCTTTAGTATATTTAGTTGGAAGAGAAAGGCCAACTTCTTCTCCACCAAAAATCTCAATGGGAACTCCTTCTGTCTTACCCACAAGAATCATATAAGGCTTGTCCTTATATTTCAGCTTGAAGATGTCAATGTCAGTGCATTTTGGACGTTCTGTAGTCTTGTGGATCTTAACTACTGGCTTGATAGCGTTCAAAACTCCAGTGCGGCACCCATCACGATAAACAGTGATGCCCTTCAAGCCGCTTTCATAGGCAAGCATATAAATATTACTAATCTCTTCCACAGTGGTTTCTTCAGGGAGATTAATGGTAGAGGAAATGCTATGGTCAATATATCTTTGAATGGTAGACTGCATCTTGATTCGCTGATGGTAATTAATTTTTCCTGCTTCAACAAAAACAGACTCAATTTTGAAATTTTTGTCAATATCAAGAGCATCTTGAATAGCCTGATGGTAAATAGTATGTTGGGCAAAATCTCCTGCTGTGCCGGGAATTTTAACATTTCTATGATATTCAGGCATAAACATAGGCTCAATACCACTGGTGCAATTACGGAAAAGAATAGACATGGAACCAGCCGGGGATTGAGTCAAAAGACCAATGTTACGAAGCCCCTTCTCTGCAATAGCCATCTTCGTTGATTCATCCAAACGTTGAATAAAAGGACATTTGATGTGTTTTTCCCATTCAAAAACAGGGAAACTACCCTTCTCTTCGGCCAAATCAGCAGAAGCTTTGTAGGCTGCGTTACACATAAATTTGTAAATTTTTTCAGCCATATCAATAGCAGCGTTGGAGTCATAACTAAGCCCAAGCATGGCAAGAGCATCAGCCAAACCTGTATTTCCAACCGAAATTCTGCGACCAAGAGTGGCGGCGATACGATTTCCGTCTAGTGGAAGAATGGGAATATCCCACTCCTTGATGTTATCTTGCGCTCTCACTCCACCATAAATATGCTTTTCATAAGTAGAGAAGTCGAAGGATGCTTTCTTGGTGAAAGGATCTTTGACAAAGGCTGGGAGGAAAAAGATACCTAAGTTACAGGAATCAAAGGCACTTAATGTTAATTCAGCGCATGGATTAAGCCCCACAGTTTCAAAGGAGTAATCAACCAGTCGCTGTTCTCCAGAAACAACATCAAAATAAGGAACATTTTTTAGACCATGATATTGATCAGCGGGTGATTCACGAATGATGTGATCCCAATTTAAAATTCCAGGTTCAGCCGACTTCCATGCATTAAGCATGAGAGTGTCCCAAATTTCTTTAGCCTTAACCATCTTACTAATTCTAGGATATTGCCCTTCATCAAATTCAAACCAAAGCTCATAGTCTGCATCAGCCTTGACCGCTTCAATAAAGTCATCAAAGATACGCACTGACACGTTGGAGTGAGAGGTACTCTTTAAACGATCTGCTACGGCAGACCAACGATAGTCATTGATATCAATACCCACATCAGCTAGGGCCTCAAAGAACCCCTGCTTATCCTCATCAGATTTCTCTGTAACAAAGCGAAGGATATCAGGGTGTGATACACGAATAGAAAGGAGGTTGGCTCCACGCCTTCCATGCTGACCGATCATGCCAGTCATGTAGGAGTAGAAATCCATGAAGCTTGCTGCCCCTGTGGAGGTTCTAGCAGCGTTGTTAGTGGGTGCATGATAAGGACGTAGCCCTGAAATATCATGCCCCTCTCCACCTCTTGCAGCAAAGATACGAGCCATATGTTTGGCGGTATCGATGATAGATTCTAGATTGTCCTTGGGAGGGGGAAGGGTAAAACAATTGGAACTGGATGCCTTAACGAAAGTGTTGCCTAATGCAAATAAGCCAGAACCTTGAGGAGAATATTTCCACCCATCCAGAATACCACGAAAATAAGTCTGCCAAGCTTCTTTGGTCTTCTTGGTCTTTTTATTGGTCTGCATTTCAACATCAGCTAAAACAGCCGCTTCCCTATCCCACGTATCTTCTGGTGTGGACTCTAAGCAAATACCATTTTTGTCTCTCAAAGCATATTTATCTACCCACACTTTAGCTGCGAGTTCAGCATTTTCATGTAAAACTTGCATCTTCTCAATATACCACTTATAGCAGGAGGCAAAGGACTTAGCATCACTTAATTTTCCTTCTGAGGCTGTTTCAATTGTTAACCCTTTTCCTGTCAAATATTCGATGATTAGCTGCTCTTCTGTCATTAGGCCACTCACTCTCCGCTGTAAAATAGTAATCCATAGTTCAAATTCTCGTCTACTTTTATGACACTCTAAGTTGAAGAAAAATGAAATCTGATAGGAAGGTCAAAATTACACTTTTTTACATATTTTCTTCTTTTTCTTTTTTAATAACATCTAGAAAATCTTGAACATTAGGAGCAATTTCTTCCTCTTCTGATTCTAATGTGTCGGGTTCTCCTAATTTTTGACCACGAAGAATCTGAATAATTAATTCTTTTTCTTGGGCAATTATTTTAGGGTCAGAGAGGAGAGGATCAATTTCAAGAAACCCCAAAGCTCTGTAACCGTTTAGTAAATCAGAGATTTTTTCTCCCTTTTCTTCCTTTTCTAAACAAGATGCAATATCTTCATAAGATTTATCTGCATTCTCTCTAGACGAGACAGCAAAATCTCGACCTATCTTTTTCCCGTTTTGAATGGTACAGGAGGACCATTCCGGAGTAATTTCAGGAGTGTTTGCTTCAATAAATTCATAGGCTTCTTTTAGCTCTTTTGCTCGTAAACTAGCTTCAGTTTCTTTAAAATTTGAAGAAACAGTGGGAGTTAAAATATTCTGGTATAATTCGGACAATTCAACAATGAGTGCATACATCTCATGATGTTTAGTTTTTTGATTGAGAGGTAAATATTTAGTTTCTTTTTCAAGTCTAGCCTGTACTTCGGCTTTTGAACCAAACATCAGAATATAGTCTCTCTTTAAGGAAGCAGTATCTTTGTCCGTTTCAAAATCTTGGAATTGTCTACCCTTGGCAAAAAAGTTTTTTAACTCTGTTAAAACTTTTTTACGAAAAAACCAAGAACTATTCATTAATCTTTTTCTAAAAATTAGGTCGTTGAATCCTAAGATAGCCATGGAGCGAAAATGATAACAGTTTTTCTGTTTAATTTTTGCTTCGGTTACTCCAGCTTCAGTTACATCAATTGTGATTTTCAAAATTACTCCACAGGTTGTTCCTTACTAGCTAATACTGACTTCACCGCTGCAACAACCAAAGGGACAGTAATTTGATTCATACATTCATGTTGAGGATTATCATAGGTCTGTCCAGGAGGATTCTCACACACACCATTAGACATCTGAGAAATCTTTGGAGATTCCTTAAAACAAGGTTGACAATGAAGATGAGCAACAAGATTTTCATTATGAGTGTACCCTGAAGCCGAATATTGAGTGGAACCCCATAGAATGACAGCGGGAATAAATTTTCTATGAGGGAAGGTAAAGTGAGTTGTGTGATTAGTGAAGGAATCAACACCCATATGGCACTCAGCATGAGACATTAGAGTAATGGCATCCATAATAGATCTGCCCATGTAGTTATGATTAGCTCCTAAAATCTTTTTATCCTCTTTGGACCCAATCTGGATTACTGGGTAATCTAGTTGACTAATCACTTCAGACCATCGTTCTGGTAACCAATTTTTATAACTACTCCAACCCGCTTGGGGATGAAGGGTTACAAAGGGGCCACTAGGAAGAGATAGTTTGGAAAGTGATTTTACATCTAAGGAGGGAAGCTCAGAAGACTCACTTAGACCCATTTCTCTTCTAAAATAATTAATTAGATGATCCTTCATTGGTTTATTTGGATAACCTTCAGAACTAATAGGATAACCAATCAGATTAATACACTTAGAATAAGAAGATTGCTCATTCTCAAAATTTAAAGAGGACTTAATTTCGTCAACTCCCGCATCTTTCATAATAGGCTCTAGAGAAGCTCCATAGAAAGGATGGCAGAAGTAGTGGATTGAGGCTTTAGGGTATTTCTTTTTTAATTCTGGAATGAGATTGAGAGACATTAAAATATCTCCGGTTGCTCCAGGACGCATAATTGCAATTTTGGATATCTCAGGGTTGCTCAAGTTGAGAATTCTGGCATCCCATTCCTTATCAGAACATCCGATGGCATCCTTGGCTTTTAGAGCATATTCCAGAGCCTTTTGGATGTCCCCTTTTTGTTCATATATAAAAGAAAGGAGGCGTAAGGGCTGGTCTTTATACTTATTATGTTCTCTCCATAGAGCCGTATAAGAGGGTTTTTGAGCATAAGCCATCATACACATAGCGGCGGCTTCATCTAATCTACCCTGACCGTGATAGAGGTAAGCTAATTCTTGCCAAAATTCTGACCAATAAGGAGCCTTAGAAAGAGCTTCAAGGGCTGTTTGCTCCATACCTACTAAGTTACCTAATTGTTTTTGACAACGTAATTTATATAAATAGGCAAACATCCACTCATCCCAATAACCAACCCCCATAGTAATTCTCTTGTCATATACCTCGACAGCCTCTTTTGGCATACCTCTATCTTTATAGGTATTAGCTAAATAAAAAGTGTTGCGAGTAGTTGGTTCTTCTGCAAACTCTTCCAAAAGAATACGAAGATTTCTATCATTTGCTCCCTCTCCAACCCCAGTGGGTGCAGCATCATGACGAATTACAGAATCCTGTAATTCAATACAAGGATGACCACCATATGTGGGATATTCATGAATTCTCCCCTCAAAATGAATCCCTTTGTTAGTTTTCCATAGACGGTGATGAACCCATTTCTGACCCGAATCAATCATTAAACCAAAGACAGTATACTGGTTAAGATAAACAGCCCTTCTCAAGTTTTCAGGGGTAAGGAGTTCATCATCAGCATCCATCCAGAGGCAGTAGTCAGCTAGTTTATTTACCCTATCCACAAAGACATTACGAGCCTTAGAAAAATCCCAAAGTTTCCATTCTCCGTTCTCATCTTGTCTGGAGGCTCCGGTATACACCTCAGTTATGACAGGCTTTTTAATGGTTTTCTTTGCCACTTTTAGAGTTTTATCTGTGGAGCCAGTGTCCACAATAACCACGCCATCTACTACAGATTCAATAGATTTTAAACATCTAGGGAGATCACGTTCTTCATTTTTAACAATTAAACCGGCAAAAATAGTTGGCTTTTTTTGAAGGGGACGGAGAAAAATATCTCTCTGACCACCCCCATCAATAGCCCCTGTTTCAACAATAGTAAACAAGTCTTTCCCTTGGACTAAAATCTCCAAAATACTTGACAAAGAATGGAAGTAAGGATGAATTTGATAATGATCTAAACTTAAATGTTCTTCAAATCCTTTAACTGCATGATCAGGTAATCTGAGGTAAAGAATACCATTTTCTGATAATAATGATTTAGCCTTCTTAAGAGCCTTGATAGGATCATACATATGTTCAAATAAATGAACCATTGTAATTAAATCAAATTTTTCTGTCTTTGTCCATTCATTCACTTGTTCTTTAGTAATTTCCTCAAAGTCAGCATACAGCATGGTGACTCCAAGAGCTTCTCCAAAGTCTTCAGTTTCATCTATATGATCCATTCCAAAAGTCTCACACCCTAGTTGGTTAAAACAGTGAGCGAGATAGGGAAATTTTGATCCAATATCAATAATTTTAGCTGGTTTTGAACCTAAATACCTATTGAAAATAACATTAGCAATTTGCCTATTAACCCCCTTAGTCTGCTCATCCATTCTAACGGCCCCTAATGAAACACCTTCAGGAGATTTCTCTTGAGGAGCTTCATATACCTTTTTTGGAAGGGGGGATTGAAACCAAAGATCACATTTAGGGCAAATATGATAAGGGGTATTCGGGTGCATTGTCAAAGAAATAGATTTACAAACAGGACAACTAACCATATAATAAAAACTCCTTTAATTGGATATTACTTTCCGTATGAGTCATTTTGTTAATTTTTGATTGATATTTTCAGAGTTTTTATAATTTTTGGTCATGGCAGCGAAGGCCAATATCCTATACAATTTTATGATTTAAGACTAACGCTTTTGCTGTGTATATTATTTAATAGCGGTTCAACCCTTTACGGACTGTACGACAAGACGCACGGCTTAGGAAAGTGGCACCGTGCCACATATCCCACTTAGCCGCCGCTTGATGAAGAGTATGATTAGCCATAATCAGTCCAGGAACTTCCCCACCCATAAAGGTAAGGAGGCTATTAGGGCCGGGAGTAACTAACATTGGCTCTCCAGTTAGTCCCTGAATTAAGGCATAATCCTTGACTTCGCTAAGTGCTTTCTTTTCCCAAACTTTTAAATGATTAGGATTATGAGCAGGTAGATTCTCAGAGTAAACCTCCCCCAATGGGACAATCTTTGGGGCTTCATAGAACATAGCAGCACCTTCCGCCTTCATGGTTCTACACTTCTTGACGAACTTTTTACGAAGTTCAACAAGATCTTTTGGCATGGAGCAGGAGGAGTCTAGGGCAATAGATCGCACCTTTCCATGAATACTTTTAAAAAATTCTTGAATGAAATTTTTAGTTTTTTTGATGACATCTGATTTTATAATAAAATACTTACGTCCTTCAAAAGCGTCCTGGGTGACAATAGACAACCCCTGCTTGCTAAAGGCCAAACCAATATCCTTTAGCCTGGGATCACGGCAGGGATTTAGTGTATGATTCTTAAGGTCAACTTCTCTAATTTTTGTTTCAGAGTAAATAAAGCTGATTTGATATTTTTTATTTGATCTTTTAATAATTCGTCCAGAGATAAAAGACCTATAATCAATACTTTTTTTAATAATGGGTTTAATATTTAGTTCAATAGGGATGGGAATGGAACGCAAGTGAGCTAGGGTTTTGTAACGAAGGGGACTGTTGGACTTACTACGTCTATGGAGATAATCTTGGTATACTTTTTTCTCAAAATCAGTTAAGATTGAAGTTACCTGAATTTTTTCTCCTACTTTATCCTGAGTAACAAGTTGATTCCAAACAGCTAAATACTTCACAAAAAGAGAGTTAAGTTGAGAAATTAAGTGAATAGGGAGTGTGACAGATTTACGTCTTCTTTGTCTTCTCTCAGTGTATTCGGAAGGATAAAAATCAGTATTAACATGCACTAAGCCATCGGGTTCGGCCTGATAATCAGTCTCAATTCGTGTCTCTGATGGAATACCCTGGAATAAGCCAGTCTTCATCTGAAGAGTGTCTCCACGGCTACTTAGGAACCCATCGTACCATAGGTCACTGAAGGAGCCTTGCTTGTATCGTCTAAACTCCTTGCGAATGAAAAACTTAAGAGGTTCAGTGAAGGCTTGATATAGGGAGGTAGAAGTCAGAAAAGAGATCTTCAACAGATTCCCTTTGTCTTCAATCCTTCCTGGTAACTTCCTTCTAGCTGCTCTCAAGCTTTCTCCTATAGGGGCTATTACTCAGTTCCAAAGTCAAAAAGCTGATTCCTTTTTCTTTTCAGGACAGATTTCAGATCCCTACAAGAAAAGAAATAATAATAATTATAAATAATAGTCTTCTTGTACTCGCAAAAGACTAACGCTTTTGCTGTGTATATTATTATAGGAAAATACCCTATGCATCTTCCTGTCTTTTGTCTAAGTTGTTTAGACTCTACTAGTTACTATTTTCAAGGTCAGTCTAGAACTCCCAAAAATTGAAAAACTTCGACTTTTCCGGTGTGATTGACTTCTCAAGTTAAATCTAAAACTCAACTCCCCAGCCCTCTTATGGAGGTAACTATGGTTTCTGACCCCCCACCTAACCCTGATATTTCAGCCGAGTTAAACATTATATCTAGAGTGATGGTCACTCTAGTTGACGATTCCAACGCCTATAGGACCCATAATGCTATTGCCATCTATGCTGCCCTAATCCTGGGGGTCTGTACCATGGTGATGACCTTTGCCTGTATTTATAGTAGTAAGAGTCTAGCTTACGAGTTAGGCATCTTGGTGACTGCGTTGGCTGGCCTAACCGGTTACCAATTCTCTAAGGGAATGGATTCAAGAATAGTAAACTCCCCTCCCTCTGGTGGAAATAACACGGTAGAAAATTCATCCTCCACGCAAGTAGTTGCTCATCCACCTGTAAATAACCCCTCAAATCCTAGTAATAATACTAGTCCTCCTGTAGTTTCAAGAGTAGACGATACTGCTGGTGATGGATAATGCTAATCAGACCCGTCAAAGATTTTATAGAAATAAAAATCCTGTCCTATACTTTCAAGTTTAAACGCTTGACTTGGGAGGATTATATGTCTTTGGCAAAAGATCAAGAAGATTTTAGACGTTCTATTCTAATAAAAGCTTTAGTGGAAGTTTCAGGTAAAATAATGGCTCCCTCTGAATCTACTAGTGTAATAGATACTCTTCCAAAATCTATGAAGGAAAAGGTTTATAAAATTTTCATCGGTTCACAAGATGAAAGACGAAAATTTTCTGCTCCACTTCTTTGGGAGGCTCCCTCTGCAATTGATCACTTAAACAGTCTAGGAAAAGAGGAAGAACAGAGAGACAAAGTGATTGATGGAATTGAGGAACAGTTAGAGAAAAAATTTGGAAAAGAAGCTCTGGAAGAAGAGCGACAGCTAAATCAACAAATTCTTAAAAAATCAGGCTATAAAGGAGCCATAAAATTAGCCAATGACTCCCTTCAACATTTAACCAAGGATGAGTTATGAGTTTAGGCTCAGATTTAATGAATCAATTAAACAGGGGGGAACTCACTAAAAAAAGTAGTGAGTATGCCCTAACAATCAAAAATGAAGTGACTACTGCTTTGGTGGAAATAATCTCTTACGGAGCCAGAATTCGTCCTCTCATCTTAGAGGGGAGACAGGTAGGCTGGATCCGTCCATTTGGATTTTCAGAAAGAAAACAACTAGATACTTGGTTTCAAAAGGAAGAAGATAGAATCAAACATCTAGTTCATCTTTGTACAACGTTAGATATGGAATCAATTGAGAGTTTAGATATGGTTGAATTAAACTCCATATTGAAAACCATGACCTTGGGGCATACCGCAGATTTGAGTCTTTTTCCTTACATTTCAGCTTTTGTGACCACTCAGTCCTCTATCAATTTATGGAAATCTCGTCATGAAGAACTATTTAAACCCAAAGATATTATAATGCCTGATGGAAAAAGATTGCACCAAATGACGGTTAATGATCATACACCATTATGGGCTACACTTTCTTCAATGAGAGATGAGACTATTCTTAGAACCGAAGCAGCAGTCAATTCTGCTATTATAGCTCGTTCTATGAGTGGGGGTAATTCTTGGGAAAATTACCTTACTAGCCTTCAAAAAGTGCTGAATTCATATTCTCCTGATAATATGGATACCTGGACCAACACCATTGATTTTGTCTCTTACAATGCCAAAAAGGCCGATTTCACAGATGGCTGGGCACACTCCCATGAGGATGTTTCAACTGAAGGACTTCTCCGTGAACTCCAAGGTATGATGAAGGGGGATAAGCATGAACAACTCATTGACCAATTCTATGCCCAACAATTAAAATTAGAAGAGGATCGTCAAGAAAAATTAAATGAGTTGATAAAACTCCGAAGAGATAGGCTAGAAAGAGAAAATTCTTTTGAAAACATTGAAGTTATCCGAACAGAACGAGAAGTGCAAGAACGTGAAAGGAGAATCAAAGAACGAAATTATGAATGGGTTAGTAAGGAGAATCTTTCAATGTCAGAACAAAATGACAACGAGGAGCTTTCCGAGTTAGATAAATTTCAAAGATTAAGTAAATACACCTAGGAGATAACATGGTTAGAAAGAAGAAAGAAACAAATATAATTGCAGAGCCAAAAATTACAGAACTGAAGATGCAAGAACAGCATCCTCATGAAACTCCAGAATTTGACCCTAATTTAACTATTGATCAGATTCTTGCAGATCTAAAGGGATTTGGGATAGAAGATACAGAGGATACCATTACTTTAAAAGCTAGTAATAAAATAATTTCTTTAAAACTCACTAACATTCCCAATGAAGCAGAAATTGAGGCTCTCCTATCTGCCGAAGGATTGAAAGGGCATATGTGGATATCCCGTATTAAGTGTGAAATTCTGGCAAAATCTATTTCTTGGTTAAATGGTGTGTCCTTAAAAGATGATGCGGGTATATTTGTCATCAACCCTATTACTGGCCTTGAAGGGCATATTCGTCCAATTCTTAGGGATATGATTATGGGCTGGGGCCAAGAAGTAGTCGCTACCTTATGGAAAGTATTGATGAATCACTGTCAAGGAATTGAAGATAGACTTTTAGAATCGTTACCTGAATCGGCTGTTATGACTGAAGTGGAAAAACGTTTTATGGCAAAGGCTATTGAGGAGATTGCAGAAGTTAATAGGGAAGTATACAAGGAATCTGTAGAAGCTATAGTAATGGGTGAGGAGTAATAAAAAATGTCTTTATCTAGAAAAGATGTTCAGGCTTTGACTGAAGCTATGTTAGCCATGGCTTCTAATTCTGTTGAATTTAGCAAAGGCATGGACGCTATGGTAAAGTCTATGGCAGATGTAAAAAAACCAGCGAAAGATTTGAGTCAGTATACTCATGAATGGGTGCAAGATTTAAAAGAATCTATGGTAATGATGGAAGGTTCTCTAGATAAAATAAAACTTCTAGGTAGCACGATGAAGCAATTTTCTAGACTTTCTATGTTTGATCCTAATCTAACACAAGGTAAAGCGGAAGATGAATTAAAGAAAATTATTACACAAATGAAAGAAATGAAAAAGGCTGTAGTTGATAATAAACAAGCCACAGAGGCCATGACTGCGGCACTTAAGGAAACAGAAGACCAACTTGAGGAAATTACCAAATCAGGAGGGGATGTTGCAAAGGTGAAAGACTCCCTTGCTAAAGTTGAGGATGCTGGCCGTGGGCTTTCAAAGGCTATGGCAGATATAAACAAAGAAACAGAAGCATTTTTGCAGCAAGATTTTTCAAGACCTCAAAGTGCTTTAACTTCCTATGGCAAAGAATGGGGAAGTTTATTCAAAAATATAGCTATGGGGAATCATTTGTCAATAAATGGTATAGGAGCTATGGTAAAACAATTAGGGACTCTGAGAACTCATGCCAGGGCTGCTGCTCAAGAAATGTCAAAAGATTGGATTCGGGCCGGAAAAATTGCTGCCAATGTTTCTAAAGGAAAAATTTCTTCAGAAACAGCCACTGCTCATTTTAAGAAAATGAAGGAAACGGGAACGGGTATTCAAGGATGGGCCGAAGGCTTATCTGCTAAAGATAAAAAAGAATTGTTTACTCAACTTAGTGGTCCAAACAGAGGATTTATTTCCGGATCTATTGATAGATTTGCCGCTAATATTGCAGACAAGAGGACACATGGAGACACTTCAGGATTAGCCGGGAAAATTGGGGACACAGGTTTAGGGGGCCTTATTTCTGAAGGAGTGGGTGCGGGTGGTGGATCTGTCATCAAAGGGGCAGGAAACGCCATAGGAGCAGCCATTATGAGTAATCCCCCTGTTGCTGCTGCAATTGCCATCGCCGCTGTAGCAGGAGGAGCAGCCTTAATGGCAGGTAAGTTAGGGGCTGATATGAATATAAAGCTCCAAGAGCAATTAGGAAAAGGAGGATTAGCAGGAGGACGAAACCCCCTTCAATCTTTTCAAGAAATGAGAAGTGGGTTAACACCAAGGAATGATGAAAGTGTCCTCTATAGAATGAACTATGAAAAAAACACAGAGATTATGAAAGCTATGGTAGAGCATGGCCTTGGTGGTTTTAACATGAAAGGATTTAATGCAGATGAAACTTTAACAAATAAAAAAATGGATTTAAAAAGTGGAATCATGAGAAATGCCTATGTCCTGGGAGGTAACTTAGGATTGAATCATGTGGAGGCTGCAAAATTATCTTTAAAATCTGTTTTTGAATTTAATCAATCCATGAAGAGTACCGAGGATTTCTTTGTTAAAATTAATCTTGCCACTCAAGCTGCGGGAATTTCCACAACACATTATTTAGGATTAATTGATGATATAACTGGACTTTTCAGTAAACTGAATAAATCTCTTCAAGAAACTACAAATATGTTGACTGCATTGGGAAATTCAGGTAAATTTACCGCCAAAGATTTGACAGATATGGTTGATGCTCTAAGAGGGGAGAAAAAGTCATTTGCCGTTAATGCTTTTGCTTGGGGACAATCCTCCAAAGAACAGAGAGAAGCCTTCAAACAAGGTGAAGAAGCAAAAGCTCAAGGGGCTGAGGAACGAATGCTGAAAGGATTTGGAAATGTCCCCGGCCTTGTAAAAAGTAATGGTCAGGTGGATGTTAAAGCAATTATTGATGCTATAAATGCCACTCCAGAAGGAGAAGACAAAAAAGTAAAACAAGGATTGTACGCGGAATGGCTAGAAAAAAGAAGAAATGCAAACGTAGCCCGAAAAATTGGAGGTCAAATTGACTTCTCCACTTATGTAGCACATACGGGTGGGAGCTTATCAACTGATCTTATGGCACAACTTCCCCTATTAGAGCGATTCTTAGGAAGAAATGAGCAAGGTGGGGCCAAGTGGGAAGAATTGAGTGATCCTAATTCAAAAGCATCTCAGGCTATAATGAGGGATACAAAATTGTCCTTCATATTAGAAAGATTACAGATGGGGGGAATGAGTAAAATTCTTCCTCAATTACCTCAAATCTCTCAAGCCACTCATGAAGAATTAACCAGAGCCAGGGAAGGAATGAAAAAAGAAGATGAAAAAGGTATTTCTCAACCCCAATCCAAATATACCTTATATGAAAGGGAAATGATTAAACAGATGGAAAAAGAAGCGGGTGGGGACTGGAGTAAAGTTCAAGGTACTCAATCTTTCTCCGCTTTTATGCTGGCCCTCCCCTCTCTGCAAAAAATAATTCAGGAAAATCAAACAAAGACAGCGGAACAAACAGCAGAAGCAGCAGCTAAGGCTCAACAATCAGAAGTTAATAGGGCCATCCTACAAAGTGAAAAATGGCTGCAACAGATAAAAGTTAGTTCTGCTTATTTGGCTGAACGTTTTGGTATGACAAACCCAAATAGTAAACAGGAAGAGAGAAAAGTAGTTCAAAAGGATTATTCGGGAGAGAAAGGAACCCTTTTAGAAACTAATATTAAAACTTTGAGAAGTAGACTTGGTGATTCTAAGTCCAAAGAAACCCTTGATGCAGCAAGTGATGTATTAGATGCGGCTAGGAATGGGAAAGTAGTAGATCCGGCTTATTTAGAAAATATATCACATTGGATGGATCAAGCGGCAAAAGCACCTGGTGATAAAGCTTACAAAAAGCTGAATACACCAGGAGAATGGGGTAATAGAGATAATTTTATACTTGATTCATCTCAAGAAGTATTAAAGAAAGCAGATGAGTATCACCCCCTAACTACATTGGGACAAGGCCCTGCTCGCCCCGCATTACCTGGGTTACCACCCCCTCAAATTACCGCCCCTGCTCCAATGGTTCCGGATATTCTTCGTCCTGAAGGTGCCCGTTTTCCTGCTTCTTTTGGTTACTCAGAACATGCTAGTCCTAGTATAAAAATTATCGCTAATACTCAAATGGTTCCGGGTGAGCAAATGCCAGGTACAAACACTAAAGCAGTGTCTCACGCTGGAGAAAGTGGGCAATCAGTAGATGTAACGGCAGAATTTTCAAACAAAATGGAAGTCTCCTTCCCTATTATTCCCTGGGGGTAACAAATACCATGCCAATATTTAAAGATGCTGCCCCCTCCCCTCCTAGCACACCTAGCATAATAGCAAATACTCCAGCTAAATCAGCTACTAAACCTAAACTTACTCCCCCTCCAGTTGCCGATGGGTATAATAATCCTGTCCCAGCTTCTCCTGTTATTGCACTTCCACCAAATCAAAATGATTTAAACCAGTTGAATAAAAATTATTCAGATTTAGTAATTGAGCAAAATTTAAATAATCAACCCTGGTTTACAAATACAAATTTAGTCGTAGGAAACTCTCATTTAAAGAAAATTTCTACTCCAATAACTTTTACCTTGAATCTTAGTGAATTTGACAGCAGTTCTTTTCTTCCCGAGAAAAAGGGGCAGTTGGTGCCATCTCCTCTAACACTAAAACTTAATTGCAGTCTTTCACGTTTTAGTATTGCTATGAAACACATAATAAATAAATCGAATACTAGAACAGGATTTCACCTTACTTTTTGGGGTATGGAACCGGATACTATCACTGGTTCTGGCACTACGGGTGTATTCATGAACCAGTGGGGTTTAGCTGAAATCATGAGTATGGATATGGATACCGGATTAGATCTTTTAGATGAATTAGCTGGCTCTGCATCCGTTGCAGGTAACTATATACCCGGAACACCCACTACACTAGGGCATAGTGCCACTCCAGGAAAAAATATCGGGGGAAACGTTTATCCCGGTGGAGTAAATCCTGATATGTTTCAAGTCGCTGCTCAAGATGCTTTTATTGAATTCTTAGCTTTATTCAGAAACAACGGGCTAACTCGTTTTGATAATCCAGGAAATATTACAGATGCAGATATGAGCCTTCAAAAAGAACAGTTAAAACAAGATATTTATTCCGATACCTATGGGGACACTACTTATTCACGTTTGGCAAGAAAAAACGATATAATGTTAAAAGGGAACATAGATTTTCATTATAAAAGTAATCTGTACCAAGGTTACTTTAAGTCATTGCAATGGATGTTAGATTCTGACCACCCATTTCAATGGCAATTTGATTTTGTTTTTCAAGTTCAAAAAACAATGTCATTAGTTTACTACACCCCCTCTTCTTAACTTCTAGGATTTCTAACATGGCTGATTCGTCTTCATTCTTGCTAAATGACCAATATGATATAACTAACTCTCAACATGTGGGTCTTCTTCCTATTAGGGGGGAGAAGAGATTGGTTCCCATCTATCCTCAGCCTAATACTCCATCCTCTGACCAAGTTGGGACTTCAAACAATAATTCAATCAATGCTCCTAGTAAGGCATTTCAATATGAAGCAATATCTTATGCCAAGAAGACCCTAACGGATTATGTCACTATTCGTCTACCAAATCGTTTCAAATCTTATCAAACATCGGGGTTTAATCCAACTTCAACAGGACCGGGTGAAGCACAAATGGAGATTTCTGCCTCAGTTGATTCCGATTTTATTTATCGATTTTTAATAAATCCTAAATCTATATCCATATCCCATCAAACATCAGATACCCACGCTCTTGCTAGAGGGGGATGGCAATTTGGCGTTTGGGGTGAGGATACCATTGACATAAGTATAATTGGTGTGACTGCGGGACAGTATTTTGATCCAGGACTGACCGATAGATGGTCTGAATATTCCATAAGTTACAGAAATTTAATGGAACTAATGAATGTGTTTGAAAATAATGGTTATTATTTTGAAGGGGAGCCACCCGTACCAACTGTCTATGATGCAAATTACACTCGTAAGAGAATTAAACTTCATCAAGACATAGAATTACGAACCGGAAATTTCATTTGGAAAGGTATGTTTACCAATATGACGGTAGAAATGATGGCAGATAATCCATTTTTGGTTAAATATAATATGGGATTTTTAGCTTGGAAAGAAAGCTATGCTTCTTCATCTCCTTGGATAAGTCCAAAAGACAGTAATATATACAGAGGACATGCTAAAGAAATTATTAAATACCCAAACTCTACTAGTAGTAGTTCAAATAATTCTAATTCAGTTTCCAACGATGTTACAGATGATTCTGATTCTTCGGTTATTCAAAATCTTCCACCATTAACTGATGCTTTTGGTAATCCCTTCGGCACCAATCCTTCTTCTTGAGAATAAACTTATTATGACAAAAATTAGAAATATTATTCAGACAGCAGCCAGCAGGGAGATTATAAAAACAGCACCTGATATGGTGGTGTATATGGATGGATTTCCATTTATTGTACACCCCTATATAAAAAATAATCAAAAAAATGGCCCCCTTGTTGTCAACTTTAATGATTATGTAACTTCAATCTCAACTAATTACGGGTTAGACCAATTGATTCCAACCGGAACCATCAGCTTATCCATCCCCAACGGTTACAAGCAACTTTTTAAAGCTCCTGGTGGTGGTCTTATTGTCGAGCCTATGAGTGAGATTCAAATTTTTGCTAAGTCCTATTTCTTTTCAAAAAATCAAAATACTTTATACAGACGAGTATTTTATGGCTTAATAAGGGCTGTAGATTACAATGAAACTAACACTTCATTAGATATTAACATAAGTATAGTCGGAATTTTACATTTATTAGAATTAACAAAAATGGCTCTTACCCCCGCCATTGGGCAAAATAACACTACATCCCCTGTTACAGTAATGAAGTCTAACCAATCTCATCTAAATCCAATTCAAGCTATTCAAGACACTTTTGTAAGAAATTTAGATTTCTCTGATATTTCCACTACAACTTTTGTTGGTGGTTATGAACCAATCTATAAAAATAAAAATAATCCATTAAACACCGCCCTTCAAAAGAATTTTGCAGATAAATGGTCAGCCAAATTGGCTTCCCTATGGCCCCATACCCACATTTTTGGATTATCAAATTCAGATAAAAAGACTAAAGTGAAAAAAGGTGAGACACAACAAACTGATCTCGCCACTCAAAATGATAAAATTTATCCCACTACTACCCAACTCAAATTTTTTGGAATTGATGGCTCCAAAGCTGATTATTTGAGTGCGGAAGTTCAAAAATTCCACTTTGATTTAGAGGTTGGGGAAGTTCAACTAGTCCAAGCAACAGTGACCTCTCGACTAGAACGTTTAAGATATTTAGTGGATATTATTGGATACGAGAGTTATCAAGATGTGGATGGCTCTATTATTATTAAACCACCACTTTATAATTTAGATTGTACTATCGTTGGAAATCCCGATGACCAATCTCCATTAATACAAGATGAAAATTTGTCTTCTACCACTAATCCTTATATTATTAACATTTCTGAGGTAACTAATGAGGGATATGCTGAAGATGAATCAGCTATTAAACGAACCAGAATGACGGTTTCTGGTAATATTGACCCTCATGGTTATCAGGCTCAACCATTGATAGGGTCAGATTTAACCCCAGTGGCTGATTTTGTGGATATAAATCTTGTTAGGAAATTTGGTATGAGGGATGAAGCCCCTAAGCAAATGCATTTCTTAGGTTACTCTAGAAATTACAACTTTGCTTTTGCTGCGGCTGAACTTGCAAAAATCAATTTGGGATATAAAACCTACCGTGTCACTATACCCCTTCGTCCAGAAATCCGAGTTGGGTTCCCAATTTTTGTTCCTCATTTGGACATGTACGCTTATATTACAGGAGTATCATTTTCTTACAGTGTTGGAGGAAAAGCGGAAACTACACTCTCATGTAATGCTTGCAGAAAAAGATTGCAGTTTCCAGTAGAGTCTACGATTGGTGAAGGAGCTTCCGCTAGAACAATTTTGACTTATGTTTCGATGCCAAATCTAATTCATCAATGGACTAATGCTGACACCACAGGATCTATGGGTACTCAAGTGGCTCATACTCCAGAATCTGCCATTAATGTTCCTGGAAATGCAGTTCCAGCAACCGTAGGTGATGCAAGTACTACTTTTACATATGAAAAACTCCCTAAAAATACCCTCACTCTACATTCCTATTTAGTTGACAAAATAGGAAATCTGTATGAGACTGCCCCGAGTGGTATTAAAACTAATTGGAGAGTTCAAAATGATAGTGATAATACTTTTAACGGCTATTCCGGGAACTCATGGAAACCTCAACCCTTTCCCATAGGTGGAGATACGCCAGCCGGAAAAAAGTCTACTATTCTAGCCAATGGGTTTTATATAAAAAGTCTTTTAACTAAACTACCTTTTACAGACGAAAAAGGTTATGAAGTGATTTCTCCATTTCCTTGGGGAAGATATTCCTCCCTTCAAGATGCTATTTGTGTAATGACCAGAGGGGGTCTTTTAAATAAATCTTCTGTTGGAGTAGCAATAAATAACAGCAATAATTTTAGTGTAAACGCAGCTTCTCCATTTCTATTTGCAGGACTGACCGCTCCAAATTTTGCAACAACAACTTTCGTTCCCCCACCCAACCAAGATAATTCAAATTCCTCTACGACTCGACTTCCTATTACACCAGCAAACCCAGGTCAGGCTGAGTTGTTACAGATTATTGGGCAGTTAGCTGTTTCTACAAAAGTTTCTTTTGAGTTAGACTACTCTGGCCCGAATACTCCCACCACAGATAACTCTCAACTACAAAAACAAATTAACTCTGTATTAAACGGTAATAGCAATTACTCATTGTACCCAGGATCCCCTTCAACTACTTCTCCATCTGCTCAACGAGCTAATGATAAAAAAACCTCAACTTTTATCAATGGGATAATTGGAGCAGAAAGTGTTCTCGCCACAACTACTAATTACCTCACAAATATGATGAATGGAGGATCAAATAACAGTAATAATAACATATCTCTTCTTCCTCAGACCTCAGATCTTGGAATTAATACTCCTGAGGCTTCTCTCAGTTCTTCGATTGGGAATTTAAATCAAATTTTCTCTAGTGTTGGAGCTAATTTAACCACACCCCTTCGTTCTAAATAATCCTTATAACTCATTAGGTAGCATACCATGCAAAGATCACCAAAAAAACTGGCAATGACAGAAAGAAGAAGGGAAGATGCCGCCTATAATTTATTTGTGGCTAGAGTCATTAGAGTTGACTATGAAAGAAATATAGTATCCCTTCTTAACCAGTTTACCAATGAAAGTATAGATTCTGTCTCCTGTCTTCCTTGTTCCGCTTCTTCTGCCGAGTCTACCGAAATAGTAACCCCTGAAATTGGTTCTCTTTGCATCGCTTGTAATTTTGAAACTAGAGCAGGGTTCGCTAATGTTGCCATTGTTACCTGGATTACTTCAGGAAGTCTATCAGGAATAGACGCGATTGCCACTCGCCCTCTTGATGATGTTCCAGGTAGGTCCAATCGTGTCCGTGGAGTTTACCGTAAAACCTATCCAGGTGATAGAACTACAGTTTTAACTGATGGTTACACAGAAAAACATGATGATGGTTGGGACAAGACCTCTGCTGATTTTGCTAGAGAAAAACAAGACCCATTTAGACGCTCCAAGATAATGACTAATGGAAGAGAGTTATCTTTTAATGATTCTGGACTTTCCATGACTGGATTTGTCCATCGTCCAGGTGCTTCGGCCACAGATATCTCTCCCCTGCTTCTCCCTGATGGTTCTCAAGAATGGATCTTATATTTGAGTGGAACGACTCAAGATGGAACCACTCGTTATACTAAGGGAACTCCAGATATGATTCCTTTAGTTGAGAATACTAAGAAAATTTCTGAATTTGCCTTGGACTATACCATTCCAATTGAAGCTCTTGAAACTTCTTTGATGGACACAATTCTTGGGACTACACAAGATCCCTGGTCCAGAACAACTATTACCACTGACCCATCCGGAGTGGCCTACGACAACGAGAGCTTTATGATCAACCAGGGCTGGGATCACCCCACTAGTGGATCAAAACAAGCTTTAGGCCCAACCCTAAAAGAAGGCTCTACACCACAACGTAGGGCTTGGATGATAGAAAAATCAGAAGGGACCTTTGTTGGATCTAATATTTTTGATGCTTCGACTTATGGGAAAGTCCTTAAACCAGTTATTTTTAGTAGTAAGTTTGGGACGGATACTTCTTCCAGTTATACCCCGGTTAACAAATCAGCCGATCAGGTGGAAACTCGTTTAGCCGCCTCCGCTCACTCACTCCGCTTTCCATATGAGACTAACACCACAAGATTAGACATTACTAAAGAAGGAATGGTTACTTTTGAGATTGGCTCAACTCTACCTAAAGAAAATATCCCAATTGATAAAAGCACTTATGAGTATCCTTGGGGGGCGGGACGCTCAGTAGAGGGAAACATTCTTGGCTCAGTACGTTTAGTTGTTGGGAAGAATAGAGAAGAAGAAGATGCGTTGGATATTACGGCTTTGGGTAGCACAGTCATTCGCTTGGGCGCTGATGATACAATTCTCCCCAATACTAGACGTAATCTTCAAACTCAAATTCGTGGGCAAAAAGATACAATTGGAAATAGAACCCTTCAATCTTGGGCCATTCCCAAACAAGTTAACAACAAGAATGTGGTCCAGGGAGATTGCGGGGATTTGGTAAACAAAGTAGCCATGGAAAATGTCTCGCTTCGTGCTGCCACAGATGGGGGTATGTTTCTTCGCCTTGGAGCTAGGCACGGAGCAGTTAAACGCCGCCATCTGATGAATGGTTATGCCGATGGTCAGGGAAGGACCATGCAACCCATTACAGCCTCTACAGCCACTGGAAGAATCGATTCCCGTTCTCCTGGAAGACCCACCTACTCTCCCATCACTACGGCTCAAGCTGGTAACGCCTATGATTCATCTTACCAGTTTCATGACCTAACAAAAGTTGGACAATCCACATTTCCATCCTCTCAGCCCGATGTTGGTCCTTATGTTTGGTCCGGTGATCCTATTACGGGTCCTAGCATAGCCAACTCCACCATCACCTCAGGTATGGATACGACAGGACTCTCAGCAGATATTCATGCGGTTAGAGATGTTCTTCTCAGAATTGGGAAAAATACGCAAAATAATCAATCCCTTTTGCTAGATTTGGATGGTGGTATTGTTGCTGCCGTAGGAACTGATACTCAAGGTAGATCTCTCACCGCCGCCTTAGATGGAGGTATCGAAGGAACGATTGGATCTAACAAAGCAGGAAAAGCGGTTCGATTGGAAATAGACGGAGATATTGATTTAACTATCAATGGCAACCTCCAATTAAATGTAACGGGAGATATTGTTGTCGATGGTGTCAGAATCCTGCATACTGCCAAACTATCCCACACAGTTAAGTCTTGTGTAATTGCAACATCAGCCACCGTTATGCATATTGAAGATACTCCGAATAAAGTTCCAAACAGCGGCTTGCGTTCAGCGGTTGACCCTATAGTTCACTAAAGAGGATATAATGGCAGATTCAAGCGTACCAACATTTTCAACATCCATCTTCCCGTTCATGATGCCCAATAAGCCGAAAACAACGGCAGATGACCCTTTAATTAAGCCTCTCCCATCTCCATTCGTGACTATCTCTACAGATTACCAATGGGCTTTGGAACAAGGAAGATTTCTAGAACAATCTATTGGAGATGCTCAGAAAGAAATTCAAAAATTCAAAAAGGACTTAGAAGATCGAATCAAAAGTTATCTTCACCAAATTTGGATTTCCATCTCTGCGGAACTACCTCTGGCTGGAAGAATCGTGGCTCTGGCTAAAAATATTATTGATATTATTAAAGAAATTATCAATATTATCAAAGAAGTCCAAGCCGCTATCAAGGCTCTGATAGCTATTGTGCAACTTCTTCAGGCTCTCATTAATAAGATGATAGCACAACTTCAGGCTATCATAAATGCCTTAGCCGCCCTTCTCAACGAAATTTGTAATTGGCATCTTCCCCGCCTTCCTGCTATCCCAAATATTTTTGGGAGCCTCACTTGGGGATGGAATGGTTTTCAATTAAAAGGGTTAAAATTACAGAAATTAACTTTCGATAAAAATTTTGCTTTTGGTCATTGCAGCATAACTCCCCCTGATTTAAATATTTTCAGTAATTTTCCAACAAGTGTGCAAGGATCTAACGGGATTTCCTTCGGCAATCAAATGTTCAATCCCCCTCTGGGTGGAATTTTAGCTAGTTTAAATCCATCCCCAATTTATATCACTCAGAGTTTGGAACCCGCCACAAATAATACTCCTATATTAACTAACAGTTTCACCACTTCAGATGTTAATCGCTCCCTCCCTTCTCCCATCTCTGTAATAAACAATTATTTTATGCCTCCAACGGTTTATAATGAAAACATTGTTTCTTTCTTCCCACAGTTCAACGATGTTACCACCACTTCCCAATTAGCTCCGCTATATGCTCAGATTATCTGTTTGGATAATATTATTAATTCCAATTTTGATCCAAATATTGTAGCGGCTTGGCTCTTTTATTTGAATTCCTCGCTTACTATTCGTAGTGGTTATTGGATCAAAGAGTTCAAGGAGTTATTTGAAGAAGTCATTGAACCCAGTATTTCTTATATCAATGCCGATCTTCCAGTTACCGAAGCGGTTATTCCTTTTAATTTTTTCAATCCCACCATTATTACCCCAGGATCCCCCAGCTACCCTGATCAATCCATAGCTCCCTCCTTGTCTGTTGGTGACTCTGTATCTTTAGTCAATAACGTTTGGACCTCTACTTCCGTTTTTCCAACCGGACAAGTTTATTCTAGCAATCAGATAGCCGTGGCTAAATTTGCTCCGGTTGATATTCCTTTTATTTCATATGTACAATCCTCTACTTCTCAGAATAATCTTCTTTGGAGACTAACATGGTTGGAAGCTGGGCTACTTGGCTACCCTCGTTCAACCACATGGGATGCCTATGCCGATACCAATTTTCTTTCACCAATAACTCAAACTGATTTAGATTTCAAGAGTGCAACCCTATCCTCTACCTTCACTTCAATTCTTTTGGATCAAGGTGGGTTAGCCCAATACCCCCCTACTATTAGTGTTCCTACTTCTATTTTGAGTAATGTTCAAAAAGCCATAGCTAACGGAGAGGCTCTGATTGAAGCTAATCCAGCTTGGAGAACAACTACTCAATACAGGTATGTGTACGACTCTTTTGCCCAACAACATGAAATAGATCGATACTCTCAATTTTGGAGAGTATGGGCCATGAATTTTAATCTCCTTCTTCATGCAGGATTAGTCACACCCTACGCAGCTTCTTATTGGCAGTATATTGATTCAGCTTGTAATCCATTAGGGGACAATCAGGCCAATTACATTTATCTCAATTATGATGCAAATAATAGAAACGGCTCTTGGGTTCCTGGAGATGGTCTTCCAACAATTCCAACAAATTTAGAAGCTACGGCTCAAGGTTCTGACTATGTAGTTCCTGGAGGAACTAATGGTTGGGTAGGGGACACATTCAATCCAGCCCAATTTTTACTTCGTCCTGATGTGGCAAACCAACCCATTAATGTTCAAATGGCAATGCTGAGTCTAAATCAATGTTATGCTTCGGTTGTGGACCAATCCACCGCAGTCCAAACTGCTATTAATAGTCAGATGGCTACGGCTCAAAATGATCTAGCGGCCCTGGCTTCTTTCTCCGGTTTTGCTGTTGAAAGCCTAACTGATCAAGTAGTCCCAATTCAACCAACCTTAATCTTTCCAGCTAATATTGTTAATACTACAGAGGGAAAGACTTTTATTTTCAATCCCCCACCCAGCCCTGGAGTCCCTTGGCCCACCTCTCCTGACTCCCCACCACCCGCCCCCAATAATCAATCTTGGGGAGACAGTGGTATGGATATGGGTCCTGGAGCGCAGGGTGCCCCAGCATGGATTGATGTGGGTGGACTCTCTAATTCAATAATTTGCCCAGCCTCAGGTAATTTCATGTTGGCTGGCTATTTTCCATTTAGTGCCAGTATAGGAACAAACCCTTCTATTAAGAAAGTTAGTGTCTTGGTAAATGACAGCATAATCGCTGCTGGTTATGCCGATTCCGTTCCAGCCGGTTCTTTTGCTATTGGAACAGAGTATACCATTACATCGATTGGAACGACTGATTTCACAAAATGTGGTGCGGCTAGTAATACGGTGGGAATAACTTTTACTCCGAATATTTCTGACACAAATCCTTCTGGATCAGGAACTGGAACGGCCATTACGGGAACTATTTCTGCATCTGAAGTCACTTTCACTCAATATATCTCTCTGAATACTGGGGATGTGATAAAATTTGTAATGTATCACACGGATTATATGAACCCCATTTCCTTACTGGGAGGATCCACCGTAGCGGTAATATCTTCGGATTCCTCTAATGCAGTTCCATTTTCTACCCCGGAACCCGCTCTAATGGTCCGTCATAGTTATCCAAGTGCAGAAGAGAATCTTCCCCCTCTCACTGCTGTTATAATCAATTCCAGTGGCAAATTACAAAAAGTAGATGTATCTGTTCTTCCTCCAAACCCCTCCCCCTGGTTAAGCGGAGTGACCCTTTCTTCTGGGGACACAGAAGATAACATTCATCTAGCACTCCTACATGGGACAGTCTATGAACTACCAGATTCTATATTTTCTTCAGAGGATGTAGGAAAAACCCTTTATGTTCAAGATGACGGGAGTATTTCAACTGTTTTCCCCAAATTTACTTCTGGCTACGTAATGGTTGTTGGACAAGTTCTTTCTCTGAATAGTTTTATTTATCAACCTCAACTCCCCTTGAAAAAGGCGTAAGTAAAAGAGCAGAAAATAAAATTAACACCCCTTTAGAGAGGGGCCTTGAGTAAGGATTGTCATGTCAATTTATACTAGTATAGTAGATTCTTTAGGAAATGTTCGTATTGTAAACACTAATTTAATTAGTGCAATCAATGTAACATCTACAACTAGTTACATTTATTTTGTTGGGGGGACAAAATTATTCTCATCCCCGATTCCAATTCCTTCTGAAAACTCTCCCCTCTCCTCTATTCTTTCCCTTCGCCAATTTTATGATGCAAGAGTAAATGGCATCGGATGGATATTAAATTTGGAATGGATAAGATTTGTTGAAATTAATCCGGCTACACGTTTTATTTCAGAACAAGTTGTGGTTCATCATACTATGGAAAATATGACCACTAATTTTTCTGGAATTCAAGTAGCCCCCCTCCTCTCTGCCCTACAAACCTACACTAACAATATTGGTATAGGTATGGGTCCAACAGGAGCCACAGGAGCTACAGGTGCCGCAGGATTAAGTGTTATAGGACCCGCTGGAAGTGCAGGGAGTAATGGCGCGACTGGTGTGACAGGAGCTACGGGCGCTACCGGAGTAGTCTTTTCTGCTCTACCACTCGGAACTTTAACTTAAACAGAGGAAATTAATGACAAATATTCTCGCATCAATTACAACATCCCCTGGTCCTGGTTCCGCTTCTTTAGAGGTTGCCTCTCTTGCCACCAATCAAGTTTATACACTTCCAAATGAGGGAGGAACTCTTCTTACCGATACCTCTGCCATCGGCTCAACTGGTATGACTGGAGCGACTGGTATGACTGGAATAGGAGCGGGAGTCCAGCTTCTTTATTCGGGAACTGTTCCTTTAGGAGCAACGGGGGGAACAGATTTAACAGGATTCCTCGCCCCCAACGCCTCAACCATATCATTTATTTCTTTCACCCCTTCTGTTGCTGTAAGCTCAACTTTTGGAGCAGGAATTATAAACGGAGATTTTGTGTCAGGTCAGGTAAGTGTGAGTGGATTCAGAGTCTTACTGGGGGATATTGTTTCCAGATATGTAAGTGTTATGATGGTTGATATTCCCTTATTCCACAAACTTAAAGAAAAAACAGGCTCTTTTGGATTATGTCTGACTACTTCCTTTTTGGCCGAAGCCCTAACAGTCAAGCCCATATTTATTCTGATTGCCAAATATGGATCCGGTCATCTCATGCAAAGATATTTAGTTCAAACAGGAGTGGGGTTAGCCTTGTCCATTTTAATGATACCAATTATTATTTTGGCTAACCGATTCTTATTTAAAAGGACTGATATGGGATACACAACCATGGAGAAAATTGCATGAGTCTTAAAGTATCCCAATCACTAGAGGGGGCTACATTTGTTGGTCCTGTTTATGTCCCTACGGCGGCTACTGGGGCTACGGGTAATCAGGTAGCTACAGTAGATTTTGTAAATATTGCTGTTCAAAAAGCTGAATTGCTGGGAGATACGGGTGCAACCGGTATGACCGGTCCTCAAGGTATTACTGGTTCAACCGGAATAGCAGGAGCTACAGGTGCATCAGGTTATGTGGGTCGAGATGGGTCTACCGGTGAAACCGGATCTACCGGAGCTACTGGATCTACCGGAGCTACTGGATCTACCGGTGAAACCGGATCTACTGGAGCTACTGGACTTACCGGTGAAACCGGATCTACTGGAGCTACTGGACTTACCGGTGAAACCGGATCTACTGGAGCTACTGGACTTACCGGTGAAACCGGATCTACTGGAGCTACTGGACTTACCGGTGAAACCGGATCTACNGGAGCTACTGGACTTACCGGTGAAACCGGATCTACCGGAGCTACTGGNNTTGGTAATACTGGGATAACAGGTTTAACAGGTGAAACTGGATCTACAGGTAAAACTGGAGCTACTGGGTTAACCGGTGAAACCGGTAGTAGTGGGAATACTGGTGCTACAGGTTTAACTGGAAATACTGGAGCAACTGGCTTAACCGGTGGAACCGGTATGACAGGTGCTACTGGACAAAGTATAACAGGAGCAACAGGTCCCACAGGTTTGGTGGGTCCAACCGGCGCTGGGGCCGGTGTGACGGGGTTGACTGGACCTACTGGAGCCATAGGAAATACCGGAGCTACTGGTAATCAGGGTGCAATTGGAGCCACAGGAGCAACAGGCTTAACCGGTGTTTTAGCTCCAGGAAATACTGGTGCTACAGGTTTAACTGGAAATACTGGTGCTACAGGTTTAACTGGAAATACTGGAGCAACTGGCTTAACCGGTGGAACCGGTATGAGNGGAACAACTGGAGCAACTGGCTTAACCGGTGGAACCGGTATGAGNGGAACAACTGGAGCAACTGGCTTAACCGGTGGAACCGGTAATAGTGGAACAACTGGAGCAACTGGCTTAACCGGTGGAACCGGTAATAGTGGAACAACTGGAGCAACAGGTTTAACCGGTGGAACCGGTATGAGCGGAACAACTGGAGCAACTGGCTTAACCGGTGGAACCGGTATGAGTGGAACAACTGGAGCAACTGGCTTAACCGGTGGAACCGGTATGAGCGGAACAACTGGAGCAACTGGCTTAACAGGTATTGGTAATACTGGTGCTATTGGTAATACAGGGCAAACTGGTATTCAAGGTAATACAGGACAAACCGGTGTAGGTAATACTGGAGCTACTGGAGCTACTGGGGTTGGGGTACAAGGTAATACAGGGGTTACTGGTTTAATAGGACCAACAGGGCCTACTGGATCTGGTGGAGGAGGATCTTTTACAGGACCTACTGGATTAACTGGTGGTACTGGAGCAACAGGGCAAACCGGATTGCAAGGAAACACTGGACTAGCTGGCCCAGCTGGTTTGGATCCCGTCACTCCTCCCCTTGCTTCTCTCATACCAATAATGACATCTAATACAACACCATCTGGTATTGTTTCAGTTAGTAGTGCTTATCCAGGGATATCTGCATATAATACTGTAGATGCTGCTCGTACAGGTTGGGTAACTTATGGTACGGGAATTGGTGCTGGGCAGTGGGTACAATATCAGTTCACTGTGGCTCAAATAGCTAAATCATATGCTATTATGCCATGGTCAAATGATACTGGATCTCCGAGATGGTTAACTGATTGGTCTTTACAAGGATCTAATGATGGCTCTACTTGGACAACAGTAAATTCTGTTTCAGGTAGAGCATCTAAGGCTTGGTCTTACTATTCATTTCAATATTTTTCTTGTTCTTCTAATACTACTGCTTATCTATATTATAGAATATTTATTACTGGTAATGGCGGTGATTCTTACGTAGGTTTACAACATTGGGAACTTTATGGAACTGATATTACATTAACTACTTCAGGTGGTTCTGGAGTAGCAGGTGCTACTGGTAATACTGGTAATACTGGTAATACTGGTAATACTGGTAATACAGGAAATCAAGGTAATACTGGAATAACTGGTGCTACAGGTTTAACTGGAAATACTGGTGCTACAGGTTTAACTGGAAATACTGGAGCAACTGGCTTAACCGGTGGAACCGGTAGTAGTGGAAATACTGGAGCAACTGGCTTAACCGGTGGAACCGGTATGAGCGGAACAACTGGAGCAACTGGCTTAACCGGTGGAACCGGTATGAGCGGAACAACTGGAGCAACTGGCTTAACCGGTGGAACCGGT
>TBL_comb47_HYPODRAFT_10000359_pt1 | contig 60474 bp, 37 predicted proteins | sample TroBogypolimnion_40_FD_10682 | JGI IMG/M metagenome (IMG submission 10682)
CCTCGCTCGAAGTTTCAGTGGCAGGCTTCGGCGACGGGGGCGTCGCTGCCACCTTGGATTGCGACGAAGGCGTCGCTGCCACTTTGACCGGCGAACCATCCGCTTCCACGGCTTCCACGCGGAAGTGATACATAAAACCGCGCTGCGGTTTCATTTCCACTTCCTCGTCGGACAGCGCCGTCTGCGACACGGGACACCAGTTCACCATGCGTTTGCCGCGATAGATGAGATTTTTTTTGTAAAGCTCGACGAACACTTTCTGCACGCAGCGGGAATATTCCGGGTCCATCGTGAAGCGTTCGCGCGTCCAGTCGCACGAGCAGCCGAGCTTCTTGAGCTGATTGATGATGATGTCGCCGTGCTTTTCCTTCCAGACCCAGACGCGCTTGAGAAATTCCTCGCGACCGAGATCGTGGCGGGATTTTTTCTCCTCCTTCTTGAGCTGCTTTTCCACCATCACCTGCGTGGCGATACCGGCGTGGTCGGTGCCGGGCAGCCAGAGAACTTCCTTGCCGTCCATGCGCGCCTTGCGGCTGAGGATGTCCTGAATGGTGTTATTCAAGACATGGCCCATGTGGAGCATGCCGGTGACGTTCGGCGGCGGGATGACAATGGAATACGCGGGCTTGGCGGACTTCGGATCGGCGGTGAAGCAACCTTGCTTCAGCCAGAAGTCATACCATTTGTCCTCGACGGACTGTGGTTCGTAGGCTTTGGGAATTTCAGACATATTTTTATACGGCCACAGAGGCGCAGAGGCGCAGAGAAAAGATTCTGCAATCGTTTTGCTCTGTATCTCGGTGTCTCGGTGGCAAAGTTATTTCTTCAGCAGCGCGTATTCCATCGAGTCCACCAGCGCTTCGAGGCTGGCCTCGATGATGTTCTCGCTCACGCCGACCGTGCCCCATTCGCGGACGCCGTCGGTGGAGGTAATGAGCACGCGCGTCTTTGCCGCCGTGCCGGTGGTGCCATTGATGATGCGCACTTTGTAGTCCGTCAGCTCGACGGCTTTTAGCTTGGGAAAAAATTCCACGAGCGCGCGGCGCAGCGCGGCATCGAGGGCGTTCACCGGGCCGTCGCCCTCCGCCACGGTGTGGGAAATTTTTTCGCCGACGCGCACTTTTACGGTCGCTTCGCAAATGGATTCCTTTTGGTCGCGGCGCATGGAGACGTGATAGGTCTCAATGCAGAAGCGCGGGGAAAATTTTTGGTCCAGCGCCGCGCGGATGAGCAGGGACATGGAACCTTCGGCGGCTTCAAATTCGTAGCCGGCGTGCTCGCGCTGTTTGATCGTTTCCAAAATCGCCTTCAGCTCCGCCGTCTCGTTAGTCAGCTTGAAGCCGAGCGACTGCGCCTTCATCACGATGTTGCTGCGGCCGGCGAGGTCGCTGATGAGAATGTTCCGCGCGTTGCCCACCAGCTCGGGATTGATATGCTCGTAGCTCGCGGCCAGCTTCTGCACCGCGTTGACGTGCGTGCCGCCCTTGTGCGCGAACGCCGCCGACCCGACCCACGGCAGACGCGGGTTGTGGCGGATATTCGCGACTTCGTCCACGAACATGGAAAGCTCCTTGAGCTTCGCCAGCGACTTCGCGGGCACGCAGGTTTTCTTCTGCTTGAAATGCACCAACGGAATCACGCTGATGAGATTGCAATTGCCGGTGCGCTCGCCGTAACCGTTGACGGTGCCTTGCACATGCACCGCGCCAGCGTCGAGCGCGGCCAAGGCATTGGCCACCGCCACGCCGCTGTCGTCGTGCGTGTGAATGCCGATTTTACAATTCAATTTGCTGACGGCAACCTGCGTGATGGCGGCGATTTCGCTCGGCAGACAGCCGCCGTTCGTATCGCAGAGCACCACAAAATCCGCGCCGGCCTTTTCCGCCGCCTGCCAAGTGGCGAGTGCGTAATCCGCGTTCAGCTTGTAGCCGTCGAACGCGTGCTCGCAGTCGTAGATGACGAACTTGCCGTGGTCTTTGAGAAATTTCACCGTGTCGCCGATCATCGCCAGATTTTCCTCCGGCGTGCAGCGCAGGACTTCTTTGACGTGTAACAAAGAAGTCTTGCCGTAGATGGTCACCACGGGCGTTTCCGCTTCAATGAGCAGGCGTACTTGATCGTCCTGTTCGACAGCCACGCCTTTTTTGCGCGTGGAACCGAAGGCCGCGAGTTTCGCGTTTTTGAATTTCCGTTTTTTTGCCTGCGCGAAAAACTCGATGTCCTTGGGATTGCTGCCGGGCCAGCCGCCTTCGATGTAATGAACACCAAACGCATCCAGCTTCTCAGCGATGCGCAGCTTGTCCGCCACCGAGAAATTGATGCCTTCGCCCTGCGAACCGTCGCGCAGGGTCGTGTCGTAAATTTCGACTTGGGGTTTCATAATTTTCCGCCCAAAAGCGGACGCAAACTATCTCTTAAAATGAAGGGAAGGGCAAATCGGAAAACCGGCGGCATTCCTTGCCCCAGATGCAACGCAAATCAGGGAACGGCGAAACGGTTGGTGACCACGCCAGTCTGGCCGAGGACTTTCTGCAAACCTGATGAATAAAGCGATTCAGCGGAACCATCGGCGAAACCAATGTTGCCGCATCGGATATGCCGCTGCTTGGTCCAACCGAAAGCATCATCGGCCTTGACCCGCAACAAGCCAGGTTTGACCGGCGTGCCGCTGACTTCCAGATTGGCGTCGCCTGAAAAAATGGCGCCAGTGTAATTGGTGGAAGCATCTAAGCCGGCAAAGTAGCTGACATTTCTGGCGGTGAATCCGGCGGAAAAATTAGTGGCGTAGGTTTTGTCAGTGTCATTGGGACAAACCACAAGCTTGGGCGTGGACAGTTCGTTGGACATGACTTGAAAGGTTGAGGCCGCATCACCGGCCAGCGCTAGTTCCAGCGTGCCGCCATAGTTGGTGGAAACTTCCATCGGGCACTTATCACCGTTGTCACCGCTCCAAATCCGAACCGCGAGACCAATTTGCTTCACGTTGTTGATGCAGCCGATTTTGGCGGTTTTCTTTTTCCCGGTGCCAAGGATAATTAAAAACATCGCGGCCAATACGGCCAGAAGAGCAACCACGATGAGCACCTCCAACTTGGTCATGGCCGCCGATCTTTTTGAGGCGGGAGCGGACTTCATGTCTGACAACCTATTTCCGGCAAAGCCGTTTGTCCATTAAATCCGGGGCAACCCAACGCCGCGCCATGCCTACCGGACCGGCGGCCTCGGCCTCGGCAGGCAAGGGACACCGGCTCACTGGGGAATGTTGAGTCTGAAAAATCTCTGGCTAACGCTGATATCAATCGGCAACACGAACTGCCCCGTCATCACTTCCGGGTTATTAGTGACCGTCGTCCAGCCGGAAGTGGCCGGATCAGTCGCATATTCAAGGGAGTAGCGCACGGCATTGGTAGGCCAAGTCAATTGCACTTGGCGCCCGCCGGTCGGCTGGATGCTCAATAGCGGCGCCGCCTTCACCGTAACCGAAAAGCTGCCCACATTGTTATACCACCCCTCGCCATCCATCGTCCCCAAAAACAGGCGCGTTGCACCGGCGGGCACGATAAACTGCTGCACCGAGCCGGAGCCGGTGTCTGTCAATCCGTCCCCGATGAAAAACGGCTGCTTGAGATCGGGCGTGAAGATCGCATTCGTAATCGAGGCGCTAAAAGGACTCGGAGCGGCAGATGAATCGGGCTGGGTATCATCCAAAAATACCCCCAACAACGCGTCGGCCGGAGCGAAAACGTTGGCGATGCCATTTTCCGAACCACAATGCCGCCAGATGAACAAATTGGTATCCCCATCAGCCGGATCAGAAACGCCGCCCTGATATCCCACGCTGCCAGTGGCTGTAAAGGAAAGCATCCATCCCGCGTGTACGGTAACGCCCGTGACCGGCACCGGTGATTCCGCCGGAACAGCGTCAATGCCGCTACAGCCCGCAGTGGACCCGTTGGGCATGCCCGCCAGCCACGGATTGGAGGTGCCGGGAACCGTAAAGGAGGCGGCCTTGGCCGCTAATGTAACAAACAGCAATACTTTGCAATTGAGGATTAACTTTGGGAACTTCATCGTGTAGTCAGTCGGATTTAAGTGTTGGTTCAGCCTGTCAAGCACGCCTTCCGGCACCATAGCCGGCAGGGATAATTTTGAGGTTTCCCGCTCACTCGGCGGCAGCTGGCGCGGCCTAAACGTTTTTCGGAGGCAAAATTTAGCGAGGTTAATACGCTTGTCCACTTCATTTTGGCAGCAAACGGCGGTGAGGCGGCGCAAGGTAAATATTTTCTGAAGCTGACCAGTTGCGTTTTGGCCGACGGCAGCTAAATTGGGCCATGGAAGAATTTGCCACCGTGCAATGCCCGTTCTGCGGCCAGTCGTCCGAAGTGCCGGTGGACGCCAGCATCGGCAGCCAAACCTTCACGACGGATTGTGAAGTGTGCTGCCGACCGTTTGAAGTGCTGGCTGAATGCGCGGACGGCGAGCTTGTGAGCGTCGAGGTGCGGGCGGCTTGAAGGCGTCCGCTATAAAATAAAAAAGCCGCCGGATGATTCCGGCGGCTTTTGGTTGCCAGCAAAAATCAGTACGCGGCTTGCGCGCCTTTGATGTTTTTCTTGCCCATCCACGGCATGAGCGCGCGGAGTTTGGCGCCGGTTTTTTCGATCGGATGCGCCTCGCCTTTTTTGAGCAGCGCATTGTAGCGCTTGTAGCCACCTTCGTATTCCTTGACCCAGTCTTTGGCGAATTTGCCGGACTGAATATCTTTCAACGCTGCCGCCATGCGTTTCTTGACGCTGCCGTCAATGATCTTCGGGCCGACGCTGACATCGCCCCATTTGGCGGTTTCGGAAATCGAGAAACGCATGCCGCTGATGCCGGACTCGTTCATCAAATCCGCGATGAGCTTGAGTTCGTGCAAACATTCGAAGTACGCCATTTCCGGCGAATAACCGGCCTCAACAAGCACTTCAAATCCGGCCTGAACCAACGCGCTCGCGCCGCCGCAGAGTACGGTTTGTTCGCCGAACAAATCAGTTTCGGTCTCTTCCTTGAAATTCGTTTCGATGACGCCGGCGCGCGTGCCGCCGATGCCCTTGGCCCAGGCGAGCGCGATTTTCTTGGCGTCTTTGCCGGGGTTTTGATAAACGGCGATGAGTGACGGAACACCCTTGCCTTCGGTGTATTGCCGGCGGACGGTGTGGCCGGGGCCCTTCGGCGCGACCATGATGATGTTCACGTTTTTCGGCGGAACGATCGTTTTGAAGTGGATGGAAAAACCGTGCGAAAACACCAGCGTCTTGCCCTTGGCCAGATTCGGCTCGATGTCTTTCTTGTAAGCGGCGGCCTGCTTGGTGTCCGGCAGCGCGACCATGATGACGTCGGCGCGCTTGACGGCTTCCGCAGTGGTGACGACTTCAAAGCCCTTGTCCTTCGCGACCGGAATGGACTTGCTTCCTTCGTACAGGCCGATGATGACCTTGAGGCCGCTGTCTTTGAGGTTGAGCGCGTGCGCGTGGCCCTGCGAGCCGAAGCCGAGGATCGCCAGCGTTTTGTTTTTGAACACGCCGAGGTCGGCGTCTTTGTCGGTATAGACTTTTGCCATAAATTTAAATTTAGTTGCGACCGGAAATTATTTCCGCGGCAGCGCGGCTTTGCCGGTGCGGGTGATGTCCAAAATGCCGAAGGTCGTCATCAGGCCGATGTATTTTTCCACCTTGCTCTCGCTGCCGGTGATTTCGATGGTGAGCGACTTGGGCTGCACGTCCACGATTTTGGCGCGGAAAATATCCGTGATCTGCATCACCTCGGCGCGCGACTTGGAATCCACCGCGACCTTTACCAGCACCAGCTCGCGGTCCACATATTCGCTTTCGTGAAAATCCTGCACCTGCAAAACGTTCGGCAGCTTGTTCAGCTGTTTCACGATTTGCTCCAGCGTCGCCTCATCGCCGTGCGTGACGATGGTCATGCGCGACAATTTGGGGTCGTGCGTCGGCCCAACGTTGAGCGTGTCAATGTTGTAGCCGCGGCCGCTGAACAGCCCGGTGACGCGCGTGAGCACGCCGAACTTGTTCTCCACCAAAATTGAAATGGTATGTCGCATAAAACCGTTTGGAACGGACGGAAAGCCTAGCAATCGCGGCGGCGGCGGTCAAATTGCAAAATAACGGAAAATGTCCGGGGTAAAATCAACCGCCGGCCGCCGGACAAAAAACAGCGCGCTTAAACTAAAAAACGTCCATCGCTCGCGCGTCGCCGCTGCTAAAATGATCGCTGTGAACTGGCATAAATTATTCATTTGCGGGTTGGTGGCGGGTTTAACTTGGACGACTGGCGCGACCACCTCCATCGCTCCGGCCACCGGCGCGCGGCCCGGCTGGCTGACGGAAGCGTCGCTGGGCGTGAAAGAAAGTTATGACAACAATGTTTTCCTTTCCGGCGTCGGAGCGCCGCCGCCATACAACGTTTTGCCGGGCAGCGTGGCGGCCTTGAAAGAAAAAACATCGTGGGTGACCACCGTTTCGCCCAAAATTGAGATCAATTTCGCGCCGTGGCTGGGCACCAGCAAAACCGTGCAGGTGCTCTCGCTGGCTTACGCGCCGGATTGGGTTACTTATCACGACCAGAGTTCCGAGAGCTACAACGCCCAGCGTTTCGCGACCGTGCTCAAGGCCAAATCGGATTCCGTGGCCGTCAGCGCGGACAACAGTTTTGTTTTTGTGGACGGCAATCCTCTCGCGCCCGTTTATCCCGGCGCGCTTTACAGCGCCTTCGCCACCACCGCAGTCCGCGAGCGGCGCGAACAAATTCAGGACCGCGCGAATTTCGCAGTACAATTCGACAGTCGGGATTGTTTTTTTCGCCCCTGCGCCACGCTGTTGTATTACGATCTGCTGACCGACAAGACGAATGCGCCCGGCTATTTGAATTTCACCGACCGCTACGATGTGAACGGCGGCGCAGATGTCGGCTACAAAATCAATTCGGCGCTCGCCGTAACGCTCGGCTGGCGCTACGGGCATCAGCAGGAGGAACAATATTCCTTCGCCACCAACAGTTCCCCGAATGATTATCAGCGCGTACTGCTGGGCCTCGAAGGCCGGCCGTGGCAATGGCTGGATTTGAAGCTTTTGGGCGGACCGGATTTTCGCGACTACGCCGGCAACACCGCCACGCACGTCACGCCGGTCAACGATTTGCATCCGATTAAATATTACGGCGAAGCTTTGGTGACGGCGAAATTCACTCCGGCCGATGCGCTGACGTTCAAGTACAAGCAGTGGCAATGGCTTTCCAGCACCGGTAAAGTGCCGTATTTCGACAGCACCTACGACCTGAGCTACCACCGAAAATTAACCTCCAAGCTCGGGTTGGATGTGGGCGGACGGCTGTTGTTCTGGGATTATTCCAGCGGCAATCTGGCCACCTGTCGCCGCAAGGATTTGCAATACACCGCCACCGCCGGGCTGGGCTACGCCGTCAACGCGCATCTCAGTCTCACTGCCAATTGCACGTTCGATTGGGGGCGCAACGAGGAAGACCGCATCGTCAGTCCGGAAAACCGCGAGTTCGACCACCAGCTCTTCTCGCTGGGAGCACAATGCAAATTTTGAAGTGCGGAAAAATATTTTTCCGCCGGGCGATCAGTTTTTGGCCGCCGCTTTTTTGCGGGGCGCAACGGCTTTCGCCTTGGCCGGCTTGACCGGTTTTGCGTCGCCCCACAAACTTTCGAGATCGTAGCGCTTGCGGGTTTCCGTGTGCATGACATGGATAATCACGTCAAAAAAATCCAGCACCACCCAAGTGCCGCCACTCGAACCTTCCGCGCGCAGCGGGCGCAACTCGTGGTCATCGCGCAGCTTGGCGGAAATCTCCTCCACGATCGCCCGCAGATGCGGCTGGCTCGTGCCCGAGGCGATGACGAAATAATCCGTCACGCTCGACAGCTTGCGCACGTCCAGCACGAGAATGTCTTCGGCTTTTTTATTGTCCGCGAGTTCGCGGCACAGCAGCGCCAGTTTTTTGGAATCCATAGTTGCAGGCGCCATTAAACCACAGTTGGCCACCGATGCACACGGATAATTTGCAAAATCCCTCGGCCCGCGCCGTCGCTCAGCGGTAAAGTTGCCCGCCGCGAACGGCTTCCGCCACGGCGGTCGGCACGAGATTTTCAATCGGCCGCCCGGATTTCACCCGCGCGCGAATTTCCGACGACGAGACGGCGAAGGGAAAACCGCGCAGCAGCCGGCCGCGAAACGGCGCGGGAAAAATGGGCGGCGCGCCGCCGGGGCGCGGAATCGCCACGAATTCCGCCCGCTGCGCCAGCTCCGCCGGCTCGCGCCATTCGTTCAACTTCGGCACGTTATCGGCGCCGACGAGGTAAAATAATTTTGCCGCCGGAAAGCGGCCGGCGTAATCGCGCAGCGTGTCCACCGTGTACGAAATGCCGCCGCGCCGGATTTCCTGCTCGTCAATTTCGCAATGCGTTTTCCCGGCGAGCGCGAGGCGGAGCAGTTGCAGCCGGGCGGCGTCCGGCGCGGGTTTGTTTTCCGGCTTGAACGGCGACTGCGCCGCCGGCACAAAAAAAATTCGGTCCAACGCCAATTCCTCAACAGCCGCCTGCGCCACGAGCAGATGACCGAGGTGAACCGGATCGAAGGAGCCGCCAAAAATGCCAAGTTTCATGGGGTCGCGGAATGGTTTTGAATTTTCCCCGCCGCCGGCGACGCATTAAAATGCCGGCGGGCAAAAGCGAGATATTGGTCCCAATCATAATCCGTCAGATCGTGTTTACCGCTGCGGACGTGATAGCCGATGAAATCGCCGACGGGTTGATTCGTCGCCGGCCACTCGGCCACGCCCAGCCCGGCTTCACCGTAAAGTTGATACACCGGTTCCGCGCCTTTGGCTCCGAGAAATTCCCCGCGCGGATCGGACCATTGATCTTCCTCGGCGCTTGCGATGTACACCGGCCGGGGCGCGACGAGTGCCACCACTTCGTGCTGATCTGTTGGCATTTCCCTTTCGCGGTTGGAATATTTTTTGTAATTGCCATCAAACCAGTGCGGAAACCGGCGATTGATGAGCGCCGTCGTCTCGCCATACCAGCGCCGTGCGAGCGCCGCGCCGCCCTCGCCGGATTCGTTGGCCACCACGAGCGCGAACCGCTGGTCGTGCGCACCGGCCCACAACGCCGTTTTCGCCAGCCGCGAATGCCCGATGACGGCGACGTGTCGGGCGTCAATCGCGCGGTCGATTTCCAGATAATCCAGCGCGCGGCTCAAGCCCCAGGCCCAGGCGCTGATCGCGCCCCAGTCGTCTGGCCGAAAAACTGTGTTCGTGCCCGCGCGGCTCAACCCGGCGCGCACGCCGGCTTGCCAGCCGTTCGTCCAGTCCGGTTCAATATCGCCATAATAAATTGTCGCCAGCGCGAAGCCGCGCGCGAGAATTTTTTCCACCGGCCACTGCGCCGCTTCCTTGCCGCGACACTCTTCCGTGGCGCGATGATTCGTCACGCAGCCGTTTTTCGCGGCGGGAAACCAGCGGGTGGACAACGTGATTTCCGGATCGGCGCTAACGGCGTGGTTGCCGTTAAAATTATAACCGAGAAACGCCGGCACCGGCTGGGTCGCGGCGTTTGGCGTGTAGAGCAACACGTTCATACTCGGGCCGTTGGTGCCACGAGTGAACCAGACGGTAATTTCCTTGCGCGTCGCGCGGCCGGCGAACGCGTTGGTGGCGCAGGTTGTGACGGCGAAATGCATCGCGCGCGGGCGCGCGGGCGCGCGGCCGTAAATTTCCCGCTCCAAGATTTCGACCAATTCCGGCCGGCGTTTTTGCTCCCACATTTTCGCGCTCGTCACACGCGCGCCATCGGCGCAGACGAGCGGATCGGGCAGCGTGTAAGTTCCTACTTTGGATTCGTCGAGGTTGGATTCGTTGGGGCGCACTTGCGCCAGCGCTCCAAAGGCGATGCAGCATAACGCGAGCGTGATGAGCGGTTTCATAATATTTAGCAGCACCGGCGGACGCCGTTGAACTTCGCCTCCGTGGTGGCCACGTAAATTTGTTGCGCCGTCGCCGGATGGCAGGTGCAAATGACGGGCGTTTGCCGGGCGCGTTCGAGCTGGGTTTCGCCGGAAAGTTCTTTTGCGAGGCCGAGCGCAATTGTCGCCGCACCGGCGGCAGTGCGCAGATTCGGGCCGGATTCTTTAAGCGCATAATCTGGCAGCCAGACCGGCGCGGTTTCGTGCAGGACCGCCGGCTTGCGGCGGGAAAAAAGCAAAACCCATTCGCGCACGCTCAACAAAACAATCACCGCGACCAGCGTGAGAAAAGTTCCGGCAAGAGCGGCATCCAAAACATTATTCCAATATTGCGCTCGCAAAATCGGTAATTGCGCTTCGATATTTTTTGTTTCGGATTTATGACTACCATCAGGCTTCCATTGAGCCAAGAGTTCACTTTCTTTTTCTTGCAGAGCACTTGCCTGTGCCAAAAATCCAATGCGCGGATCGGCGCTCCAAATTTTTTCCACTCCGGCCGTGAATGTCACCGCCAGCAGCCACACTAACGGAATCAAAGTCACCAGCGCGAAGGAAATTCGCTTTGGTGGCCTGGCTTGTTCCCGGTGGCCGTCCGCCAGAACCATTTTCAGAATTATCGTCGTGCCAAGACACAGCGCGATGGCGGCGAGCATTTGATTGGCGATGCCAAACAGCGGCCAGAGCGAGTTGATGCCGCCGAGCGGATCGCGCACGCCTTGAATCAGAAAATATCCCCAGCCGCCAACCATCAGCGCGGCGGCGAGCGGCGCGGCGAAAAAGTTTTTGGGATCGCCGAGCGGCTTCCACGCCTTGCCCAAAACGCCTTGCAGCAAATAGCGTCCGACGCGCGTGCCGGCGTCAAGCGTCGTCAAAATAAACAGCGCCTCGAACATCACTGCGAAGTGATACCAGAGATCCAGCCAGCGCCCGTTGACGGCTTTGGAAAAAATGTGCGCCATGCCGACAGCGAGCGTGGCCGCGCCGCCGGTGCGGCCGAACAAGGTTTTTTCACCAAGCTGCGATGAGAGCGCATTCATCTGGTCCACTGTGACGGGAAAATTCAGCGCGTTGATTTTGGCGACGGTCGCGGCGGGATCACCTTTGACATTCATCGAGAGATAGACGCCCGGTTCCAGCGTGCACGCGGCGATGAGCGCCATGATAGCGACGAACGATTCAAAACACATCGCGCCGTAGCCGATGGGCCGCGCGTAATTTTCGCGCGTGATCATTTTCGGCGTGGTGCCGCTGGCGATGAGCGAATGAAAACCGGAAATTGCTCCGCACGCGATGGTGATGAAGCAGAACGGAAAGACTTTGCCCGCGACAACCAAACCGGAGCCGTCGATGAATTGCGTGATGGCGGGCATTTGCAGATGCGGCAGCGCGCAGAGAATTCCCAACGCGAGCGCGAGAATCGTGCCGAGTTTCATGAACGTGCTCAAATAATCGCGTGGCGCGAGCATGAGCCACACCGGCAGGCTGCTGGAAATCACGCCATAACCGATGATAATCCACGCGAGCGAAATGTCGCGCAGTCCGAAGGCCTGCGACCAGTGTGGATTTTCATAAACAAGTTTTCCGCCCCACACCGCGAGCAGCAGCAGCGTGACGCCGATTGCGGTGGCCTCCAAAACTTTTCCGGTCCGCAAAAACCGCATGTAACCGCCCATGAACAGCGCGATGGGAATGGTCGCGCCGACGGTGAACACGCCCCACGGACTTTCCGCGAGCGCACGAACGACGACCAGCGCCAGCACCGCGAGCAGAATCACGAGGATGGCCAAAATCGCCAGAACAGAGATCGCGCCAGCGGTGGAATTCAATTCTTCCTTCACCATTTCGCCGAGCGATTTGCCGTTGCGCCGCATGGAGCAAAATAGAATCACGAAATCCTGCACCGCGCCACCGAGCACGACGCCAATCAAAATCCACAGTGCGCCGGGCAGATAGCCGAATTGCGCCGCGAGCACTGGGCCGACGAGCGGCCCCGGCCCAGCTATCGCTGCAAAATGGTGGCCAAACAAAATGAATTTGTTCGTGCGGACAAAATCTTTGCCGTCATCGTGAACTTCGCACGGTGTGGCACGGCGGTTCTCCAAGCCGAGCACGCGCAGGGCAATCCACTTCGAGTAAAACCGGTAGCCGAGGGCGTAAGTGCAGACGGCGGCGATAAGCAGATAGGCGGAATTGACCGGTTCGCCGCGCTTAAATGCGAGCACGGCGTAGGCCGCCGCGCCGAGCAGCGCGAGCAACAGCCAGCCAGCGATGGAAAAGGTTTTTCTCATTCGGGTGGGCGTAATTTACGATTTACGATTCAGGATTTACGAGGCTAAACTTTGCGGCGCATCACGCGTTTAACCCATATCACCAATGTCTTTAACCCGACACTGTCATCAATGCTGCGAGTTGTGGACCCTCAGTGGCAATCCCGGCCGCGGCGAAGTTTGCATGAAATGCCGCGCCGACCTGCGCGTGTGCCTGAACTGCCAAAGCTATGATCCGCGCGTGGCGGAGCAATGCCGCGAGCGGCGGGCCGATCTGGTGCTGGAAAAACACCTCGGCAACTTCTGCGAATATTTTGAATTCATCCGCCGCAAATGGGAGGCGAAGGAAATTAAACTGACCCGCGAAGAAGCGGCGCGGGCGCACCTAAAAAAGCTGCTCGGCGATTGAGTTGCTCGGGCACGCGGAGCCGAACGGCTCGTGTCCGCATCAACTTAAAAACTCATGGCTCCCAGTGGCGCAAGGCAACGAGATCGGGTTTTGCGGCAACGTCCTCCACGGACGAAAACACCACCGCAATCGTTGTCGGGTTTGCAACGTTTGGCAGCAGGATTCTGAGGTTATTAACGCCCGCCGTAGAACGCTGCGGCGGGAAGAGGCGAACAAGGGTTTTTTCAAAACTGACGTTGCTGGGGGCCAGAATGCGGGCCACCAGTTTGGCCGTCCCTTGGGCCAGCGTTGCCTCGGTGCCATCACGGCTGATCGTGATCTTGGCGCGAGTATGAAAATTCCAAGTGAGATTTGCCGGTTGGGTTGGTACCACCTCGTCTTGCAACAATACCTGCCGCTGGTTCAGGAGTTTGATTCCGCGCTGCCAGCCAGCGAGTTTCTGCGGATATGCCAACTTCAAATCGGTGATGACAAAAGACTGGTTCGTGCCGGTCGAAAAAGCCGTTAATGGGGCGGTAGCGTTCAGATCTTCATTTTGATTATCAACCGTCAGGGTGTTATGCCCCTCGGTGCGGAGCCGGTAATAGCTCCATCGTTGCGCGCCAAAATATCCCGGCAAACCGTAACTATCGCCGCCCAAATCAATGGCCCAGCGCTCACCCCCGGCATCGAGCACAAATGTGCCGAGGTCAAGGTGTCCGTGACTGGAACGACTGCTGCCTCCTTTGAAGCCGACATAAATGGCGTTGGTATCTTCCCAAGCGCTGCGAAAAAATGCCGTGGCAACCCGGTCAAATTTCGCTCCGGTGGGCAAGTGAGCCGTCGCTGAACTTTCGCCGGTTGGGGAATTCCAAAGCAATTCGAGGATGGCGAACCGGGACGATTCCGAATTATTTCGGTTGAGATGGGCCATTTTGATTACGGCCTGCTCCTGCACCGCATACTCCGGATGATGGAATCGGCTGGCCAACCAAAACATTTGCGGTGCGATGCTGATCATTTCTGCCGCGTCGCCAAAATTTGCATCTTTTCCGAGCGGCCCGATGGTTTGCATCCGATAATTCCCGGTTTCCGAAAAGCCTGAGGCATTGGCCAATCCGAAGTCCGTCCCCAAAGCACTATTGAGTGCGGCCAGATAGAAAACATTATATGCGGTGGCGTAATTCCAATAAATCGGTCCTTCTTCAAACCCGCCATCCGGCGCGAACAGCTGCATGATTTTGGTCATGGGGGCGCGGGATAAGGCAATGAGTTCCGCCGCCTTCGCTTTTTCCTCATCGGCAATGGCCAAAGCGCCGAGGGTCAATCCGCCGTTGCAAACCTGCACCCAGTTGTTGTGCAAGCGCTGCAATTTTCCTTGTGCGGATAAACCGGCCAACCCTAAATTCAAGCCCTTGGTGACGATTGCGGTGCGAATCGTCACGCGTTCTTGCGGCGATAAAAAATCAAACAGCCAGTCGTATCCGAGTCCCAGCGCGGCGGTCATCTCCGCCGTGTCGAGAAAATGCAGGGGATACCAATCGGGAAATTGGGCGGCCGCCAGCATTTCATCCCGGGCACGAGCCGCCCAGCGGCGATCGCCGTTCAGCCGGTAGAGGCCGGCCAACAACCACACCCGGCCCTCCACATTGCGGCTGACATCCAGGAGCGTGTGCTCAGAACCGCCGATGGTATAAGACAACGGAGGCGCGTTGAGGATTTTCTCCGCATCTTGTTGCAGCCGCTGGTAAAGCTGTTGGGCCGGAATATTAGTTTTTATCAACTCGCGAACTGAGGTCAACTGATCATCCAAAACCAGCAATCGCGGATGGTTGGGACGCAAGGAATGGAGCACATCTGCCGGCGCATTGTTGTCCGCAGCAAAAACAGGTGTGGCCAAAAGCCCCAGACCAACCAGCACGAGTAGAGATGTTCGCATAAAATTATTTTTGCTGAGCAACATTAAGTTTCCGGGGTCTGGCGGCGGAAGTTATTTTGCCTCGCGCCACAGGTCAAAAACGCTTCCAACCCGTCGGCGTTTTATCCTCCGCACTGGCCTCCGTCCGATAGACTGGCAGTGACCATTGGGTATGCTGCTCTTGGCTGGTCGAACCATAGCCCGCCTCATTCCACAGGTAGAAACTCCGGATGTAATCGGCTGAATCATAAAGGAATGAATGGAAAGTTTCATGCCCGGCGCTGACTGGCAGCATCGTCAACTTCCACTCCCACATCGTCCGTTCCGGCACCATCAACTTGAAATGTGCGTTTGTGCCCGCCGGCAGGTGAAGCTGCTTGCCTCGTTCAATGGTGAGCACATATTCGGTGTTGCGCTCCCATTTCCACGGAACCGTATTTGGCTGGTCGAGGCCGCATTCGATCAACCGCAAATCTTCGCTCCAATTGACTTCCTTGTAATCCTTGGAACCGCCGCCCCGGTTCACCAAGCCGCCCCAGTTGGCTTTTTCGGCGCCTGAATTTATTTGGGGTCCGCCATGCGCCCAAGTATGGTTTGGGAAATTCACCTGCACCGCGAAAAAATTCAGCCCAACCGGGGCCACTTTATCAACGATCAAATGCGTGCTCACGCTGACGATTCTGGCGTCGGGGGCAATGCCTTCAAATCGCAGATGAGTTTTCGAATTAGTTTCACCTCCGCCAATGCCAATGTCTGGCGCTGCCGCCATCGCACCAAACGCTGCGGTCAACGCAATCAAACCGGCGGTCAAAAATTTTCGCATCGAGACAAAGAAACCATTTGCGTGCGAAAAACAAGAAAGATATGCAGCTTCATCGGCGCCTCGGCCGGATCGGTAGCCGATCGGTTGCTAAGTCTCGGAAAGAATTTTGTTCTGAGCAGTCACATCGGTGTGGCTTACCCGATGTGAATCCGCACCGATATTGCTCGTCCATGATGCGGCGGTATTACCACCGGGCTTGACCAGCTAAATCCAGACCGCGACAATCTGACTGGCGTCCGGCGCAGTCCGCAGTTTCTGCATATTGCCGGAGATGCTACTGATCCATGTTCAACCTGCCATATTCCGGGATGCCGGGCGCCGTTTTTCCGGCCGTTCCCGCTCAGGCTCCGGGCGCCATGCTGGGCGTCTTGCATCAATTCCGGTTCACGGAACGCCTGCCGCCGGCGGAACTGCAAACCCTACAGTTTCGCCAACTAACCGAATTGCTCACGCACGCAGCTCGCCACGTTCCCTATTACGGCCCGATTTTGCGCGCGGCCGGTTTTCAACCGGGTGAACCGGTCACAGCGGAATTGTGGCAGCGCCTGCCGGTGCTGACGCGCGCGCGGGTGCAGGAAGTCGGGGCACAACTGCACGCCCGCGAATTGCCTGCCGGTCACGGCTCCGTGGCCACCGCCACCACGTCCGGCTCCAGTGGTCGCCCAGTGACGATCCGGAAAACGGCCCTATTTCAATTTTACTGGCAATGCTTCACGGTCCGCGATCACGAATGGCTGGCGCGCGACTTGAGCGCCACTTGGATGGCCATTCTGCGCGACGACCAGCGAATGGACCCGACGAAACAAAGTCCCTTGCGCCGCATGGCCAATTGGGGTGGTCCAGTAGCTGCCATTTACCCGACTGGGCCGGGTTTATTTCTCGACTACCGCGCCACGGCGGCTGAATTGCTGGCCGTTATCCTGCAAGAACGTCCGGCTTATTTGGCCACCTTTCCCTCGCTGTTGCGCGAACTGCTCCGTGCCTCTCAGACATCCGGCTTGCGACCGCAAGGACTACGGGAAGTGCGCACCACCGGCGAAGCCTTGGACCCTGAATTACGGGAGCTCATCGTGCGGGTCTGGAGCGAGGCCGGTAAAGCACCTCTCCGCGTTACGGAGATTTACAGCGCGGCCGAAACCGGCATCATCGCCTCGCCCTGCCGGGAAGAAAATGCATTGCACGCACATGCCGAGGGAGTGCGATTGGAAATTCTACGCGCGGACGGCAAGCCGTGCGAGCCGGGCGAAGAAGGGCGAGTGGTACTAACTTCCTTGCACAATTTTGCCATGCCGCTGATTCGCTACGAGATCGGCGACCGGGCGGTGGTCGGTCCGCCTTGCGCCTGCGGGCGTACGCTGCCGGTGATCGCGGCCATCCCCGGGCGTGCGCGCGACATGCTGACCTTGCCGGACGGCCAGCGTCGTTTTCCCTTCTACGCGCACAACACCATTATGCAAGTGGATGCGATCGCGCAGCATCAGGTTGCGCAGATTGCCCGGGATGAAGTGGAAATCCGGCTGGTCGTCCGCCGACCGCTGACGCCGGCAGAGGAGGCGCATATTATCGCGGCGGCGAGCCGAGGTTTGGGAGGAGAACACCGAGTGCGGATTGCGTATCGCGCGGAGATCCCGCGGCAAGCCAGCGGTAAGTTTGCGGAATTTGCGAATGAATTTGAAAATGCGCCCGCCGGTGCGCGATAGCTTGCGTTTTCTGATGATGGCGGCGCAGCGGACGCGGTGGGTTGGAAATAAAAAATCCCCGCCACGGTCACATGGCGGGGAATGTTTTTGAATTGGTTGAAATTACTTGCGACGACGGGCCGCCAGCCACATTCCGCCGGCACCCAAGGCCGCCAAAGCCAGGGTGGTTGGCTCAGGGACTACATCAAAAGTGAAGACCGTGCCAGCGGGAATGGTTTGGACACTCCCACCTCCAGTGACTTTAAAAGTCAAACCCACGATGTCACCTTGGGCAAAAGTCTCAGCGGGGATGGCGGTGAACTGAAAATTTTTGTTGCTGAATGAGAAACCGGTGTATGAATAGATTTGCTGTGTCGTCGAGTTCGAATAATCCACGGTTAATGTGAAGGATCCGCTTTCATTCCCGGTTATTGCGCCACCGCTGACGGAAAGTAATTCATCGGCATTCGCAATATCCGGCGAGATGGGCAGGGTAATAGTTAAGCCGTTGAGCGTGGTCTGATTGGTAAAGGTGACTGTACCAGCGAGCGCCTGATCCTGATTGATTTGAACCGCAGCCGCCATTCCGACGGCCAACATAGGGGACAATTTGAGTTTTTTCATGGTTGTATTTTTTGTTATTTCGTATTGAGGACCTCCCAAGAAATTGCATTGAGTTAAAGTGTTATTAGCCCTCCCCCTGTAATGACTTTCTTGCGATTTCCCCGTTTCCAACACTCGTTTTTTGTAATGAATGCCAGTAGTTTACATTAAAATCAATTGCGCTAATCATGTCAAGTGGTATTACGGGTGCACCCGTAAAGAGATGAGCGAGAAAGCGGCAAAGAAAGCGATCGTGAAACAGGTGGCTGAATGGGTAAGGAAGCTGGGTAGCGGAATCGTTTTCAGCGAGCTGAACGGATGAGGGGGTCGACGTTGACTTCGCGCAAACCAAGTCAGCTTTTTGGCGAAAGTGGCCTTCAATGTGCTGGCTTACCTCCTTCGGCGTTAGCCGAGCCAATCCAGACGCGACTGCTTCCAACAAAGCAAATCGTTGTGCGGACGTAATTCGATTCCACAACTTGATTAGTCTAGCTGAAAAAAGTGTGAACGTCAGAGTTCAACAACCATGCCAGTGTGATTGCCTTTACAACGAAACGACACGTGCAGATGTGTAATATGGGAGGAATATGCCCAACACTTTATTGCGCTCCAGCCAGTTTAACTTTGACCTCCGCTTTGGTGCGGAATTCAGCGACGACCTTTTCGAGTCCATCGCCCATGCCGAAGCGGGCGCCATGTTCTTGATAGAGAGAGGGACAATTGGCATGGGTAGCGGCCAGTTCCCGATAGTCGGCCCAAGCCTCGTCATAAGTTTTTAAGAGTGCCTTAAGTTCTGCCGGATCAGCCTTCAGCCCCGCGAGGTTCAAGTTGAGGTAGGCCTGATAAATTCGATATAAGTCCAGACCGTAGCTAGAAGACACTTTGACATAATCCGCCGTGTCGTTGTTCGTAAAATGAATCTCGCCAGCGAGCTTGACAATTTCCTGCCACGTTTTTACCGCTTCCTGTTGTTGCACCGCGATGCTTTCGCGAATGGCGGGATTGGCGGGCAATCGGGGCCGGTTGATGCCGTCATCCCGGCTCCACCAGGGGTTTAGCTCGCGGCGAATTCCTGATTTGCCGCGCACCACCGCATCGGCGGACAGCAGACAAAGCTGGCGGAATTTTTTCACGTCGTCTCCCTCGTTTAGGCCCAGCTTTTCTTGAGCGAAGCGGTTGAAAACGGATTCCTCCGATTGGCGCGGGTCGCGGGCCCACTGGGCCATGACATAGGCATTCAGTTCGCACCACAATTCGTTCTTGATGTAAGGACCGTCCCAGCCACCGCCGCGCGACCAAGTCCAGATACCAGCGAACAAAGGGCTTTGCCGCGCAAACGCGCCGATGCTATTGAACCCGGTTTGATTCGTGCTGAGCCGGTGTTCCTCAAACCCTTCAATCACGCCATGCGCAATGTAGTTGGGGTAAGCGCCCTTGCCCTCGTATTCCCGCGCGCATTGCACTTCAATAATCTGCCGGTGCCGCCCCATCCCGATCACCCGACTAAACGCATTGCCTCGGTGAAAATCACCCTCGCAATGTTTTACCGCGAAGAAAAGATTGGTGTGCGGTTCAATCGCCGCATCCACGGCCAGATAGTTTGCCGGGTCGGTGTCAAAACTTAGCCAGGTGCGGAAGACGAGTTGTTTGCCGCGTTTGACACAGATCTCATCCCGCAACAATTGTACGAGCGGTATGACTGTCGTAGCCACGTTGGTTTTGTTTTGAATCGCGCCCGCGTGAAAGGGAGCGTCCTGAAGATACGTTTCGCCGATGCGGACGACCAATCCGTCCAGCGCCGGAAACCGCTCAAATACCTGTGCCACCATCAACCGCAAAAACCTGGCGGTTTGCGCATCGGACGGATTGCCGAAGGTTTTCTCCATTTTATATTTTTCAACCAAGAGCTTGGGAAACAGGATCAAGTCAGCCTGGGCATAAGTGCGCAGGCCCGCCGCCTTGCACTGCGCCAGCGCCCGGTCGAAGTTGGTGGCTTTGGCATCCACCCAAGCACGACCCGGTGATCCCACCGGAAAAATGTCCGGGTCAACCGATGACCAATTGATGGCCAGCGTTGGGGAATCAAACAAGAAATACACCTTGCCGTTGTAGCCTTCGCCACGGAGAACGTCGAGGTTCTCGAATTTAGTTTCATACCGAACGCCGCCGGGAATGTGATGCACCATGTCGAGAATCAACGGCACGGCCGGCGGCGATGGCACCTTTGGCTCATCGGCCATGGTGCGGAAGACGGCTATCGCCATCATTGCCGCAACGAGACATCCTTGCCCGCTTGCCTTTGAAATTGAGACACGTGGGAGCATCGTCGTAATCATTTTGATTCGGGTAATGGTGCGCTAACTTCCAAGCATACGACCGAAGCAATTTTATCCGGCACTTGCGCCGGCAAAGAAATGGTCACGCCCGCGTCGGTCTGGCTCACTTCCAAACTCTTTTTGTCAGCCAGCAGGTAAGCCTTGGTGACTTTGCTTTGGATTTTGGGTAGCTCAAATTTCTGATTAGTCGGCCACTTGAAAATTTCCAAATAGATTTTCCCCGGCTTGGTCGTGCAGCGCCAGTCGTTGGCGGATGACACCAGGGTGTCACGCCCATATCCATCCTTGGCTTTGACCGGCTTCCCCAGTTCCGCTCCAAAACAGGTGGCCGAAGATCCATAGATGGCCTCGCCGTTGACTCGCATCCATTTTCCAATCTCGGCCAGCCGATCAAGGCTCGCCTGCGGGAAAAGCCCTTCGCTGGTCGGACCCACGTTCAGCAAATAATTCCCGCCTTTGCTGGCGACGTCGCACAAGTTGCGAATCAGCATTTCCGTGGATTTCCAGTGGTCATCATCTTTCTTGAAACCCCAGGTATCATTCATAGTCATGCAGGTTTCCCAATATTGTTCTCCCAATCCTTTGGCGGGAATCTTTTGTTCCGGAGTCTCCGTATCACCCTTGACGCCGCCGCCCAGCCGATTATTCAAGATGACATTGGGCCGGAGGGCATGAACGGCATCCAATAATTTTTGCGCGCGTTCGGGGTTCATATCGCGGGGCGTGTCCCACCAGATGATGTCGGGAAATTCCCCGTAGTTGGAGCAAAGTTCCTTAATCTGCGGCACGGCGATTTTGTCAATATACTCATCCATATTGGTCTTCATGCCAGCATCCCAGCGAGGCGGAGCGTTGGTGCCCATGCTGCCAAGCCCCACCGCACCGCCGTTGTTCCAATCCTGCGCTTGGGAATAATAGAATCCGAGTCTCATGCCGTATTTGCGGCAAGCGGCGGCGAGGTCTTGGAGGGGATCTTTGCCGTAGGGCGAAGCATCGCAAATGTTCCACTTGCTGGCTTGGGAGCAGAACATCGCAAAGCCATCGTGATGCTTGGTGGTAATCACGATGTATTTCATCCCGGCGTCCTTCGCGGCTTTGACCCAGTCATCGGCGTTGAATTTGACCGGGTTGAATTCCTTGGCGAACGACTGATATTCGGCCATCGGAATCTTGGCATTAAACATAATCCACTCGCCAATTTTTGGAACGGCCTTGCCCTGATAATAGCCGGCAGGAACAGAATAGACGCCCCAGTGAATGAACAAGCCGAACCTTGCCTCGCGCCACCACGCCATCCGCGCGTCGCGCTGGGCGAGCGTTTCCCCGGACGATTCAGCAACCGTTGCGGGCGCGGAATTCGTGGATGCCGGTAGCGAGGAACCGGCGCGAAGCTCCGTTGCCGAAGCGATCAAGGTCAGGAGTAACAATATTTTTTTCATAAATTGGCCGTGGAATGGGCGGGGGAATCGGTTTTTAAACGGAACGGTTTGTCGGTTTGGTGCGTCATTGAAATCCCTATGCTTCATTTAGTGTTGGAGTCGGGCTGCAGCGCCGGTAACGACGCGGCGCGGACATTTTAATTTGTTCCAGCCAGTGCGGCCACATATTGCGACGGCAACATCGTGGTGTAGCCGTGAACCTTCAAGTCGGCCAGAATTTTTCTATATTCCTCCAAGTGTGGCGCGGCGAAATAGGGCGGATGAAACTGAAGCGAAATCGGTTCGGGCTTTCGCTTGGCCAGCAGCGCGGCGAGCTTGGCGGCATTGGGTTTTCCGGTGCCTTCGGCTTCGTTAATGATGTCCAAGAGCGCGATACGAGCGTCCATCCGCTGCCGCGCGACTTTCGTTTCGGGATTCGCGGTGTAAGTAAAAAACAGGCGCAATGCCGGTGATTCGTTCATGGCTTGCGCGGTGTCTGAATCAAATCCGTTATACGGCGTTCCGAGAGCAATGGCATCGTGCCCCAATAATTTTTTCAGCGCCGCCTGCGAGCGAATTAAGTGCTCGCGCTGGTTCGCCAAGCCGGAACCTTGAAACTCGCTGATGGAAAAGTCATTTGTGGACCAACGCTTGTGATCCCAACCGTGGTTCCAAAATTCCACATCACCGTTTCTTTCCTGCGCTCGCATCCACTCCTGAACGGGCGAATTCTCGCGGATGGATTTGGTGATGACGCCAATGGAAACTTTTACGCCGGCGGCGCGCGACGCCTCCAGAAAATTGCTCCACGCCTGGTTTGTACCCGTAAAATCATCGGCCTTGATGATGACCACTTTAGATAAATCCGCCGCCATCGCCGTCCCATTGAGCGCGAGTGCAATGAGTGGCACAAGAACTTTGATCGAGGCGAAAGTTTTGAATTGTCTAACAGTCGAGTGACTTGGGCAACTGGCTTGGAACCCGCAAGCGTTTAGTAATCCGTGTGACATAATTAGAGAAAATCAAGGTTGATACATCAGCCGGTAAAAGACCGACGGATTGGTTCCGCCCAATAGAACATTCGTCGTGGTGACCACCGACGAACCCGGCACCACCGCCCAGTTGGTGGACAAGCCGGTCGTGAGGGAGTTCGTTTGCACCTGCAAACTCCAGCCCAGATAATTGGACGGCCAGGAAAGCGTCAGCATGCCGCTGCTCACGCTGTAGAATAGGTTGGTCGGCGTGGTGGGAATCTGGCGCACTACCTGCAGACTTCCAGGGCCGATTAGAAAAGAGGGCGAAGTATTGCTGTTGTAAATGCCTGCTGGCTGACCCACACCGTTTAAGGTCAGCGCCTTCAACTGATTTGTCGCGGTGAAAGCTAATTGAAGCACGGCTCCGTTGCTGACTGCCACGGTAGAGTTAGAAGCGATTGAGGGAGTTTTTAAGATCAGCATTCCCGCATTGACGGTCGTATTTCCGTAATAAGTATTCGTCGCCGCCAGCGTCAACGATGCCGGCCCGGCCTTGACGAGACTGCCTAAACCGCCGATAACACCCTTGTAAACGCCGTTCGTGTTCATGAGAAAAGTGTTGGTTCCGTTCAGCGTCAGATTGCCCTGCAAGTTGCCTGTGTTCGTCGTCCCGCTCCATGACATTGTCGCGCCATTCGACAGCACGATGTTATAAGTCATGTTCGCCGTGCTCTTATAGATGTCCAGCAAGGACCCGCTATAAATGGTCACCGTGCAGTTGGACTGTCCCGGAGCGAGCGCATTGTTCGGGAAACTAAAGCCAAACTGAAGCGTGCCCGCGTTCACGACTATGTTTCCAGGGTTCGTGAGGCAGCCCGAGGCAGCGGTGGTCAATGAAAGCATATTGGCTCCAATCTTGGTCAAAGTATGGCCACCCATGTCCAAGCCCAGGCCGGGGGTCGAGAAACTATTGCGCAGAGTAATTTGCGACGCCGTTCCGATCGTGGTATCGGCGGTCATCACGAGGTTGGAGAAGGCACTGCCCTGCCCGCCACCGGTGTTGATGATGGCACCATTTCCTCCTACGCCATCGCCATCCACCACGATGGCTTTGGCACCGCTGTTCAGGCTTTGGCCGTTGATGTCCACCGTGGCCCCGGTATTGATCACAACATTATTTGTTCCACCCAGAGCGACCACCTGGGCAGCTTTGAGAATGCCGGCAGCTACGGTCACGTCGCCGGCAAAGCTGTTCGAACCGGCCAGAGTCAGGGTGCCCGCGCCATTCTCCAGGAATGCCCCGGCGGCGACCAGATTGTTGGTCACGATAGCGTCGGCATTGGCCGTGACGGTGGTTGAACTTGTCCCAGCCAGTTGAAGCGTATTCCCACTTAGGATATAAGTCCCGCTGCCGGCCGGGTTAAACGTCAGGCTGTTCAGTATCGGGCTGGCACCGGTAACTGTGATCAGCCCCGCTGCGCCATTAGTGTTGCCGATGACGGCATCGCTGTAATCTGCCCATGCCTGGTTCCAACTGCCGTTCCACCACTGGTTCGGCGAATTCCATTCGCCACTTCCGTCGGTCACGCCGCCGGTGGCTCCGCCATCCCAAACAAGGCGGGCGGCGTTGGTTGAGAACGCATAGCCATAGGCTTGAAACTCGGATAAACTCAAATTCCAGCCGCTGGTCTTTTGCACCCGCAGATAGCGGTAGCCGTTCGGGTTGTTAAGATACTTGATCCACGAATTGCGCAGGTTGGCTTGCTTCCAAGCAAAGGGCGTGTCGTTCTGCTCACTGAGCACGACGCAACCAACAAAGTTGGAATTGTTGGCGCCCTGGACTTGAAAATCCTGGCGCGCAGCCGGGTCGTCCAAGTCAATGCGCGGGGCGATTTCAAGCCGCTGAATCACATAGGGCGCCCCCAAGTCCACCGCCCACCAGCAGTTGGTGTCATTGGCGGCCGACCGCCAGTAGTTGCTATAGTTCCAATTTACCGCGTTGCTGGCCGCATACCCGGCAGCCCATGTGCTGGAGGCCCAGGCGTATTTGCCCAAGGCCAGATTAGTGCCGGAATAAATGCGGTTTAACAAATTGGTATAAGCCGGCTCCAGTCCGGCCGCAGCCATGATCGCTTGCGCTGTGGCCGGAGGCTGCCCGAGCGGAAAAGTGGTGTAGCTGATGTTTGATGCCAGTCCGGAGGTGCTCACGGCGGTGGCATCGGTAAAATTTCCAATGGCCACGTTGATTAGAGGGTAGTTCGTGTTTTTCCCAACCCAACCACAGCCAGTAAGCCCGGGCAGCACCTGCCTAACCACATTGCTACTCCAGGTCCAACCGTAACTATACTCATCCTCATAAAGCCCTCTCACCGGACCGGTGATCGCGCTCGGCTGGTTCAAGTCGTAAATATCATTGGCGGTCACAATGCTGTTCAGGAAAACGCCAAAGCTGTAGATGGAGCCGCCGTCGCACACGCCATAACGCGCTCCGCCCATGACTAGGGCAATGCGATTCGACGCCACTACAATGTTTCCCTGGCCGGTTGGCAGAAGGCTGACGGTATTACGCTCGTGAAAACCCATGTATTGCGAATCGGCCATGTCGTTATGCACGACTTGGAATCCGTTACCCGCGAGATTATCAACCAGCGTCGCCGCCATGAAATCCATTCCGATATCGCGAATCACATTATCGGCGACCACAGTATTGGTGCATAACTCATTGATGTTCCCCCAATTTCCGCCCAGCACGGATGCCCCAGTTAGATCATAGAAAATATTCCCCTGAACCAAGGTGTTCCGTGCCCCATCGTAAGTTTGAATGCCGCATCCGCCCTGATGCTGAATCGTGTTGTTTAGAAACTGAATGCCCAGAGTGTTGATCAGCATAATTTCACCGGGAACCGCATAATTGTAGCCAATGCTGCCGTTGGTCGGCGCGGCGTTGAACAGCAACTCCGCCTGGCAGCCGCCGATGTAGTAATTGCGAGGGAAAAACCAGTTACCATGCTCGAAAGTAATTCCTTGAAACCGAATGTTCTGCACCTTGTTGCTGGTTGAGTCCCCGGTCAAACTGACTAGAGTTTCAACCACCGGCGCATACACCATCGCGGTGGTCATATTCTCGTAGGAATATGGGTAATAATAGAGCTGGCGGGTGGCGCGGTTGAGATACCATTCGCCCGGCTCGTCCAATTCCTCAAAGGCGTTGACCACCATCCATGGATCCGTTGCCCGCCAAGTGTAATTGGTTGGCGGCCCGCCGCTGTAACTGTAACGAGCCTGACAGTAAGGCTGTTGTAACGTGGCTTCGATAAGACCGCTCACGGGATTGGTCGTCATCCCTGTCACCGGAAATTCGTCAATTTTGAAATTGACTATATGCAACAGCCGCAAATCCGAAAGATTCGAGTAGGCTTTCAGGCCCGAGTTCGTGGCAAACGCCACGCCGTTACAGGTGTTGGTATTCACCGGGTCCAAGAGATAATTGGTAGCGGGAATCCAATCGGAGCGGGCACGTTCGGCCCGCACGCCATTGACATAGAGTTGGCGGAAATAGTCGGCGAAACCCGAGTTTGTCGGCACGCTCGCTACCCAATACGGCTGCCCGGGCACTTGTGTCCAACCAGTCACGCGTTTGCCGCCGGAAAGTGTGGTTGTTTCTCCCTGATAGGCCCGGTAAGTGATGTAATAGCCGTTCGCTCCCGAGTTGGCAGTTCCAAAGGTGAGCGTATTCGTAAGTTCATAACGCCCGCCGCGCAGATACACTGTGATCTCTCCCGTTTGATAAACATTCGCGTCCAGATAGTCGCGGGCTTTGGCTACCGTTTGCCACGGATTGCCGATACTGCCATCGCCGCTGCTATCACTGCCGGAAGGAGAGACGTAAAAGGTTTGCGACCCAAGGGCCACAACATCGACAACCAAATCCAGTCCGCCGCTGCTGATTTGAAGATGACCTGTGCCGCGCTTGAAGGTCACTGCGGGCACAACGCCGGCAACGCTGCCGCCACCGAGCTTCGTAATCAACGGGTAGGTTCCCGACGCAAGTGGGACGATGTTGTGGACTCGGAATACCGTGTTAGTGGAGAGTGTCAGCGTGCCATTGGTGACCACAAATACCGGCGTGCTGCCATCAAAACTCACCTCGACGATGCCATTGCTGGTTCGGAGATTGCCTTTCAGAAAAGCGGTGGCGTTCGCGCTGTTGCTCAAGGTCTGACCAGAACCCAAAGTAAAAATTGAACTTAATCCCGATACATCCAGCATCGCGCCCGCACCAACACTTAATAACGGAGAGGCCAGCGAGCCTTTGTTGCTCAGCGCCAAAGTTCCAGAGAGGATGTAAGTCGGGCCAGAATAAATATTGGTGCCGGTGAAAATGATCGGTGATCCGCCGCTGCTCACATTGAGCGCTCCCGAACCGCTGATGTTGCCGCTCACCGTCAACGTGTTGGCATTGGCCGCCGTCGAGAGCGTTAGATCGTTGTTGAGGATGATACCGCCCGCCCAGGTCGGACTGTAGTTGACATAATTATCGAGCTGAGCTGACCCGGAATTTCCTGACTGCACTACCAAGGGGTTGGAAAACACCCCTGAAGTACCGAGAGATACATAACTATCGCTGGCACCGGTTGTGTCGCCTAGATAGACCGCGCCGGAACCGTTGTTGCCAAGTGCGCCCGTATTTTTGGCAACCACTGAACCGCTCGCAATGGTCAAGCCACCGGCGAACGGGTTGCTGGTTTCCAGCCTTAATGTGCCGGAGCCCGACTTAAAGATCGCGCCGTTAGTGATGGCGTTGAAGGCGTCCAACGTGTTCCCAGCGATCGAAAATCCGCGCGTGAAACCGCCGAGGTTGATGTTGAGTTTGTTGGCTGAATTGCCTAGGTTGACACTGGCCGTGGTCATCGCCACATCGCCGCCGAGAGTCAACGTTCTTGTCGTAGTGTTCGTCGAGGCGAGTGAAAGCGTGAAGTTCCCGCCTTGATTAAAAGTCAGTCCCGTCGTCAGCACCGTGTCTGCGGAAAAGGTGACCGATTGATTCGCCGCCAATACCAGTGAAGAATCCCAGAGTCCGTTGATCGTGCCGCTCCCCCAATTATTGGTGTCATTGTAGTTGTAAGGTCCGCTGCCAGTTTGATTAAAGCCGGTGGTTGCTGCCGATGCCGCCAGGCAAATACAAGAAGCAATTACCAAGCCGCCTTGCCGGCAGCTTGCCAATAATTTGGGTCGGCCCAAACTGACAATTTTTTTTTGCTTCATTGATGGGGCGATTGAAACAAGGGGCGTGAAACCAGCCGAGCCAGTTTCACGCCCCCCAACCTAACCATGTCAAACAAGATTAATACTTAAGCCGGTAAAACACCGCCGGCTGCGAGGGATTGTTGGTAACCGGATAAGGCGGCGTGGCTCCAGTCACCGTCTGCCAGGCACCCGGGTTCGACAGACTCACGGAATTGGATTGCAACTGCCAGCCCTGACCGGCCGGCCAATTCAGCGTCATAGTGCTGCCGCTCACCGTGTAGGTTATGTTCGTGGGATTCGGCTGTGAATTGTCCACTTGCAAAGTGACCAAACCACTACTGGTCACGACGCTTCCTGCCGTGCCGGCCGCCAAAGAACCGCTATCAATGACCGGCGTGGCACTAAACGCTCCGGAGCCGCCGGAATAGGTAGCCAACGTGTAAGTGCCAACCGGCACGTTGTTCGACAAGACAAGGTGCACGTCCGGGATCGTGCCGCTGGTGGCAACCGTCAACAAACTGCTCAGAGTCAACGGAGTTCCCAAGGTGAACAATGCATGCGAACCGGAGTTAAAGGCGACCGCGCCGCCGACGGTTCCGCTGCCACCCAACGTGCCTCCGGCTTGCACCGTCACCGTGCTTGCGGGATCCAGCGAACCATTCACCAGCAAGGTGCCGTTGCTCACCACAGTCGCACCTTGGTAGGTGTTATTCGTCGCGAGAATGAGCTCGCCTAGGCCTAGCTTGGTCAAACCGCCAGCGCCGTTGTTTTGCAGCGGCAGGATGATGGCGTTGTCATAGCCGGCGGTATCAATCACCGCGCCGCCGTTGCCTACCAACTGTTGAACTGGATTGGCATTATTGTAACCAAAATCATTGGGGAAGACGTTGGTTCCGGAGCAAACCAGCTTGCCGCCATTGAAGTTGATGATGTTATTGCCCGAAGTAGTTTCGTTGGTACCTCCGTCGGTAATTACAGGGGTGGTCAATACACCTCCGTTTAGGTTGAGAGCGGCAACCGTTGTCAGGGTAACATTGTTGCCGATTTGCACCCCGTTGGTGGTGTTCACAGTTACTGAACCACCATCAATTGTCAGCGTGGGACCCGTAGCTGTGGTGGTGCCGCCAAAACCGATTTGGACGGCCGGGATAATCGTTGTGCCGCCTTCGACGAAAAACTGGGCGCTGTCCTGAAGCAGGAATCCGCAAGAAACATTTGTAGACGTCAGCGTGTGGCTGCCGCCGGTGATGCGCACAACGGAGGTGCTGTTACCTCGAATGGCCACATTAGTCATCATCGTGGTGCCGGCAAAATCCATCTCCGCCGAGTTGAATGGGCCAATGTGGGTCCAAGCACTGGAAGCGAAGGTGCCGCTATCCGCCGCCAGATTGATGGTGCCGTTTAAGATCAGTGTGCCACTGTTGTTCGCTTGCAGACCAAAATACGCACTGCTGATCGGCCCCGCGGAAGCAGGGTAATACCCCTTGATGTTACCCGAGTAAGTTTCCGTCTGGCCCGTGAGATTCACGTTCAACAGGTTCGTGGTCACATCCAGCGTGCCGCCGCTGCCGGAGAGGCCGCCGACGACGCGCTTGCTGCCGGAGACCAACTGAATCGTGCCGCCATTGTTGGTCAACTCCCCGGTCGTATTGATGCCGCATTGCACCACCAGATTGGAGTTGCCTGTCTTGGTCAGGGGAGTGTTGCCGCCGATGGTGCCCGTGCCGGAAATGGTGTAGTTATATGTGGAGTTGTTTACGAGAATGCCGGGCGGAGTCACCGTCGAGTTGAGCGTCACCACCTGATTGCCGCTGATGAAGAGTTCATCGAACTGCACATTGTCGCTGTCCGCATAGCTGGAGTATGCCGGAATCACGCTACTGTCTTTCCACACATTGGTGGGATTGCCGAATTGCCACAACCCGGTGCCCGAACCCGCCCAATGCAGCGGCTCAACCGGACCAGCCGTACTGTTGACCACCAACTGCAATGCGCCGCCGACGATTTGCAGAAAACCGCCGCCACGGGACATGGTCACGGTCGTTGGTGCCGTGCCCGACACGCCCGATGAAATGAGTGTATAAGTTCCGAGTGGCAACACTCCGGCCGACGGATTGACCGAGAACGCCGTTCCCGCCGCTAGGGTTAAGCTGCCATTCACGGCAAAGACTGGTGTTGCGCCATCATAGCTCACCGCGACAGCACCGCTGCTGGCATTAAAGGTCCCGTTCAAGTTGGCGGTCCCGCCGACATTACCGAGGGTCTGACCCGCCTTGAGGGCAAAGGTTCCAGAAGTCGTTCCGGTCACATCGAAGGTCGCCCCGCCAGAGACAGTAACCGCAGCCGTGTTGGAAATCGAACCGGTCCCAGTCAGAACCAATGTGCCAACCGTGACATACGTGGCTCCGGAATAGGAGTTAGTTCCCGAGAGCTTCACCGTGTCGGCTGCATACTGATTGCCAATCGTCAGAGCGCCCGGACCTCCAATCGCACCCGATACGGTCAGGTAGCCGGTGGGAGCCGTGCCTTGCGATTGAAGCGTTAAACCGTTGTTCAATGTGATGGGGGCGGCCCAAATCGGAAGATAACTGCCACCATAGTTATTAATGATCGCCGTGCCAGTGCTGCCCGCCTGCACAATCACCGGATTATTGAAGGTGGAACTCGTGCCCAAGGCTAGTGTGGCATTGGCACCTCCGGTTGTATCCAGGAGGTTAATTGTGCCCGTGCCATTGCCACCAAATGAGGCGGCATTTTTTGCGACGGCGGTGCCGGACTTGATGGTCAGGCCGCCCGTAAACGTATTGGCTGATTCCAGTCGGATGCTGCCGGCATCCACCTCAATTACACTGCCGACTTGGATGTTGCCGAAAATATCCACCTGATAGCCGCCCCCGAATGTCAGGGAATAACTGCCGGTAATCGGGTCGGTGCTGCCGCTGCCCAAAGTCAAGTTTTGACTCGTAGCTTTGATGGTGCTGTCGCTACCCAAGACAATCGAACCGAAGAAGGTTGCTGCCGTGCTGGTGCCATTAACCAAAGCGCCGCCGCCGGCCGGTCCCGAACCATTGATGGTCAAAATATTCGTGTTGGCACTAGTCATGGTGGTGCCATTCACATCAAGCGCCGCACCGCTTTTCACATTCACCGTCGCGCCATTGCCGCCGAGAGCGGTGGCATTCCCCATCTTGATAATGCCGTTGCTGATGACCGTGCCGCCGGTGTAGGCGTTCGCCGTCGCCAGCGTCAGTGTGTTTGTGCCGGTCTTGGTCAAACTGCCGCTGCCGCTGATGGCGCCTGAACCGGAAATCGTGTAGTTGTAAATCGCATTGTTGACCAGCGTGCTGGCCGGACTTACCGTCGAACTTAGTGTCACGACCTGATTCGCACTAATGTATTGCTCATCAAACCGCACCGTGTCGCTATTTACAAAGTAGGTGGCGAGAGCAGTGGGGGAAGTGCTGTCATTCCAGATGGGGTTGCCCGAGTTAGCCGCGTCCCAAGTGCCGGTGCCACCGGAACCGACCCAGTGCAACGGTTCGACACCTGCGAGCGTGACCGTGTCCACGACCAAATCCAGTCCGTTGCTGCCATTGATGAGCAAGTGGGCGGTGGCGCCCGTCAACGTAATTGCCGGCAAACTGCCCGCCACGCTACCGCCGACGCCGGCGGTGATTAACGGATAAGTTCCTACGGAAAGCCGCGGCGTAAGGCTGGCGAGGTTGAAGACTGTGCTGGAAGAAAGCGTCAACGCACCGCCGGTGATAGTCAGGGGCGCAGTGCCAGGATTGAAGGCGATTGCAAACGTGCCGCTACCGGCATTGAGGTTGCCCGCCAAGGTAACTAGTGAAGTTGGGCTGTTGCTGATCGACTGCCCTGATTGCAATGTGAAGGTTGAGCTTCTGCCCGAAACATCGAACTTCGCCCCGCCCGCAAGAAAGATAGTTGGCGTGTTGGAAATAGAACCGATGCCGGTCAAAGCCAAGGTGCCGCCATTGATGTAAGTGATACCGGTATAGTTATTGGTGGCCCCCAGCGTGAGTGTGCCGGCATCGTTTTTGTTGAGGCCGATTTTGTAACTACCCGAGCCGGAAGGTTTAATGGAACTGTAAATGGTCAGATTTCCCGCTCCGCCGAAATTCCAATTTCGGTCTCCCGGTTGATTGTTGCCCTGCGTGTATAATAGGTTCGTCAAGGTCAGCGTCTGGCCGGACGTGGAGACTTTGATGGTATTTGCCCCGCTGTTGCGGCAATCATAAGTGAACGATTTGGGCGTGGCGGCGGTGCTACCATTGTAAATGAGCGTACCGGAAGTGTTGGTGCCGCCCAGCGTGACGGTGCCGCCGTTGCCCGTGCCAAAATTGCTGGTCGTGCCCGCATTAGTGGCCACAGGAAAACTGGAACCTTCCACAGTTCCCGAGTTGACCAGCAGATTCGTAAAGCCATTTGCACCGCCCAAAGTAATGTCGTCGGCGGGGGTATTGATGGTCAACTGGTTGCAGTTGATGGTCACGTTTGGGCCATAAGTAACCGCTACACCGTTATTAAGATCTAAGCGACCGATGCCGTTAACAGCTAGGGTGTAGCCACTGTCGGCAAAGCTGGGTCCGGACAGTGACAGATAACTAGAGGCCGTCGCAGAGTTAAGGTTCCAAGTTTGGTTGGCACCCAAGGCAAGAGCGCAGGCAATAAAAACAGAGGTATTGTTGGCGCTCTTGGTGATGCCGCCTGCGCCAATGGTGAGGGTCTTCCCGGTGGTGGCGCTAATCGTCAGCGCAAAAGCATTGGAGTTCATACCCGGAACGCCGGTTTGATTAATGGCATAGACCGAGAGGTTATCGCCCAAGGTTGCGGTGCGCGCGGCGGTGAGAGTGTTATCCACTTGGACGGTATCAGCCGGACCGGGAAGGGTAGTCGGCGTGCTGCCGCTTACGAGCCAACTATTGGTCGAATTTAGCGCGGTGGTGTTGTCCGCCTTGGTGAAGATCGTGGCCGCATTACCAGTGGCCACGAAACCAGCTAGGATGGCGACCGCCAAGGCGATGGGAGTGCTGCGATGGAACAGGCCAAGCCGAGCTTGGAATGTGTTGGTTTGGTGGTTAGAACCTGTATTCATAATCGAGTCTATTTGGTTGGTTTGGTTGCAGGGACTAGTATTTATAACTGAGTTGATAGGCTGGTGAATTTTACGGCTGAAGCAGATTGAGAATGGCCACCCAATTAGCCGGGTTCTGGGCGGGGTCAGGCGTCCAAAGGGTGGGATTATTAAATACCGCTTTTGAAATGGAGGCTTTGACATGCATATCTCCCCACAAGACATCCAGCGACCCGGCATCCGTGCCCAGACGGTGCGGCAAGCCTGTAAATGACCCCATATAGTCAACCATAACTACCCCCATCGGATCCAGATCTTGCTCTTTGGTGGCCAACTGGGTGGTGTAGCCGCCCGTGGCCGGATTCAAAACCTTGTTCTTGGACATGGGATAATAACAGAAAGTGGAACGGCAGTAAGCATTCATGCCAGCCCGGTTGTCAAAGGCCGGCCACTGACCAGTGCTGGTCTGGTAGACGGCGATGTTGGCATCGCTATTCGCGGTAATCGCCGGGCAATAAAAACTCTTGGGAGATGTCAAGTATTTCAGCCGATAGAACAAGCCATGATCCAAACCCGGAGCGGTGTCCGGCACGGCCTGTCCGTTTACGCCAAGATAGGGCACCGTGGGGTTGGCCGGATCGGCAAAAAGATACATTCCGTTTTGCGGATAGCTCTGGACGTTATAAGTAATGGTGGGCAATTTCCCGCCGAACTCGCCGGTATACATGGCGAAACACACCCCCATCTGCTTCAGATTGTTGATGCAATTGATGCGACCGGCACGCAATTTCGCCTTGGATAATGCCGGCAGCAACATGGCTGCCAAAATGGCGATGATGGCGATGACCACCAGCAGTTCGATCAAGGTAAAACCAAACTGCTTTCGCTCGGACGATTTTTCGTAATTTTTTGTTTTCATACAATTTCCAAAAGGGTGCGCCGACAACCCAAAATCGGCACACCCACCCAAACCCATCAACTAAAATGCCAGTCAACGGAAAATTTTATCACGGTTTAACGGACTGGCAGAACACGGTCGTTTGGTTGGGATTAATCGTTATGCCGTTGCTGCCGTGGATGCGGCCCGTCGGCGTGATCCAGCCATTGGACGGATGGTTCAACATGTATGCAGGGAATGTTGGATCATTCGTCATTTGGCTCGTGGGTCAGTTGAAGATTATGACTCGAACCCAGAATTTGCCTAGCTACACAAATTTGTAGGGTTTCATCGTCCTAAGTTTCTGCCAAACCCGGCAGCTTGCTGAACCAAGCAGGTAAATACATTCAATATTCACCGCAGATTCGCACGTATTTTCAGGCGAGAACAAAAAATTGCGAATGCCACCGTGATCATCGGTGTTCATCCGTGATTCAACGGAATGGTCCCGCTTAAATCTTCGGCGAGGGATTACCCTGAATCAGCCCGCCGCGCATTTCCCGGAATTTCAGCGCCGCCTCGGTTCGCGAGCGCACATGAAGCTTGGAATAAATGTGGCGCAAATGGAAACTCACGGCTTCCGCCGTCACAGACAGGCGGGCGGCAATCTCCTTGTTGCTGCCGCCGGTGGCCAGCAACGTCAGCACTTCGGTTTCCCGGGGCGTCAAATTGATCTCTTCCGCTTTGGCCGGGGAAACGGCTTGGTGAAAAAAATTCAGCACTTTGCGCGCAATTTCGTTGGACATCGGAACGCCGCCGGCAACGACCTCGTGGATGGCGTCCAAAATTTTTTTGGGCGCGGCGCGTTTCAGAATGTAGCCGCTGGCACCGGCGCGCAGAGATTGAAAAACTTTTTCCGTGTCGTCATAGACGGTGATCATGACGATTTGCGTGTTGGGTAAGCGTTCCTTGATCGCCGCCGCGCACTCGATGCCCGACCCGTCTGGCAAGTTGATGTCAAGAAGGACGACATCGGGTTTGGCCTCCGGCACTAACCGCAGGGCTTCACTCACGGTGCCAGCGGAACCATTCCATTCCAGCCCGGCGGTGGATTGCAGCAGCAGTTCCAGACTGTGCCGGACGCCGGCATCATCCTCCACAACCATGACGCGGATATTTTTTTTGGTGGCCATACGTTGGTGATTATTTTTGCGCGGACGAGTTTTCAGCCTGCAACTTCATTCCCGTTTTCGTCAACGGTATTCTCAAACTGACAACCAAGCCACCGGATTCAACCGGTTCCATCTGGCAGACACCACCCAAAGATTGCATACGCTGCTGCTGATTAATCAAACCATCGGCCCCTTCACGAATTTTGTCGGGCAGGCCCACGCCATTGTCGGTCACGCGAATTTCCAGCCAGCCCGGGTTGGCCAGCGAAATCTCGACTATCACCTGGGTCGCCTGAGAGTGATTGGCAACATTTGCGAGCGCTTCTTTGAAGGCGAGGAACAAATGATGGCGCTGCTCGGAGGTCAGCCGAGCATCGGTCGACCCCTCCTGATAACGGATCTGACATTGCATGCCGGTCGGTTCAAAAAACTCCTGCGCGTAGCGGGACATGTAATTCGCAATGGAATCCACAGCGTCATTGCGCGAGTTGATGGCCCACACAATCTCGTCCAAAGCGGTCACCAGATAGCGGGTGCGTTGAGCGATGCGGCCTAGCGAATCCCGGATGCGCTCCATCGGCAGTTCGTGTTCCGTCAGGATGCCCGCCAGCAAGCCGATTTCCGTCAGCCCCGCCCCCAAGTCGTCGTGCAAATCCTGCGCCATTCGCCGTCTTTCCCGCTCCAGCGCACGTTGCGTTTCGACTTGCGCCAGCTTGCGGCGATGCCGCAGGCGCAGAAAAGTTGTGACACCCGTGCCCGTCAGGGCAATCAGCCCCAGAATTAACGCCGGCAAAAACCACCTCGTCTGCCAGAAGTGGGGCAGCACGGTGATTGTCAATGAACCCATGTAATTACAAGGCACGCCATCGCGGCTGACCGCATCGGCTTCAAAAATATAGCGGCCGGGAGGCAGAGCATGGTAAACCACTCTGCGCTGAAGTCCGGCAGACGTCCAGTTGTCGTCCAGACCGCGAAGCCGGTAGCGCATTCGGGTGGCTTCCGGTGCCACCATGGTCGGCGCGGCGAATCGGATTTCAAGATCATGCCGGCCGGGGGTCAGCGTCAGCACTACGGGACCGGCATCACTCGCCCATAAAGATTGCGGGACAACATTGCCATCCAACTGCACTTCCTCCACCACGACCAACGGCGGAACAAAGTTGGCGTGGACATCCTTGGGATTCACATAAGCGACCCCGTTCGCCATGCCAAACCAGAGCCGACCATCGCGCCCTTTCCAGCAGCGCGGCTGAAATTCGACACTGGTGCCAATGGTCAGCAGGCCGTCGCTGCGGCCATAAATACGGTGTTGCGCGGGCTGATCATTCCACGACTCCCAATTGCCAAGCGCCGCTTTAGCCACCCGCTCGATGCCCGACCGTGTCCCGAGCCACAAGTTGCCTTCATCATCCGTAAGTCCCTCGGTCACACGGCTCCAGCGTGAACCGGGGCGTCGGAGATACTGCTCAAATTTGTCACCGTTCACTTTCAGCAACCCGCTGGCATAGGTGCCAATCCAAAGCCCGTTTCCCTCTGCCGGCCAGAGCGTCCATAGGCGCGAACCTGGAATGGTCGCCGGCAGCGAAACCGTTTTGAACGCTTTGCCATCGTAGCGCAGCAAATAGCCGCCATCTACTCCCACCCACAACGTGCCGTCTGCCGCTTCGGCCATGCCGCCCAGAAAATCGGACCACTCGCTTCCTTGGGAACGCGCGAGGGTCCACTGGCCGTTTTCCAAAAAATACAGGGAATCCTTGGTGCCAATCCAGATGCGGCCCGCGTGGTCCTCGAAAATCATTCTGACCGTCCCGATTCCGAGGTCTAGGGGAATCCGCTGGAATTCACCGCGCTCGTAAGTGAAAACACCATTCCCTTCGGTGCCAACCCAAAGTCGTCCTTCCCGATCCGGATAGACCACCGCGTTATGACAATAGCGGCCTAGCTTGGGCAGAGTCAGGTTGGTGCAATAGCCGTTTTGCCAACGCCCGAGCGTTCCGCCCACCGTGCCTATCCAGACAACACCTTCGGCATCTTCGCAAACGGAGGACACCACTGTATCCGCCAAACCTTCCGCCTTGGATATCGTGTGAAATAACCGCTTGCGAATGCCCACCAAGCCGCCCCGGTCATGTCCCGTCCACAAATTCCCTTCGCGATCGCGAAACAAAAATCTCAACAAATTGCTGGGCAAACCCTCGCTGGTGGATATTCGCTCCACTTGGCCCTGTTGATCCACATGCAAAAGCCCCATCTGTGAGGAATTGATCCAAAGTCCGTCTTCCCCATCCGGCGTGGCTGAATCTATGGAAATGTTCCAGCCCGGGTTTTCTCGCAGATCTTGGGCTTCGGCCACCCACTTTCGGCCGGACAACCGCCGCAACTTCGAGTCACCGGCAACCCATAACGATTCCCTGCCTTCCGCATAAATCCTCGATACGTAAATTCGCGCCGGTCCATTGGTAGGAACCATGGAAACAAAACGGTTCGTCTCCCAAATCGCCAGTCCGTTGTCTGATCCCACCCAAAGCTTGCCGCGATGATCCAGCGCCAGCACAGTCAAGCGCCCGCCCGGCAAGCCGGTTTCCGGTCCGATGATTTCGAGACGTCCATCTTTCAAACGCCCCAGTTGATTATCGCCTCTCAAATACCAAATTGATCGCTCTTGATCCACCCGGCAATAGTTGTTGGTGGCTGCGCTAGGCAACGCGACAAAATCCCATTTCCAAGTTCCGTTTGTCCCCAGCGAACCGCGCAGCAAATTCATTTGGAGAGTGGTGAACCACACTTCATTCCGAGTTGAATAGGCGAGACCGTTTAGTCTTAATTCCCGGCTCATTTCCTTCGGCAATTCGGAGACAAATCGTCCCGCATCATAACGCCATAAACCAAAAAACGTGTTGACCCACAGACGACCCACGGCGTCCGCAAACACATGGTTGACCTGTGTCGGCCCCTGACCTTTCACTTCCTCAAGATCAAAATTCACAAAACGCAACCCATCAAACCGGGAAACACCGCCCATGAGGGTTCCAATCCAGAGATAGCCATCGGGCGTCTGAGCGACACCCATGACGGAACTTTGCGGGAGCCCCTCGTCCGCACCGAAAGTGCTAACGAGGTATTGCCCGCCTTGAGAAGAAAATGGCCAAACCACCAGATAAAACCACAACCCACACTGTCGGAGAAATTTCCCCAGCGGCGCGCGCAATAAAATTTGCAAAAAACGGATTATACTCTCTCACAATATTACATCACCAAGGCGCTTTCCATCCGAAAAATTGCCAGGCATGGGAAAGTCGAACCTTCGTTTCATTCAAATCTATGTAAATCCTAATAAGGTACTCTAGCGTTGGGTTTGAACTTTTTAGAACCTCGGAATCGAAAATCAATAGCTGGCAAGGACCTTTATTCGGGCTGGTCTAACCGGCTCTAACCTTCGCAACGTCCGAGCTAAAGCCACCAGCTTTTGCGCTACTTCTGACTAAGTAAGTTCGGTCTTGATACGTTCCAGTTGAAGCAGGTACCCATCAACTCTACAACACAAAAGATGCCGGCGGACTTGGGATCTGGTCTTAAAAGCAGGTCGAACATTTGGATTATTCCGGCCACCCGTGCTGCTATTTCGTTGCCCCTTGCCTCGCAACTACCGATTGTCACGCGGCTCTACTGAAGCGTTGAAAGCGTCCCTACCGAGATGGATAACGACCCGGAACACGTCCTCAGAAAATTACCAAGTTTATTGGCAGATAGAAGTTCGTCCGACCAAACCGCTGGCAAAATGACCGATTGAAATCGGCTTGGGTTGAGGTGAATAATTTTAGGAACGTTATGACTTTACGTTATAACTCTCCGCCCACCAAAAGCAGAAACCCAACGGAACCATTAATTCCATTGGGCTTTATTGAAAGTGGTGGTAGGTGATGGATTCGAACCATCGAAGGCATAGCCAGCAGATTTACAGTCTGCCTAAAGCCGCTGGATTCATTGGGAAATTGGCATTTTCCAGCTCCGAGTGACGTTTGAGTGCCAAATACGGTTTTTCACCAAAATGAAAATGCCGTTCTTCATACCTGATGAAGTCACTCAAGCCAAACATTCGTGCCCGGCGTAATCGCGCCGGAACTACCAGCTGGTGCGTAGACGCCGGTTTCTGCAACAGCAAACGGTTGCGCCGATTTTTTAAGTCCAAAGCGGAAGCGACCTGTTATGCCGACAAGCTGACCGTGGCTCGCAAAAATCAGGGCGACGCGGCCTTTTCCCTGACCGACGAGCAGCGCGTTGACGCCATCGGTGCCCTGGCCCTGCTCGCCGGTACGGGCGCAACAGCGCTATTCGTCGCAGTGAACCTAGCTTTTAGCGCATGTTCAAAGAGCGTACGAATTTTGCCGCCCTAAACACCGCCCAAAAATTGAGATCCATCCGTTGGTATACAGGCCGTACGGGAACACAAAATCGCCGGACGTTAGCTGCCCATGGCTTTGATCACGTACGGGACTTCAGACGCTGCCGGACGCGCTGACTTTTCTGAAAACACACCACCGGAATTCCGTTCTTCAAAAGTATGATTTTAAATGCCGCCCACGAAACACCACTTCCACCAATAGCACTAGGCGCCCTCTATAGCATAGAGGGAGGAGAACACACCTCCTGCACTGCAGCTGTACGCCATTCCATCGCCAGCTCGCCTACCTGTTTATGAGTGCTAACCTGATTCCAGCCAACGTTCTAAGAGCGCTGCTTCTCGACAGCCAGCTCGAAAAGCGGTTGCAACGCGAAGCCATGGCCAGCAAACGCGGTCATGCCGAGCGCCGCCGTGACGCCACGCGCAAAGTGGTGCGCGATATGGCTGACGCGGCTAAGGAGCACGCGATTGCGGCGTTCCTGTTGGAACATGCGCGTGGCCTTGGCTACGCCGCCGTCATGGATGAGCACAGCAACGTTTTTATCCGCAAAGGTAAGCCCGGTGTCGTTCCGTGTGTGTCCGCGCACATCGATACCGTCGTGCCCAACAAGGCCAAGCTTATCAACAAGCAAGGTCGCATCATCGGCGTGAACGCCCAAGGTCAGCGCATGGGGATCGGGGCGGACGACAAGACGGGCGTCTACGTTTGCCTCCAACTGCTCGCACAACTCGATGACCTCATCGTGATCCTGTTCGCGGGCGAAGAGATCGGCGGCATCGGTGCTCGCAATGTGTCGCCGGATTGGTTCACCGACGTCGGCTACATCGTCGCCTTCGATTGCCCCGGTAGGGGCTTGGTGTCGTATACATCCGGGGGTGTCCGCCTATTCGCGAACGATGGAGAGTTCATCCGTCGCGCCGCGCCCGTCATGGAGCAACATGGCCTGACGAAATGGCAGCACCATCCATTCAGTGACGTGATGATCATCCGGCAACGGTTCCCGATCAGCTGCCTGAACGTTTCATCCGGCTATCATCGCTGGCATCGGCAGGATGAGTTCATCGACACCGAGGAACTGCATGCGGCAGTTGAGAGCGCAAAAGCCATGCTGAAAGCGCTGGGCTGCGAGTCGTATCCATTTCCGGTTGGCGTATCCGATGATGCAGCGCCAAGGTATAACGTAACCGCCCTGAAGGTGACCGAACCAGAGTCGCATCCAGCCAGCGAGCCAAAACCCTATGGCTTAGCTTCGGAAGCGGACGCGGACGACGAGTGCGATCCGGGCGACTCGTTCTGGGACTCCTACATGCCGCGTGAAGTGTCGTTCTTCAAGCTGGAGTTGATGGATCGGCTCCACCGCAAACCTTACCACGCCGTGTCGGTCGTGGGTCCGTTCCGGCGCGAGGATTTGTTGAAAGCGTATTCATCCGCGCTCTACCGCTCGGACACGACACTGGGTTTTGGACGTAAGAAATCGGTCGCCCGCTTGCTGTTCCATTTCCGCAACGACTTGTTTGGATATTTTGAAGATGACTGGTTCACGGTCTACGGGCCGTCCCGCACGCTCGCCATGCGCAAGGCTGATGAAGTGCGGGCTTTTCGCAAGCCGGTTGAAGAAGAAGCCCCGCATTTTTTTATCATCAATCTCTCGGCCGAAAAACCGGAGGCGCAGAAGGTCACAATCAAGCGGTCTGCCGCGATCGCGACGACCGATCTTCAGTTGCATTACGGCCCGGACTTCTTGGCGTGGGAAGAGCGCTGGTTGGATCGGTTGATGGCCACCGCCAGCGGACTCACCGTCCTGCACGGCCCGCCGGGCTGCGGCAAGACCAGTTACTTGCGGGCACTCATGGCGCGGTTACTGAACAAAGCGGTATTCTTTTTTGTGCCGATCGATGCCGTTGAAGTTCTGTCGAGTCCACGTTTCGTCGACTTTTGGATCGGGCAGACCGAAAAGCACGGTGACCGGCATAAGGTCGCGATCGTGGAAGACGCAGAAGACATCCTGTTGCCCCGTGACGGTGTCAACAGCGCGAAGGTCAGCAACCTGCTGAACATCGCCGATGGATTTCTGGGCGATCATCTGCGGCTGCACGTGATCGCCACGACGAACGCGACGCTGACGCAGTTGGACAAAGCCATCGTCCGGCCCGGTCGGCTCACCGGCTGCCGGGAGTTCGCCCGGCTGGCTCCCGTGGAAGCCAAACGTCTGGCAGTAGCGCAGGGGCGCACCTTGCCGGAAGGACAAGCGGATTACTCGCTGGCGGAAATCTATTGTGGCGCGACGGATCAGGTCGGCAGCCGTAACTCCCAACGCGTGGGCTTTGCCCCTTGAACGGCTATGGACATCACCGAACATGCCGCCGCCGTGGCGGCAGCCCAAAACTTCTTCAAGCCGCGCCTAAGGGCCATATCGCACTGGCCATATCGCACTGGCCGGCCAAGGTGATTGCGCCGTTACAGCGCGTATACGAGGGCTGGGATTTTGACGAGCACGTCTACGAGGCGATGTTCCAGCGCGGCTTCCTGTATGCCAGCGTCATCGGGCATATCGTGCCTGGCAGATATGCCCACGCCAGCCACTCTTCACAATAATCCCATCTGCCCCGGCTTTCTGTCCGGTCAATCCTGCTCCAAAAATTCCTTCAGCTCATCAATGTCCTTCTGCATCGCCACTCACCCAAACGCGGCCCGGTTAATATTCGGCATCTTGACTACCGGCAGAAATACAATCATTTAAGGCCGCACAAGTGACTATGCTATGCTGGCCATGAGGGTGGTTCGGCCAATAATTTTTTAAGTGGGGCTTCATAAAAACTTTTTTTCTCACTCGGTCGGCGGCAGTTTATAATCCTGATTTGTGCAACCGGGCGGCTCCAATGCCGGCAGCGGATTGAAGGGGTCGTAATGCGAAATCTGTCGGCGGTCCAGTTCGCGCAAAAACGCAGGTAACCTGCCCATGAATTCCGCCTCGCTTTTGCGCACCGTCGGTGTCCAAGCATCTTCAGCTATAGCAGCGAGACGCGGGAAAATCATGTAGTTGGCACGGGTGCAATCCGGTACAAACTCCGTCCAGAGGCACCCCTCAACGCCAATGATGTTCTTCTCTTTCCCCGCCGGGACGTTGTTGGCAATGACCTTGTCTGGAAAATCATAGACGAGGTCTATCGAATTAAAAATTTTCTTCCACCGGCGTCCAACTTTTTGGAAATCATCTTGGACGTAGTTCAAATAGGTTGGCAGGCGCGGACACAGCACCACGCGGTAATCGCGCGCTGCAGCTTCAGTCAAAATGTTTGTCTTGTCCTGCCGCCACCAGAAAACACCGGTGTATTTCGGATCCGCGTCGGCAGCCACTAGTTCGTCCCAGCCAAGCGGAGTGCGACCGAGATCGTGAACGATAGCAGCCATGCGGCGGTTGAAATACCCTTCGAGTTGCACTGAATTCGTGTAGCCTAAGTCGCGTGTGAATTTCACGATCGTCGGATCATTCGTCCACTGCCGGTTGCCAAACCACACTTCGTCGCCGCCAAGGTGGATGTATTGGCCGGGAAATAAATCACAAATCTCACGTAGAATATTTTTTAGAAATTCATACGTCTCCGGTTTTGCAGGGTGAAACGTGTAACCGGCCCAATGGCCCATGCCGCCCTCACCAAATTCCGGATAGGCCATTGTCGCCGCCGTAGCGTGGCCGGGCATATCAATTTCGGGAACGATAACAATGTGCCGCTTCCGCGCGTATTCTACGATCTCGTGGACCTCGTCCTGAGAATAAAACTGCGGCACGGTATTCGTATGCTCGAAGTTACGACTTGCACCTATTTGTGTGAGCTTAGGATAGCGCTTAATCTCGACGCGCCATCCGTAGTCATCCGTAAGATGCCAGTGAAACCGGTTCAACTTCAAGCTGGCCATCAAGTCGAGAACTTCTTCCACCGTCTGCTTGCCGTAAAAATGATCCGATTCATCCAGCAGAAATCCACGCCACTCGAATCGTGGCGCGTCCGTGATGCTCATCGCTGGCAGTGAAATGACTCCTTGTTTTGCTCCACTCTGCGCAGACACCATTTGCAACAGCGATTGAATAGCATAAAAAAGTCCGGTATCGCTTGCGGCACGCAGCACAACGCGATTCGACGAAATCGTCAGCGAGTAACCTTCATTTGGAAAAATCTCACGCGCATCCAGCTCCACAAAAACTCCATCCGCCGTCGCATTCCCGGCGGGGACCAATTGGAATGCTAATCTTTTTTGCGCTTTGAGTTCGGACTGTAAAATGCTTCCCGCCGTTTTTTCATTGTCGCTGCGGTAAAAAATTTTCTGATGGCCGTCCAAAATAAAGTTGCCAACTGCCCGCTCCACTTTGGTCGGCGCGGGAATGATGCAGGGGTTTTGCGAGTCAGACGGTTGAGCCATGCAATTGGCCGTGAACGAAGCCATCAGCAAAAGCACAATTTGGAGTTTTGTTTTCATTGGTAAAATCTGTTCAGGTTGACTTCACTGGATGGAGGCGACTTTGCCGGTTCGGATAGATCGCTCTTCGGCTTCGCAAATTTTGACTGCTTGCAAAGCGTCTTCGGCGGTGACAATCGTTGGCGGTGTGCCAGCTTGAATCGAGCGGATCATGTGGCGCAGTTCCCGGACATAGCCGTCGCCTGCATCGAGCTTTAAAACTTTCGTCGGTTTTCCAAATTTGTTTTGAACCAAGGCATTCGCACCACGACGACTATCATAGTCCAAAGTCATTTTTTCGAAATGGATCGTGTAGGTCATCGAAAATCCGCCCGCGTTCAGCCAACTGCCTTCCGCATGAACTGCTGCGCCGCCGTGAACGCGATACTGTGTCACCACATGGTCGATCGCCCCGCTGAACACGCTGCGTCCCGATGAAAAAACGCTCACGGGCCGGCCAAAAAGAAATTGAACAAAGTCGGTGTCATGGATATGCAGGTCGAGCAGAGCACCACCAGAATCCACACCTTGGAAATAATGTTTCTGTCCCCACGCCGGGGGGGCGGAAATGCGACGAAAATTTGCCGCCAAAACTTTTCCATATTCCTGTCCGGCCACCAACGCCTTCAACCAATCCCAACCGGGCCAAAATCTCATGCACATGGCCGGCATAAAATAGCTCGGTGCCCGTCGCGCTACGGTGACGATTTCCCGCGCTAGCGCCGAGGTGCGAGCTAAAGGTTTTTCACACACGACATGTTTGCCAGCCCGCAATGCAGCCATCGCCTGCGACGCGTGGGTAGCAGTTGGCGTGCACAAGCTCACCAAATCAACGTCGGTATCTCCGAGCACTTCCTCGATGTCTCGATAGAATTTCACACCCGAGCCCAGTTGGATGGTGTCTGCTCCCCCCGTGTTACCACTCGCCCCGGCAAGCACGCCGCGAAACGGCCGTCGCCCCCGGTCAGCCACAGCCACGATCTTCACGCCTTTGATTTGCTGATACGCTTTTAGATGCGTTACGCCCATCAATCCAAGGCCGACTACCGCAACGTTGACGCTTCGCTTGCTGGAGTTTTGTGAAATGACTCGCTTCATTTATCTTTAGTGAAAAACAGCAATTAAGCCTCGCACTCCACGATGAAATAGCGTCGGATACCCGGCGGATCAATAAACCACCCGCCGAGGCTGTCGCTTTTCCAATCTTTTGCTTCGGTCAAATCAGGACTGTGTAACCGAACGTTCTTGAAAGACCGCAGGGTCTTTAGAGATAAAGTCCCACCCAGCGGCGAAAATTGCAATTTTTCAACAATGCGTTGTTTGGTCATTTGATTCCGCAGGGTAGGATGCAACGCGGTAACTACTTTGCCCGGCAGCGCATGAATCAGCAGCCGATTCCCGTCTCGGTATTGCCGAACCATCCAATCATCGGGCAATCCACTGATTTTGACGACGGCTTGTTCGCGCGATTGCAACAGCATGGTGACGGCAGCGCCGCCATTTTGGTTCGTTATTCGTTCTGGCCGCCAGAGCAAGCGGCCCTGCCCTACCTGCAAATCGAACCAGCTGTTCTGAAATTTTTGTTGAAGCGATTCCGGCACGCGACAAGTCGTAAGCTCGATTGGTGCTTTGAAATTTTTGTACGGTGGAAAATTTCCCGGACGATCTGGTTCAATCAATTCAACAGCCGCGCCGAATTCCTCCAGCCAAGGTTTCGCGGCTAAATTCCCCCACTCGTCGTAATGTCCGCATGGACCCGTGGCGATAACCATACCACCAGCGTTAATAAATTTCGCGATTTGGCCCCGCTGTGGGAGTGAGAGACACATGACGCTACTCAGAAGCAAGCAGCGGATTTTCCCAAAAGCGGGGATTTCGGTGACGACTTCGCACGGGAGATTCGAACGCGATAAATTCAGACAACTCACATTATAGTCGCCACAATAATCACCGATGACTTGGCTGTAAAAATCGCGCGTTGAGCGCGAGAAAAAGACCGCCGTATCGGTAGCTGCATCGCCACGAAATAATTCCGGGTGCATTTTTTCCCAGTTGAAACCTTCACCGACCAATTCCGAGTCATCGGCGAGCGCCGCAACTTCCGCCGGCGTCCCGTTCAACCGCCCTTTCACCGTGCTAAACCAACAGTCTGAACCGAGAAATTTATTCACCGCCCAGATAAAAAAAGCCGTGTCGGGGAAAAATCCGTAGCCCAGACCAAAGCACGGAGCATCATGTGTGCGAGCGATAGCAAGATGCAGTAACTGGCTGGGCACACGATCGTCCCAAGTGCCTTCGATCGCCGGGGTCTGACCAACCATTTCGAGCATGACATGATTACAATTCTGGATGAAATCCTGATAGCTCATACCAAAACCGGGCAGATAAAAATTATCACTGCTGGAGCAGCAGGTGAGCAGCGGAAAGTTTTCCGGCAATGACTTTTTGACCACTGCCAGAAAATCTGCGGGAGTTTGGAAGCGCATTTTTATCCAATCGCGAAATGCCTGACTTCGTCGGTTGCCCCAGAAATTAGTGTCGCTTATCGGCGGTAAATCGTGGTCGTATTCGCTATGAAAACGGTCGCGACAAAACTGGCAACTGCAAGCTCGCCAGTCCGCGTAGAAAAGCATGTCGTCACTCATCAGCCCGTCTACGCCCGTATCTGCAAGCAGCTTTTTCACATAGGCAGCATAACCTTTGCGGAAACCGGGATGATTCATGCAGAATTGCTCAGCGGTGTATGCGGGAACAAATACCGGGCCCCCCTTTTCCACGTCCTGCATCCGCCATTCGTTCAGATGTGAACCTTCGAACTCCCAAGTTGCCGCGTTTTCACGAGACGGATAAAAAGAAATGTGATGCCGGTTTCGTCGCCAGATATCGAGCGCCTCCTCACGATTGCGCGGTCGATGCACAATGGTGGCAGAGTGATGATCCATTAGGAGAATGTTTCGCTGATGCAATTCATCCGCGACAAAGCGTAGCTCATCATGAAACCGTTCCCACAACGGCATAAAGTCCCAGCGCAAATGCGCGCCGAAAACGATGCAACAATTCACTCCATTGGCCACACACTGATCCGCGCGGTGACGAATCTTGTCCATCAAGTCGGGGGTGGGCCAAGTGAGATCTTCAAAAGTCATCCACCAACCTATCGCGCGATAGCGCGGACGATCCCCCACCCCATTCGGATTATTTAAGACAGATGTTCCCATGGCGGAACTCGCGACGGGATATTGCGAAATCAAACCCGCTCCAAGCGCCATGCCGCCGAGTGACTGAACAAAAGAACGCCGCGTCCAGCCGGCGCCGGATTTCGTGACTCGTGGCAGAAATTTTAGATTTACTGCAGGATTAAGGCGATTCATCAATTATTTCCCCCCATTCGCCGACCAAATCCTTGGCGGCGGCGGCGAGCAACTCGAGCCCACCGGCGCGCGGGCGAAAGCCGCCGTAAAACAAATGCGCCACATCCACCTCGTAGCCACCCTCGGCATACGCCGCCCGCGTCGCCAAATAGCCCATATCGCCGTTTGCATAACCGACTAGATAAATTTTCCGGCGGGATTTTTGGCGCAGCCATTCGGTAAATTCGGAAAACACCTCGGCATTCACCCCTAAGAAAATCACATCGCCGAGGAGTAGTCCGAACAACTCGGCTTCGTTCTGAGTCGTTTCGTTTTTTTTGATTTGTTCTAATCGTGTCGCGCGCCAGTACGTCACAACGCGTCGGTATTTATCACCCCACTCAGCGAGCGGTGCGGCGTTGCGTAGTGCTTGATCCGCAAAATCATTGATCCCATTGGTGTCCAGTGTTTCTAGGGGTATTTCAAGTTTGCGGTTCAGAAGTTGCAACGTGGACTGAAAATTTATTTTTCCAGCAAGCAACAACGGTTGCACCACATCGGCAATTTGCCGGCCCCACGACTTCACGTTTTCAAACGAAGCATTTTCGGCCGGCGGATTCAAATTACCGCACGCTCCGTTCGTCATCAATACCAACGGGCGACCGAGCAATTCACTCGAAAGTCGTTTAGCCGCTTCGCCGAAAATGTCCGCGCTGATATTGCGGTTCGTGGAACCGAGCGCGACCGGATGCACAGCGTAATTCATCAGCACAGCGATAAAGCTGCCGTCGTGTCGGCGAAATCCAATCGCGGCAATACGGGGATCCGTATGCGGCGTTGCCGTTGGACGGCGATCCACGGCGAGTGGAAGATATCCCTCCACACAGGTCAGCCCAACAACCTCACTTTGAGCCTCCGCTATTTCCGCCGCCCGGCGAATACTTTTCTGCAAAAACTCTACATAGACCGGATCGTATTCGCCGCACTCGCGCAGATGAATCGTCGCGGGACCAGCGTGCGTGTGCGTTGCAGAGAGCATCACCTGATGCATGCTGAGTCCAAATTTTTCATGCGCCCAGCGGCGAAATTCCAAAACAATCCCACGATCGAATCCAATCAAATCACAATTGATCCACAGCAGTTTGGTTTGTTCGGTTTCGATATAAAGTGCTTTCGCAAAAAGCTTATCTAGCACGCCGGTCGAGGGCTGAACTCGGGCAGCAAAACCAGAAAGCTCCACGCCCGGTTGAGGCGTGATGTCAATCTGTGCTGTTCCTAGCTTCATCATTTCAAATCGGCAAGTAGGTGGCGATTTTTATAAATTTTTTCAAAAGCGTTGGCTATGTCATCCATGTCGGACTGACCTCCGAGAAAAATGCTTTGTTCAAGCCACGCCCCCTGCTCGGCACAGATTTTTTGACAATTCGGGCAACTGACTTTGCCGTAGTCTAGTCTAGTTCTCACATCAGGTAGATATGGCCCGAAGGCTTTATTGAGGAACAACGGCTGGCGATATAACGGAATTGCGTAGCCGCCAGAAACGGGAACCCCTTCCGCCACAAGCGCCTTAAGAATGGCTGCGCGCGACGAACCAAATTCTTCTGCCACGATGCGAAACAAAAAAAGATGATAGGCGTGGCGCGTGGTTTCGGCGGTTCGGCGTTGCGGGTAAATGCCGGGAATCTTGCTCAATTTCTCAGCGAGATATTGCCCATTGCGATCGCGGGTCGCGGTTTGTGCTTCGAGACGATTCAATTGTGTGTTCAGAATCGCACCCTGAAATTCACCAAGTCGATAGTTCGCCGATATGACGTGATGCTCATACCACAAACCGCCCGTGATGCGGCCGCAGTTATGGATGGAGCGACATGCCTCGGCAAGCTGGTCGTCGTTTGTCGTGATGATACCGCCCTCGCCGCTGGTGAGATTTTTCGATGATTGAAAAGAGAACGAGCCCATGTGTCCGATGGAACCGAGTCCGCGATTTTTGTAGGACGCTCCATGCGCGTGCGCCGCGTCTTCAATGACGAGGAGCTTGTGTTTTTTTGCGATGGCCAGGATGGCATCCATATCCGCAGGTTGGCCAGCCATGTGAACCGGAATGATCGCGCCTGTCTTTGGCGTTATGGCCGCCTCTATAGATTGTGGATCAAGGTTGAAAGTCTCCAGATTGATGTCGGCAAAAACTGGAATAGCATTCGCCTCAACTACAGCGGTCGCTGTTGCGAGAAACGTGTAAGGCGGAACGATCACTTCTTCCTCTGCCTTGATCCCAGCTGCCATCAGGGCAATGCGTAGCGACACCGTGCCGTTCACCACGCCGATGGCATGCTTACAATCATGCAACGCCGCGAAGCGGCGCTCGAACTCCGACACTTCCTCGCCATTAAGCTTGCCCCATTTTCCAGAACGCAACGCACCAAGCAAGCGCTGTTCGTCGGTCTCGTCAAAAACCGGCCAGCTCGTAAATGGCTGTGTGCGTGTTTTACTTCCGCCAAAGATAGCCAAGGTTTCACTCATAAAATTCTAGGGATATTTCGCAGCGAATTTCTTTTTCACTTCCGCGATATCGGCGGCAAGCGTCTTTTTTTCAGCTTCGTAGCGATGGGGAAATTCGGTTGTAAATCGCGCGGCCAAATCGTCGAGCGAAGCGATATAAGCCAGTGCTACGAAACGCGGTTGCGTCAGCGCAAGCAGGTTGTCCATCTGTACGCGCACTGGATTGTAGGCGGTTTTCTTTTTGCCACCGCCGGGTGTGAGCAACATTCCTGGATAAGCCTCGACCAAATCGTACAGCACTTCGCGCTGCGACGGTTTCTCGGCCTGCAACAATATCGCCTGACCAATCGAGCGTTGCGCATCGTAGACGCGTGGGTTGTAGGCGTAGTCCGCGCACGTCGCGAGCGGAATGCGGTTGATTTCACTCTGCTCCCGCAGCGGATTGCTGACATAGCCATCAACCACTTCGCAAAGGTCGGCGTCGCGATCGGTCACCGGACCAAGATGCATCGTGGAATAACCGTCGTTTACCGGATAATTGTCCCAGAGAAAAATTCGGTGCTGCACGAAGCTGTGAAATTTTTCGGCAGCCGCCCGCGTGACTTTGCCAACGACCTCATCGCCGGTCCAAAAAACATAAATCTCTTTGTCGAGTTGACGCGCGAGTTCTTCGAGATACGCTTGCTGATGGGGACGCGTGCCGTCGCCCCAATAATACGTTGGGCAAAAAATCATCTGCGCCTCCGGATCTTTAGCTCGCAGCCGGTGAAAAACCTCATTACAAACCTTGGCCTGCGTGGTGGCATTGATGCCATTTGTGGCGTCGTCGAGCGCGAGATTGAACCATTTCACGCCAAGAGTTTGCATCCAGGCATAATGTTTGAAGAGTATGTCGATGCTTTCAGTAGACTCCTCATTGACTGTTCGTTTGCTGAACAAATTCGGATTCATGCTGAAGCAAAATTGCAATCCGTGCGCTTGCGCAGTCCGCACCACTTTTTCATACGCGTTTTTTTTTGCGGCCGACAAATCTTCCCACCAACGGTTCGCATTGGGATCGTTCCACTTCGTGTAGTGTTCGATGTCGAACATCGAGAGATAACAGTTCATCAAGAAATTCATTTTATACTTGGCGATGAAGGGAATCTCAGCGAGATACTGATCTGGGGTCCACGCCCAGCCCTTGGTGCCACGGATTTTGAATCCAGGTTGCACTCCAGCAGCCAGCGGCTCGGGAAAAATGCGTTTTGCTAGAGGCAGGGCGAATGAAAGATTCGTGTGAATGTCGGCGGTTGGTTCGACTGCTGTAACCCTTAGCGCAGCAGTAGTAGCGAGCAGCGAAATTAGAAATGCGAAAGGTTTCATGGTGCAACCTTGGGCTCGATTGTTTCGTTTAACTTGGCCACGCGGGACTTCAGTAGGATTCGGTGAAGCAACCAAGATCCGGTCACGATGCAGACAGTAATGCTCGCAGCAAATCGCGGCCAATCCCCGACGAAAACGGCGTTCGTCGCCAGCACCAATCCCAGTGAGGCGATCATGCCGAGCAGCGAATCCCAAAACATTTCGGTGGTGGTCGGTTCGCCCGTGTCCAGCAGCTGCACTCCATCGCTAATGGGCTTCCAAATTCCCGGCGGACGACAGCGTGCGTAGAATTTTTTTAAAGTCTCCGTCGATTCCGGCGGCGTGAGCAACGTCACTGCGACCAATACAACGATGCTCAAACCAAACAGCAAACCAAGTCCCTGCCACATTGGTTTACTTTGAAAATTTAGCGGAAACCAGACGATGATGGCGAGTGGCAGACCGAGGACGATGGCAGCGAGTTCGCCCCAGACATTGAAACGCCACCAAAAAAAACGGAACCATGAAAGCGGCAGGAGGAAAATCACCATCGCTGAATTGATGAAGAGAAACCAGCTCACCATGTTATCCACGAAGAGAATCGTGACAGTCGCGGCGAAGAGAAACAAAGCGAGTGTCGTCAGCCGGCTAATCCAGACTTTGCCTTCTTCTTTGCCGAAGCGTGCTGGGAGCAGGTCATTCACCACAAAACTTCCTCCCCAATTGATGAGCGAACTTAATGATCCCATGAATGCTGCAACTTCCGCTGCGACGAGCAAGCCTATGAAACCGTGCGGCAGATTCGAAGCCTTGATGAGTTCTCCCCAAGCATGCGCCGGGTCTTTTAACATGGTCGAGCCAGCCGGCACCGCACCGAGATTCTTCTCCAATTCAGAAGTCCAGAATAGCGACATCGCCACTATTCCTAAACCAATCAACGGTAGGGTGCGAAACGATAGCGCAAGAAACGCATTGAACAACTGTCCGCCAACAGCGTGCCGTTCGTCGCGAGCTGCCATGAATCGTTGCGCGGTCATGCCTTCGCCCGCGGTTGGCGAACCCGCGAAGAACCAGCCCTGCACAAACAGCGCAATTAATGTCAGCACGTCAATCGAGGGCGTCGGAGGTATTTGCACAAGACCGGACGGGCGAATCTGTTGAACGTGCGACAAAATATTGTGCCAACCGCCGTTGTGCGAGATCGCTAGCACGAGAAACACCGTGCAGCCAGTAATCATGATGCAAAACTGCACGACGTCCGCATACACGACGCCCAGTAACCCGCCGAACATCGTATAACAAACTGTGATACCGCCAAAAATCAGTAGAACTTGCCAGGTCGTGAGCGGGCAGAGCGGCGCAATCGTCTTTGCGAAAAATCCGGTAATGTAGGCGATGATTAGTACCGCAAACCCAAAACAGCAAACAAAAGCGTAAATTTTCCGTGCAACCACAGCAGGCTTTCCACCGTAACGCAGCGAAATGAGTTCCGCCGTTGTGACAATTTGCATTCGCCGCCAGAGCCGCGCCCAAACGATGGCAACGAGCGGCATCCATACAATCCAACTCGCCCACCACAGCCAGTTGCCAGACAAACCGAACACGAGCACAAGCATCACGAACGCTCCGGTTCCAGAGCTATACGTCGCCGTGTTCGAAAGTCCGATAGCCCACCACGGCACGTCACGGTCGCCAGCGAAGTAACCCGCCGCGCCTTTCTTCGAAGATCGCCTTGCAAACAGCAGGCCAACCGTGAAGACAAGCCCGCATGATGCCGCCACGACGAGCCAATCAACGAAGTTCATGATCTTTTCGGCTGCGAACGCAGTTCACGGCTTGACACTAATCAAATCGGAATGGGTCTGGCCGTTCTCGGTGATACGCGCCAGAAAATACGCTGTACCGTCGAGGCCGATGCAGAGTGAATTCACATAGAGCGGACGCTGGCCATTCGGATAATAAATCGCTCCGTGATCTTTACTAACACCGGCTTCAATATCGTAGGTTACCAAATGTAGATCTTCTAGTCCTTTCGCTTCACCCATCGCCGTTTTGGTTTTGCCTGTGAGGCGCTTGGCATTTTCGTAAATCGGGCCGCCGGTCAGGTAATAAATCGTTTTACCATCGTGCGCGAGACCAAAGCCGAGGTAGCCGTAGCTAAATTGATCGAACATACCACTCGCTTTGGAGGGATCTGAAGTGATGCGGTCGAGCACCTGCACCTGTTCCGTCTTGGGATTGAAGCGGAAGAGATAGCCGGAATTACCGTGCACGCCGTAAATCATGCCATCGGCTTGACGATAAAATGTCTGCCGCCAATTGTAACCCATGTGACCGGGCGAGGTGAAATCGTAGATACCGAAATAATCTTTCTTGAGATTATCACCTTTGATCTTTTCCACCGCATCACTATCAGCGCGGTATCGAAAAATATCGCCTTCTGAGGTCGTAAAATATGCCGAACCATCTTCGGGGTTCACGCAAATGGAGCGACAAATGGTGCGATAGTCCGGGCCAACGCCGTCTTCGCCGAGCGCACACATCTTGCCAAAACTTTTCAAATCGCGCTTCGCGTAATCGTAGCGGAAGAAAATTCCGCTCGGCCACGTCAACCCAAATCCGCGTCCGCGCTTCGTATCCATGTTGAAAGCGAGAATTCCCTCTTTTTCAGGCGCGATGCCAAAATCCTCAAATTTGTTGCCTTTCGGATCATACGCGAGCAGATGTCCACCAGGATACGCGGTCCAGCCTTCCGGCGGAGTCCCCATCGCTTCTTTGCCATTGACGCTGCCATAATACCCGAGATGTGACGCGAAGAATAATTTACCATCTGACTCAACAAAGTTAACGTGGCTCTTGCCCTGCACGATGGATTTCTTGTCCTTCTCGCCGCAGGCCTCGGTGAGATCGGCGATAAATTTCACTTTGTCCGTGGCCGGGTCGTAGTAAAACATCCGCGCGCCGACGTCATATTTGTCCGCGCTTAGGACGTAATAAATTTTGCCGTCGCTCGCGCAACCCATGCTGTTGTAAGGATCGTGACCGTCGGGGAAACCGGAATCGTGCGGAATGCCGGTGAGCTTGTGCGCTGGCTGAAACGGATCAGCGGCAAACGCGGTACATGCAGCCATGAGTGCGAGGGTGCAGATGAGTTTGGCAGTTTGGTTCATAAATTATTTTTGGATTGAAGATTTACGGGCGAGCTTCACGCCCTCGGTGGTAGTGAAATATTTTGCGATCATGTTCGGTTTTTCCCAGGCAGGCAGCAATTTGGGATCATGCACGTAATCGAGAAAATGGCGTGTCAACAAGGCGAAATGTGTTTCGTGGCCGATACGCAGAGCGTCAGGAATCACGAGTTGGAATTCGTCGCCTTGCGATTGTAGCGACAAGTCAGGATAATTTTTTTGGAGCGCAGCAATTTTATTTTTTAACGCGGCTCCAACTTCCGCTGTAAACTCTGTCGCGGTCGGTATGACATAAACCGTCGGAAGATAATCGTCTTCTTTACCTTGACGCACCTCAATGCGCGACTTCGAGCCGCGAAAAATGGCGAGTTCCGAATCCTTGCTGCCAGCAGTCGCTTCGTAGCCCCACTTCACTGTGAGCTTCACAAAAGCGCCGCGCAGCTGGTAAGTCAGCGTGTCGTTGGCGAAATATTCCAGATAACCGCCATGGATAAATGGCTTCAAATACTGAGGGAAATTCGGCTCACCGGTGACGCGTTGAAATTGTGCGAGTGAAACCTTCGTCGGCCAGCGACTCGCGCTCGTCAGTTGGATGTCCCTTTTGAAATCAATCGCCTGCTCAGGAAACAGTGTCCATTGCACAAGATCTACGAGATGCGTGCCAATGTCCGCAAGCGCTTCGCCCTGTTGTTTGATGTCAAAATACCACGCAGGCCGCAACAAGGGCACGCCTGCGACTTCCTTCAGCAGATAGTGAACGCTCTCCATTTCCACAGCAGGCTTCGTCGCCAAGCCGACCTCCAATTTGCCAAACACAGCTTCATCATTCACCAACTCGCGCGGCAACAGGCAGGACAGTTCAAACCGCTGCGTCATACCGTCATAAGCAATCACGCCATTTGCTTCTGCGGAGTCGAGCGTTGCCGCGAGTTTCGGAAAATCTTCCGCCTCAATAATCCACGGTTTGTCCGCCAGCACGTTCAGCTTCGCGCCGACAATTTTTTCCAAGGCATTAATCTTGCCGCGATTTTTTCCCGACACGACCACGACATTGCCAGGTTTTTCCGCGAGCATTTGCTCCAGCGGATTATCATTCGTGTGAATGATTTCCTGCCAGCGTGTGGGATTTTCTTTCCGTGCGTTAAACTGGTCAATGCGTTTGAGGTGCGCGTCGAGATCGCCGCCGGGCTGCGCATACACGTCCACGCGCATTGCAACATCCGGCTGCACCTCCTTCTGGATGAGCGCCGCGTGAAAGTGAGCCGGCTCAAACGTCATCAGACGGACAGAAGCGTTCGTGTCAGCGGATGCTCTAATGCTCATTGCAAAAATGACGGCTACGACTAAGCGCATGAATGAATTTTCCTCAACCTTTAGCAAGTTGAACCGCATGCGAATGAATTTTTTTCACCGCCGCCACAATATCGTCCATGTCCGCGCGCGAACCGAGCAGCATGTTTTGCGTGAACCACACAGCTTCGTCGCAAACTGTGCTGTTTGCAGGACAACGCGTGCGCTCAGCCCAACCTGATAAGACATCCGCCGCATAAACGCGCTGGTAAGCGCGCGTTTTGAAGGCGTTTTGGATGAACGGTTCGGTGTTCAGTGGCGAGTAACCGCCCGAGCACGGAATGCCCTCATCGGCTAATGCGGCCAAAAATTTTGCACGCGGTAACCCGGCGAATTCGTTCTTCCGATAGCGCATCATGAAAAGGTGATGTGCGCTGCGCGTGCAGCCGTCGTAATTTTTGGTGGGAATTATCCCGGGGATTTCCGCGAGCTGTTTCGCAAGATACGCGGCGTTCGCGTCGCGCGTCTTGGCCTGTGTTTCCAGTCGCGCCAACTGTGCGAGCAGCAGTGCGCCCTGAAATTCCGCGAGCCGCAGGTTAGCGCCGCGCGTGCCGCGATACGTGAAATTATAGCTGGCCGTTTTGCGCGCGCGGCAGTTGTTGTGAAACGAGTACAGGCGCTCGGCCAGTTCGTCGTCAGTGGTGATCACCGCGCCGCCTTCGCCGGACGTGAGGTTTTTGCTCGCCTGAAAACTGAAGCAACCGGTCACGCCGTAAGTCCCAACTTTCTTTCCACGCCACTCGGCGAGATGCGCCTGACATGCGTCCTCAACCACGGGAATTTTTCGGCGCGCGCCGATTTCCATAATCGTGTCGAGGTCTGCGGGCGAACCGCCGACGTGAACGGGCATGATTGCCACGGTGCGGTCAGTGATGGCAGCTTCAATTTTTTTGGCATCAATCTGGAACGTCTCTGGGTCGGTGTCCACGAACACAGGTAATGCGTAATGCATCAGCACGGCATTGATGGTTGCGACGAAGGTATAGGGTGGAACTATCACCTCGTCCCCCGGCCCAACATCGAGTGCACCGAGCGATGCGAGCACCGCACTCGTGCCGTTGGCGGTGGCGACGCAATGCTTCGCACCGGTCACCTTAATGAAGGTCTCCTCAAACTGGTTGACGTGCTGGCCCTCGCCACGAAACCATTTTTTGCTGTGCAACACGTCGAGCAACGCCCTCTCCTCAGTCTCATCGTAAACCGGCCAGGTCGGGAAAAGCGTGGTGCGAACCGGCTTGCCGCCGAGTTTCACGGGCTTGTCCGTTTCGGCGGCGAAAATTTTTGGAAGCCCTGCACTAAACATTCCTGCGACGGCGGCATAACGCAGTGCCACCGCACCCGCGCCGATCTGTGTAGTGGACTTGATAAAATTTCTTCGGTTGAGAATTTTTTTCATGGGTAAAACTTTGCCGACAGTTCACTCTGTCTTCTGCTCCGCCGCCCATTGCTCAAAGAGCGATTTGATGACATGATATTTTTCGGGACTTTTGTCCTCGTATTGATGACAAAAGATCAGGACGCCGTCCGCACAGCGTCGCGAAATCGTCATCACCTGTTGCACATATTCGGCCGACGAGTCGTTCAACTGGGAATGTTTCGTGGCATACACATCCACAAACACCGGCACGGACGGGCCGAAATCCTGGCGGAAGACGGCGACCTCTTTTTCGAGCGTGTCCCAGTCAGTCAAATTTCTCTGCCCCATTTCGTGGCGATATGGAAACAAAATACCGTCAACATAAGGCCGGTATTTCTCCACGAGCGAAGGCTTCATCTGCTTGAAGTAGAGGCACGGGACGAACATCAGCTTGGAATTTATAGCGTGCGAATCTTCCACCATCGTCTTAATGTATTCACGGGTGAATATTTTTGCGTCGTAGGAAAAATCATCAATGCTCCAAGCAACCAAATTAGGTTCCTTCAAACTCAGCTTTGCCAACTCGATACCCCAGCGATGAAAATCCAACTGAAAGGGTTCGGCGAATGGTGGTTCACTCGGAGGCACGAGAGTGACCCATACCTTGATGTGATTGGCTCGCGCTTTCGGCAGAAAAATTTGCAAATCGTCCCAGTCGGTTGGCGCGTGATGAATCAGAAAATTGTAGGTGTTGGCCTTGACTTTGACGATTTCTGCGACGAGGCGGTCAGTGTCTACGCGGTGTTTATTTAAACGTGGTTCCGCGTCGTAAGTACCGAAAGTGCCCGACAAAAATTTAAAGCATGCTGACAATGCTGATTCACTTTTCGAGTGCTGCGTGGCGCAGCCGGCAATTGAAAGCGCGCACGCGACCGTTACGCTGAAATTCAAAACTAAATTTGGTAAGCGGCAGATTTTCATTTTTTGATTTCGCTTACAAGTTCCTCTGCGCCGCTGGTGATCAAGTCTTCAACATTTTCGCCCCAGCGTTTGGCAGGTAGGCCATAGACGACAAAACAATAGCTACCCTCGTAGCCCCAGCGCGCACCGGGTTTCGTCACTGAATCCTCACGTAATACGCGTAGCGAGGGAATGTAAGTCATGACGTCGTTGCAATAACCCGCAACCCAAGTCTGTTTGCCGAACGACTGCTTAAACTTATTCGCGTAATCCACCACCGGCTCGCCACCGAGCGTGAGAAGCAGTTGTTGTCTGCCGAACTTCCATGCCTGAATGGGAAATGGATAATCGCGCGCTGGCGTTTTGCCCGACTGCAAAAACTCCAGCCAGCGTGAGGCCCAGCGACGCGTCGGAGGCTGTGCATCGTTTTTCAGAATCTGCAATTCATCAATTGTTAGTGGCGCACCAAACGGCAGCGTAATCGTTTTCATTTTGGTGATCAGCTCGGGCGGCAGATTGTGCGGTGGCGCAACCAAAACTTCTTCAACCGCTGAAGCCAGCATATGGCCGTAACGCTGACTCAAATAGATCTCGTGACGAGGCAACGCATTTTGATCACCGCCGCAGCCCATAAAAAACATCGCCTGCACGCCGGGATGATTTTTTTCGAGCGCGATCTGCGCGAAGCCTGCGTAGTCGCCACTCCATTCGCTCAACTGCAACGTGGTGTTGTGACAAGCATAACCGAAAAGAACCGATTTTAATTTCCCATCGGGCGTATACACCGCCAACACGGGAACCGAGTGATCCACCGGCCCTTTGAGATCACCAGCGGCGATCATATCTTGCACTTTCGGCTCAAGATTATTACGGCGATTCACCGCAAACGCCGTCGTGCCTTGGCCGGAAGTAATCCGCGCTGGAGCTAGGTTGGCGATGGCTGCACCCGCAACGTCAATCATTTGCGCCTGCAGTTGGGCTGTGTATGTTTCGATCAGATCACGTTGCACTCTATCCAGTGGATAAATGTCATAGAGAGCATCGCGCAATACCGGGCCGCAATGCGTGTGCGAGGCACACAGCAAAATTTGATCCGGCTGCAGCGCAAATTTTTTACCAATGGCTGCGCTGACATGCTGATAAACGTTTTGCGGGATACCGAGTAGATCCGCTGTAAGGACGACAGCGCGATGACCTGACGCATCCTCAAGCGCGAGTCCCTTGACCCACAAATCCATTAGCTTGTGACCGGTTGCGGGATTGGTGCGATTGGAAAATCCAGCGAGCCACATTCTTTCCTTGGGCGTGATGATAGCCTTTGCCGTTCCGGCTTTCCAGAGGGCGTCGGCACTTACCGAGATCGCCGTCAGAAGCAACGTGCAGGCAGCAATGACAAGGCATTTTGAAATCTGATCAATTTTCATGCACGAGCAAATTATCTGCATCCACTTTGGCCGATTGACGGCGAACCTTTGGCATGACTTCATCCAATCGGACGACTGCACCGCCTTTTTCCTTACTCGCTTGTGCTGCCGCCATGAACGCAAACATCTCTATAGTTTCCTCCGGTTTGACAGGTGCTTTTCCGGTCTGAAAAAATTTCATGATCTCCACCGCGAGCGGCGCGTAGCCATCGTATGAACCGATGGCGGCTTCGCCCTTCTGTCCTTCGGCCGTGCCGTGATATTTTTTTGCCAAATCCTGCCGGTAAATTCCCGTGCGCCCGCCACGCCAAGTGCCGACGACTTCCACCGCGCCGTTTGTCTCCGTCCGACGTTGCACCGATTCACAACCCGTGCCCATTACGGTGAACAGCGATTCAACCCCATGAATACCGTAAAAGAAAAGTTCCGGATGATGTTCGCCCAGTTCTAACGGACTATAAGTTTCAGCGTGTTTCACCGCCCCGATAATTCCTTCGCGCACGGATTGCGAATCCTTGCCGAAACGCAGACTGGACGAGCTCCAGATGGGAACATTAGCCTCTTTGGCCAGTTGGAAAATTTCCAACACATCAGCCAGCGAAGCCGCCATTGGCTTGTCAATAAACAGCGGCTTATGCCCGGCGATAATCTGGCGAGCCTGCTCAAGGTGCGCTCGACCGTCGACGCTTTCCAGCAAGACTACATCCACATTCGAGCAAAGCGCGGGAATGGTGTCGTAAAATTTAACGCCGAATTTTTCCTGCAACGTTTTTTTAAAGCCTTCCACACGCGTGGCACTCTGTGGAAAATCCATGCTACCACCCTTGAACGCCGCCACAACTTTGCCGCCGGGGACAAAGCCCTCGGTTTTCGGGTTGTTGAAAATCTCCGTAAACGCCGGAACATGCGAGGTGTCGCAGCCAACGATGCCGATGCGCAGGTCATCGGCGAAGGCCGAAACCGCCAACAGCATAGTTGCGGCGACAAAGCCGAATGGATTGTTAGTTTTCATATCAAAAATATATCTCGCATTGATTTTCACTCAACCGTCCGCGCCACACCCAGTTTACCAACCATCAAAAAAACCAGCAGCAACGCGAGTGGATACAGTCCGGCACACGCGACGAAAATCGGCACGAAGCCAAGCACATCCACGACATGCCCGATGTAAAGCTGCGACAATGCCCCCATCCATGAGCCGAGTGCACCGCCTAAACCAGTCACGGTGGCTACGGCGTGGCTGGGAAAAATTTCTGCTGGCAGCATGATGTTGCCCCATCCCGCATGGCAAAAAGTCATGCCCG